>Ga0310345_10000467_pt1 | contig 60689 bp, 49 predicted proteins | sample HC15DNA20500_MG_FD_204667 | JGI IMG/M metagenome (GOLD analysis project Ga0310345, IMG submission 204667) | Marine microbial communities from station ALOHA, North Pacific Subtropical Gyre - HC15-DNA-20-500_MG | ecosystem: Environmental > Aquatic > Marine > Oceanic | place: Pacific Ocean: North...
GGGGCCCCCCCCCCCCCCCGCTCCCGCGCCCCCCCCCCCCCCGGGGGGGGGGGGGGGGGGGGGGGGGGGGGGGGGGGGGGGGGGGGGGGCCGGTGGTGGTCTTCAGGTGCAGGTCCTGCTGGGGGTAGGGGATCGAGATGCCGGCGGCGTCGAAGGCCTCCTTCACCTGGCGGGTGAGGTCCCAGTAGACCGTCCAGTAGTCCGCGCCCCGCACCCAGGGGCGGCAGATGAAGTCCACCGAGCTCGGGCCCAGCGCGCCGACGCGGATCACCGGGGCGGGCTCGTCGAGCACCAGCGGGTGGGCGGCGACGACCTGCTCGAGGACCGCCTGGGCCTTCTCGAGGGAATCCTCGTAGGCGATGCCGAAGGTAAGGTCGACGCGCCGGGTGGGGGAGATCGTGACGTTGGTGATCACGTCGCCCCAGACGTTGGAGTTGGGGATCACGATCACCTGGTTGTCCGGCGTCACCACCGTCGTCGACATGATCGAGACCGAGCGCACGGTCCCCGCCACGCCGCCGACGTCGACGTAGTCGCCCTCGTCGAAGGGACGGTTGACCATGATCATCAGGCCGGAGGCGAGGTTGCCCAGCGTGCTCTGCAGCGCGAAGGCCAGGATGAAGGAGGCGCCGCCGATCAGGGCGAAGACCGGCGAGACGTCGACGCCGAGCGCCGAGAGCACCACCATCAGCCCGATGGCCATCACCACCCAGTAGATCGCCACCACGATGAAGGCCTGCATCAGCTTCGACAGGTTCGGCACCCGCCCGATCCAGCGGCGCGCCAGGCCGCGCACGAAGCGGGCGGCGACCACCAGCGCGAAGAGCGCGGCGACGATCACCGCGATGTCGCCGGCGAGCTCCAGCCCGCCGTCCTCGGCCATCAGCCAGGCGAGCGCCTGGCGGGCCAGCATCTCGGGCGAGGCGGTGCGCGTCTCGTCGACGATGATGGCGCTGCGGTAGGCGCGGTATTTCTCGACCGCGGCGGGGTCGGCGCCCTTCTTCTCCCAGGCGTCGATCACCGCGGCGTAGCGGTCGAACAGCGCCTTGCGCTCGCCCAGCAGGTCGGTCATGCGCCGGTGGGTCGCCTCGTCGGCGGTCTCGGCGGAGGCGGCGATCTGCGCCTCGCTGACCTGCTCGGTCTTGGTCTTGACCAGCGCCTGCCAGGCGTCGGCTGCGGCGGCGAGCTCGGGTTCGGTCAGCGGCAGCAGGCGCAGGACCAGCGTTTCGATCTCGATGTCGGGGACGAGGACGGCGGCGGGGACCTCGGGCGCCGGCGCGGGGTCCTGGGCGGCGGCGGGCGCGGCCGCGAGGGTCCAGGCGATCACGAGGGCGGTCAGCCCCTGGCCGATCCGGGTCCATGTCGAGCGGGTCCGCATTGCAGCGTCGCGTCTCATCGGGGCGCCTTTCTTCGAGAGGGGCCGCAGGCGGCGAAGAGCGGCCGGGGGCGAGGGCCGTCCGGATCCCTCCGGGCGTGCGGGCCGGGCGGGCGTCTGCGCGGCAAGGACGCCGTGGGCGGCGGCGGGGGAGAGGGGGGTCGCCCCCGCCGGGGGCCGGGGCGACGGGGCAGGGGCCGGTTACTGCGACATGCCGCTCAGCTGCCGCTCCAGCTGGGCCTGGATCTGGTCGACCGAGAAGCTCGCCGCGCGCTGGGAGGGGGGGTACTCCTCGAAGGTGGCGAAGAACCTCGAGACCTCGACCTGCGCCGGCGTCAGCAGGAACACGTGGTCCAGCAGCCAGTCGTAATAGGTGTTCGAGGTCACGTCGGCCCGCTCGTAGGGATCCGAGCGCAGGTCGAACAGCTTGGGAACGCGCAGGGGCGTGAACGGCTCGGCCCAGATCTCCAGCGTGCCGGTGGCGCGCTGCTCCTGGAACACGACCTTCCAGTTCTCGTAGCGCAGGGCGACGATGGCGCCGTCGTCGTTGAAGTAGAAGAACTCCTTGCGCGCGCTCTGGTCGGACTCGCCGGTCAGGTAGGGCAGCTGGTTGTAGCCGTCGAGATGGACCTTGTAGTCCTTGCCGTCGATCGTCGTCCCCGCCAGCAGCCGGTCCTTGATGTCGGCGTCGCCGGCCGCGGCCAGCAGCGTGGGGAACCAGTCGAGGCCGGAGATCATGCCGGTCTTCACCGTGCCGGGCTCGATGCGGCCGGGCCACTTGATCATCGCGGGCACGCGGAACGCGCCTTCCCAGTTGGTGTTCTTCTCCGAGCGGAACGGCGTGGTGCCGGCGTCGGGCCAGGAGTTCTGGTGCGGACCGTTGTCGGTCGCGTACATGATGATCGTGTTGTCGGTCACGCCCATCTCGTCGACCGCGTCGAGGATCTGGCCCACGATCGCGTCATGCTCGATCATGCCGTCGGCGTATTCGGTCAGCGCGGTCAGACCGGGGGCGGAGCGGTTCTCTTCCTTCACATGGGTGCGGAAGTGCATCCGGGTGGTGTTCATCCACACGAAGAACGGCTTGCCCTGGTCCACCTGCCGCCGCATGAAGTCGATGGCCGCGGCCGAGGTCTCCTCGTCCACCGTCTCCATGCGCTTCCTGGTCAGCGGGCCGGTGTCCTCGATCGTGCCGTCGGCCGAGGCCTTGATCACGCCGCGGGGACCGTACTGCTCGCGGAAGGCGGGGTCCTGGGGGTAGTTGCGGTTCTCCGGCTCCTCCTCGGCGTTGAGGTGGTAGAGGTTGCCGAAGAACTCGTCGAAGCCGTGGGCGGTCGGCAGGAACTCGTCCTTGTCGCCCAGGTGGTTCTTGCCGAACTGGCCGGTGGCGTAGCCCAGGTCCTTCAGCGCCGAGGCGATGGTCACGTCGTCGGCGCGCAGGCCCACGTCGGCGCCCGGCAGGCCGACCTTCGAGAGGCCCGTGCGCAGCGTCGACTGGCCGGTGATGAAGGTCGAGCGGCCGGCGGTGCAGCTCTGCTCGGCGTAGTAGTCGGTGAACTTGACGCCGCCCTCGGCGATCCGGTCGATGTTGGGCGTCTCGTAGCCCATCAGGCCGAAGCTGTAGGTCGACAGGTTGGTCTGGCCGATGTCGTCGCCCCAGATCACCAGGATGTTGGGTTTGGCGCCGTCCTGCGCCTGCGCGCCGCTCGCGACGGCCGCCAGGGCCGCTGCGGCCAGCAACGCCCTCGGCGCTCTGCATCCGAATAGCATGTCGGTCTCCATGTCCGCGTCCATGGCCGCGGTCGTCCCTCGGGCGCCGACGGGGCCGACGCAGAGGATCCCGCACCCACGCGCAAGGTTCCTTTACCCAGCGGTCGACAGGTAGATGGACCATGGGCCTACCCGCCGCGCCCGGCCCGTTCACGCCCCGGTCAGGAGGGCGTCGAGCGTGGCGCGCGGCATCGGCTTGCGCACATAGGCCGCCGCCCCGGCCGCGAGGCAGGCCTCGCGCGCGCCGGGGGAATCGCGGCCGGTCATCACGATGATCCGCGCCCCGGGCGCGAGCGCGCGCAGGCGCGCGATCAGGGGCGCGCCCTGCAGGCCGGGCAGATGCAGGTCGAGCAGCATCGCCGCCGGCGCCCGCTCCGGCTCCGCCCGCAGGAAGGCCTCGCCCGAGGGGAACAGGCCCACCTCGTAGCCGAGCGAGCGCACCACCCGCGCCAGGGCGCGGCTGACGCTCTCGTCGTCCTCGATGATCGCGATCGGTCCGCGGCCTGGGGTCATGGGGCGCAGCCTAGCCGTCCCCGCCGCGGCGCAGAAGTCGGGCCAAAGGCCCATGCCGGGGCGCCTCAGGGCTCCTCGATCCGGCGGGTGACGGCGGCGCGCACCAGGTCCGCCAGGCTGCGGGCGCCCATCTTGGTCATCACCCGGGCGCGGTGCACCTTCACCGTCTTCTCGGCGAGGCCCAGGTCGTAGGCGATGCGCTTGTTGGGCTCTCCCGCCACCACGGCGTCGTGCACCTCCCGCTCGCGCGGGGTCAGGCGGCGCAGGCGGCTCTCGAACCGGGCCTGGCCGGAGAGGCCCGCGCGCGCCTCCGCCGCCTCGTCCAGCGCGCGGCCGACGGCGCCGAGCAGGGTCTCCGCCTCCACCGGCTTGGTGAGGAAGTCGAAGGCGCCGCCCTTCATCGCCCGCACGCTCATCGAGATGTCGCCGCGCCCGGTCAGGAAGATCACCGGCAGGGGCGAGGCCGCCACCGCCGCCTGCAGGGCGAAGCCGTCGAGGCCGGGCAGGTGCATGTCCACCACCGCGCAGGCCGGGGCCTCGGGGTCGTGGGCGGCGAGGAAGCTCTCGGCGCTGTCGTGCAGCCGCGCGGCGTAGCCGCCGGCGGTCAGCACCCGCTCCAGCGCCCGGCGGATCGAGGCCTCGTCCTCGACCACGTGGACGAGGCCGGCCGGCGCCGCGGCCCCGCTCATGGCGCGGGCAGGACGAGGACGGCCCGCGCCCCCGTCTTCGCCTGGGCGAAGCGCAGCTCGCCGCGGTGCGCGGCCACGATGGTGCGGCTGATCGAGAGGCCGAGGCCCATGCCGTCCACCTTGGTGGTGACGAAGGGGCGGAACGGGTCGTCGCGCACCGCCTCGGGCAGGCCGGGGCCCGCGTCGGCCACCGTCAGCTGCCGCCGCCCGTCCGGGCGCAGCGCGGTCTCGAGGGTCAGCCGGCGCGTCTCGGGGGGTTGCTCGGCCATGGCGTCCGCCGCGTTGAAAACCAAGTTCAGGAGCACCTGCTGAAGCTGCTCCGCATTGCCTGTTATGGGTAGCACGTCCCGCCCCGCGCGCAACTCCAGGCGGACCCCACGGGCGATCAATTCGCTCTTGATCAGGCCCACCGCGGCGCGCACCACGGCGTTCAGGTCGAGCTGCTCGACCGCGCCTCCGCCCTCGGTCATCAGGCGGCGGAGGTTGGCGATCACCTGCGCGGCGCGGCGGTCGTCCTGGGCGATGTCGTGCAGGATCTCGGCGATCTCGCCCAGGTCCGCCGGCTCGCGCTTCAGGAGCGCCGCCCCGGCCTCGGCGTTCGCGAGGATCGAGGTCAGCGGCTGGTTCAGCTCGTGGGCGATGGCGCCCGAGAGCTCGCCCAGCTGGGCGATGCGCGACAGGCGCGCGACCTCCGCCCGCCGCTGCGCGAGCTCGGCGGCCGAGCGTCGGCGGCGCCGGTTCGCGAGCACCAGCGCCGCGATGGTGCCGGCCTGCAGCAGGAACAGCGCCGTCGCCAGCAGGATCTCGAGCCGGAAGCGCTCCCACAGGCTGGGGTCGTAGTTCAGCAGCAGGCTGTCCGGCGGGCGCAGGTCGGCGTCGAGGCCGCGGCGGCGCAGCTCCCGCCAGTCGATGACCGAGGCCACCGGAACGTCGACGTCCGGGCCCCCGTCCCCGCCCTCCGCCAGCTCCATGGCCATATGCCCGAGCGTGACGCCGACCTCCTCGAAGGTCGAGAACCGCCCGCCCACGAAGCCGCGCCCGATGTAGGAGCCGTAGACGCCGTAGACCGGCGCGCCCGAGGCCTCGGCGACCGCGGCGGCGGCGTCCGCGGGGATGAAGCGGCGGCCGTCGGCGTCCTCGAAGATGGTCAGCACCACCAGGATCGTGCGCCGGTCGAGCGCCGCGGCCGCCTCGCGGAACCCCTGCAGCGTCAGGCCGGAGACGAAGTCGACCTCCAGCGCTTCCGTCTGCGCGAGCGTCCGGCGCGCGGCCTGCTCCCAGGCGCGGTCGAAGGCGGCGGAGCCGGTGAAGACCACGACCCGGCGGGCGTCGGGCTGCAGCGTCCGCGCCAGCTCCAGCGTCCCGGCGAGGTCGAAGCGGCTGAACGCGCCCCGCGCCCGGTCGGGCGGCACGCGGGCGGCGGCGGTCTCGCGCTGCACGCCGCCGAACAGGATCGGCCGCCCCGGCGCCAGCTGCGCGCCATGCTCCAGCGCGAAGTCGAAGGCCCAGGGCCCGAGCGCCAGGACCGCGTCCAGCGGCTGCCCCGCATAGCGCGCCACGAGCCCGTCGAGAAACCGTCGATCCTCCGCCGGCCCCGGAAACCGCTGGTCGTCGCGATGCTCCCCATAGGTCTCGTAGCGCGAGGGGTCGTCGGCCTGCGCCACCACCGAGGCCAGCCCCTCGGCGATGGCGACGTTCGCGGCCTGGGTGCTGGCGCCCGAGTAGACCACCAGCAGCCGCACCTGCCGCCCTTCCCCCTCGCGCTCCTGCGCCGCCCCGGCCGAGCCGAGCGCGCCCCCCAGCGCCGCCGCCGCCGCCAGGCGACGCAGCCAGCCCAGGCTTTCCGCCCGCCGCGGCATCGGTCGCCCCCCTGTCTGCTCCACGCCTTCGAACGCCCCGCTCCCGCCTCGCGCCGAGCTTACCCCGGATCGGTGCGGCCCCGTACAGTCCCGAGGCGCAGAGGGCTGGCGGCGTTTCGAAGCATGGCGTGCGCGGCGTCGCGCGCCGGGCCGCCCCGCCCGGCGGGTCCTGCGCCGGCAGGCCCCGGTGAGGCGAAGTCGCCCCGCCTGCGTCCGCCGAAGCGGGCCGATAGCGGCGGACGTCTGGCCCTCGCCCGCCTCAAGATCGAATGAACGCAAATGAAAATTGGGAGCGGGAGCGCCGGGACTATTGTCGTGAACGTCAGGTTCATGGGGCGGAAGGCGGTGGATGTCGCTTTGGATACTGTCGTATCGCCCATTCGACTTTGCTTCCGTCGCGCGATGTGTCAGTCAGGCGCGCCATCGCGAGGACGAGCTTGGGAGGAGCGAACGATGAGCGCTACGGGACGAAGCGGGGCGCAGACCCCCTCGGACATCCGCGCCAGGAAGGGCGGGGCGCCGCTGGTCTGCCTGACCGCCTACACCACGCCGGTCGCCCGGATGATCGACGCCGAGTGCGACGTGGCGCTGGTCGGCGACAGCCTGGGCATGGTGCTGCACGGGCTGCCCTCGACGCTCGGCGTGACGCTGGAGATGATGATCCTGCACGGCCAGGCGGTGCGGCGGGGGCTCGACCGGGCGCTGATGGTCGTCGACCTGCCCTTCGGCGCCTACGAGGAGGGGCCCGCGCAGGCCTTCCGCAACGCCGCGCGCGTGATGGCCGAGACCGGCTGCGCCGCGGTGAAGCTGGAGGGCGGCGTGGCGATGGCCGAGACGATCCGCTTCCTCGCCGCCCGCGGGATCCCGGTGATGGGCCATGTCGGCCTGACCCCGCAGTCGGTCAACGCGCTGGGCGGCTACACGGTGCAGGGCAAGGGCGAGGATGCGGCCCGCGTGCTGCGCGACGCCCAGGCCGCGGCCGAGGCCGGCGCCTTCGCGGTGGTGCTCGAGAAGATCCCCGACCCGCTCGCCCGCCAGGTCACGGCCGAGCTGGCGGTCCCCACCATCGGCATCGGCGCCTCGCCCGCCTGCGACGGCCAGATCCTGGTGGTGGACGACATGCTGGGCCTCTTCGCCGACTTCAAGCCGAAGTTCGTCAAGCGCTACGCCGAGCTCGAGGCCGCCGCGCGCGCCGCGGTCGCGGCCTATGCCGCCGACGTGCGCGCCCGCCGCTTCCCGGGGCCGGAGCACGTGTTCGGCGCCGCGGCGCCCCTGGCGGAGGCGGCGCGATGAGCGTGGAGATCGTGAGGACCGTCGCCGGGCTGCGCGCCCGCGTCGCCGCCTGGCGGGCCGAGGGCGCGCGCGTCGCCGTGGTCCCGACCATGGGCGCGCTGCACGAGGGCCACCTGAGCCTGGTGCGCGAGGGGCTGGCGCGGGCGGACCGGGCGATCGTGACCCTCTTCGTGAACCCCCGCCAGTTCAACAGCGCCGCCGACCTCGCCGCCTATCCCCGCACCGAGGAGGAGGACGCCCGCAAGCTGGCGGCCTTCGGCGACGGCCTGGTCCTGTTCGCCCCGGACGGGGACGAGATGTATCCGCCGGGCTTCGCCACCGGGGTCACGGTCTCGGGCGTCAGCGAGGGGCTGTGCGGCGCCGGGCGGCCCGGCCATTTCGACGGCGTGGCGACGGTGGTGAGCAAGCTGCTGCTGATCGCGGGCGCCGACGTGGCGCTGTTCGGCGAGAAGGACTTCCAGCAGCTGCAGGTGGTCCGCCGGATGGCGACGGACCTGAACCTGCCCACCGAGATCGTCGGCTGCCCCACGGTGCGGGAGGAGGACGGCCTGGCGCTCTCCTCGCGCAACGTGCGGCTCTCGGCGGAGGATCGGCTGCGCTCGGCCGCGCTGCCCCGGGCGCTGCTCGCCGCCGCGCGCCGGCTGGAGGCGGGCGCGCCCCCCGCCGAGACGCTGGCCGAGGCGCAGGACGCGATCCTCGCCGCCGGCTTCGCGCGGGTCGAATACCTGGAGCTGCGCGCCGAGGCGGGGCTCGCGCCGCTCGCCGTCCCCGACCGGCCGGCGCGCCTGCTGGCCGCGGCCTGGATGGGCGAGGTGCGCCTGATCGACAACGTGCCCGTCGCGCCCGCCCGGGCGCAGGCGGGGCTCGCGGCCGGCTAGGCCCCAGAACGCCGCCGCCCCGGGGCGGCGGCGTCAGAAATCGAGGCCCAGGTCCAGCGCCGAGGTCGAGTGCGTCAGGGCGCCGGCGGAGATGTAGTCGACGCCGGTCGCCGCGACCTCGGCCACCCGCTCGAGCCGCATGGACCCGGAGGCCTCCAGCGCCAGGCGGCCTGCGGTCATCGCCACCGCCTGCGCCATCGTGGCGAGGTCCATGTTGTCGAGCAGCGCCGCGTCGGCGCCGCCCTCGTCCAGCGCCTCGGCGAGCTGGTCGAGCGTGTCGACCTCGATCTCGATGCGCAGCATGTGCGAGGCGCCTTCCTTGGCCGCGCGCAGGGCCGCGCGCACGCCGCCGGCGGCCGCGATGTGGTTGTCCTTGATCAGCACCGCGTCCGAGAGCGAATGGCGGTGATTGAAGCCGCCGCCATGCAGCACCGCCTGCTTCTCGACCAGGCGCAGGCCGGGCGTGGTCTTGCGGGTGCAGGTGATGCGCGCCCGCGTGCCGCGGGTCTGGGCGACATAGGCCGCGGTGGTGGTGGCGACGCCCGACAGGCGGCCTGCGAAGTTCAGCGCCACCCGCTCGGCCGAGAGGACCGAGGCGGCGGGCCCCTCGATCTCCATCGCCGTCTCGCCGGGCGCGATCGCCGCGCCGTCGCCCTTCAGCGTGCGGATGCGCAGCGCGGGGTCGACCAGCCGGAAGGCCAGCGCCGCGACCTGCATGCCCGAGAGCACCCCCGCCTCGCGCGCGCGCAGTCGGGCCCGGCAGGTCGCCTCCGCCGGGATCGTCAGCCGCGTGGTGACGTCGCCGCCCGCGCCCAGATCCTCGAGCAGGGCGGCGCGCACCAGGGGGTCGAGCAGCAGGTCGGGCAGCGGGGCGGGGGTCATGCGGGGGTCTCCTGTGCGGCGGGGGCGGCGGGGTCTTCGGCGGCGGCGGCGCGGATCTGCAGCGCGCGGTCGAGGGTCAGGCGGCTGCGTCGGCCCTCGCCGGTCGGCGCCTCGGGGCGGTCGGCGCGGGAATGGGCGCCACGGCTCTCGGGGCGGGCGAGGGCGGCGGCGGCGATCAGGGTCGCGGCGGCGGTCATGTTGCGAAGCGGGGCGCAGGCCCCGGCCTCGATCCGCGCGATCTCGGCGAGGGCGGCGCGCAGACCGGCGGCGTCGCGCACCACGCCCGCGCCCGCGGTCATCGCCCGGCGAAGACGGGCGACGCGGGCGGGGTCCGGCGCCTCGGGCGCGGCGCCGCGGGGCGGGTCCACGGGCCCGGCCGGGACCGGAGGGCCCAGCGTCGCGGCGATGTCGCGGGCGCAGCGGGCGGCGTAGACCAGCGCCTCCAGCAGCCCGTTCGAGGCGAGGCGGTTGGCCCCGTGCAGCCCGGTCGAGGCGGCCTCGCCGCAGGCCCAGAGGCCGGGCAGCGAGCTACGCCCGTGGGCGTCGGTCTCGATCCCGCCCATGTGGTAATGGGCGGCGGCGGCCACCGGGATCGGCTCGCGGACGGGGTCGAGTCCCGCCCGCCGGCAGGCGGCGGCGACGGCGGGAAACGCCGTCTCGATCCGCGGGCCGAGGGCCGCGCGCGTGTCCAGCATCGGGCGCAGGCCCTGCTGCGCGCAGGCGTAGACCGCCCGCGCCACCACGTCCCGGGGCGCGAGCTCCAGGTCCGGGTGCACCCCCGCCATGATCCGGCGGCCGGCGCGGTCGACCAGGATCGCGCCCTCGCCCCGCAGCGCCTCGGTCGCCAATGGCGCGGGGTCGCGGCCGACGTCGAGCGCGGTGGGGTGGAACTGCACGAACTCCGCGTCCGCGATCACGGCGCCGGCCCGCGCCGCCATCCCCACCGCCTGCCCGCGGATGCGCGAGGGGTTGGTGGTCGGGGCGAACAGCCCCCCGGCCCCGCCGGCGGCGAGCAGCACGGCCGGGCTCTCGATCCGCGCAGGCCCGGGGCCGCCGGGGCGGGCGGGGGCGATCTCGACGCCCAGCACCCGGCCCTGCGCCGTCGGCAGGGCGGTGGCGAGGGCGCCGTCGAGCACCTGGATCGAGGGCGTCTCGCGCACCCGCGCGATCAGGGCGCGCATGATGCCGGCGCCCGCCCCGTCGCCGCCGATCCGGGCCACGCGGGCGAAGCTGTGCGCGGCCTCCCGCGACAGGACGTAGCCGCCCTCCGCCGTGCGGTCGAAGGGCGCGCCCAGCCGGGTCAGGGCCAGCACATGGGCGCGGGCCTCGGCCGTCACGGCCCGCGCCACGGCGGCGTCGACCAGCCCCGCGCCGGCGCGGAGCGTGTCCGCGGCATGGGCGGCGGCGTCGTCGGGCGGCGCCAGCGCCGCGGCCACCCCGCCCTGCGCCCAGGCAGAGCTCGCCCCCTCGCCCAGCGGCTCGGGCGAGATCACCAGCACCGGCCGCGGGGCCAGCGCCAGCGCGGCGTAGAGCCCGGCGAGCCCCCCGCCCACGATCACCGCCCGCGGCGTCGCGATCCGCTGCATCCCCCGCTCAGCCCTTCGGGCGCGAGAGGGCGATCATCCGCTCGATCGGCGCGCGCGCCTTCGCGGCGATCTCGGGGTCGACCTCCACCGCCCCCTCCATCGCGTGCAGCGACCACAGGATCTTCTCCAGCGTGATGGTCTTCATGTAGGGGCACATGTTGCAGGGGCCGACGAACTCGACCTCCGGCAGCTCGTCGGAGATGTTGGAGGCCATCGAGCATTCGGTGACCAGCATCGCCTCGCGCGGGCGCTCGCGGCGCACGAAGTCGATGATGCCGCTGGTGGAGCCGGCGAAATCCGCCGCGTCCACCACGTCGGTGGGGCATTCGGGATGGGCGATGATCAGGGCCTCGGGACGGCCCTCGCGGAACAGGCGCAGGTCCTCGGCGGTGAAGCGCTCGTGCACCACGCAGGCGCCGTCCCACCAGACGATATTCTTCTGGGGGACCTGCTTCGCCACGTTGCGCGCGAGGTGCTTGTCGGGGGCCATGATCACCGTCTCCGACTCCATCGCCGCCACGATCTGCGCGGCGTTGGAGGAGGTGCAGCAGACGTCGGAGACGGCCTTCACCTCGGCCGAGGTGTTCACGTAGGTCACCACCGGCGCGCCGGGGTGGCGGGCGCGCATCGCCTCGATGTCGGCCGGCGTGACGCTCTCGGCCAGCGAGCAGCCGGCCTCGCGGTCGGGGATCAGCACGGTCTTGGCCGGATTCAGAATCTTCGAGGTCTCGGCCATGAAGTGGACGCCGCATTGCACGATCACCTCGGCGTCGACCTCGCTGGCGCGGATCGCCAGCTGCAGGCTGTCGCCGACCACGTCCGCGACGCCGTGGTAGATCTCGGGCGTCATGTAGTTGTGCGCCAGGATCACCGCGCGGCGCTCGGCCTTCAGGCGGTTGATCGCCTCGACATAGGGGGCGTGGATCGCCCAGTCGAAGGGGGTCACCACGCGGCGCATCCGGGCGTAGGCGTCCTGCATCCGGGCGGCGGCCTCGGGTGAGGGCGCCAGGTCGTAGCGCCGGGCCAGCGCCTGGCGGTCGAGGGTCGGGGCGATCATGGGCAGGCTCCTCCCACGGGCATAGAATGCACGCAAATGTTTGTGCCACAACGGTTTTCCCGGACTCCGGGGCCGAGCGGGCGGGTGTAGCGCCGCGCTTGCCGGACGGCAAGTTTCTTGTGCCCCGGCCGCCTCCCCGCGATGCGAGGGCATTTGCAACGCGCCCCGCCGGCTGCTACCGCTGGGCCATCCGTTGGGGCGCCCCGTCCGGGGCTGAGAGGCGCGAGCCGACCCATCGAACCTGATCCGGGCAATGCCGGCGTAGGGAACGGAGCACGACCCCCGCAGGGCGCAGCCCCTGCCTCGGTCCCCGTCTCCACCCGCCGTCGGGGGAGACTGACGATGATCCCGAAACGACCCCATCCGACCCGCGGCCGCCGGCGATGAGGCGCGCCACCGTCCTGGGCGCCGGCGTCGCCGGCCTCTGCGTCGCGGCCGAGCTGGCCGCGCGGGGCTGCGAGGTCACGGTGCGCGATCCCTCCCCCACGCCCGGCCCGCACGGCTGCTCCTGGTGGGCCGGCGGCATGCTGGCCCCCTTCTGCGAGGGCGAGAGCGCCGAGGAGCCGGTGGTGCGCCTCGGCCGCGGCGCCGCCGACTGGTGGGCGCGCCAGGGCGTGCAGGTGGAGCGGCAGGGCACGCTGGTGCTGGCGCTCGGCCGCGACCGGCGCGAGCTCGACCGCTTCGCCCGCCGGGTCCCGCAGGCCGAGCGGCTCGACGCGGACGGGGTCGCGGCGCTGGAGCCCGACCTCGCCGGGCGCTTCGACCGCGGGCTGCTGGTGCGCGGGGAGGCGCATCTCGACCCCCGCGCGGCGCTGATCCAGCTGCGCGCGCGGCTGGAGGGGGAGGGGGTGCGCTTCCTCGCCGGTTCCGAAAGGCCCGAGGGCCAGGTGTTCGACTGCCGCGGGCTCGCCGCGCGCGACCGTCTGCCGGACCTGCGTGGGGTGAAGGGGGAGATGGCGGTGCTGCGCAGCGCCGAGATCCGCCTCGCCCGCCCGGTGCGCCTGCTGCACCCGCGCCACCCGCTCTATGTCGTGCCGCGGGCGGGGGGCCTGTTCATGCTCGGCGCCACCCAGATCGAGAGCGACGACCGTCGCCGCAGCGTGCGCGCGGCGCTGGAGCTGTTGTCCGCCGCATACGCCCTCCACCCCGCCTTCGGCGAGGCGGAGCTGGTCGAGCACGGCGCCGACGCCCGCCCCGCCTTTCCCGACAACCTGCCGCGGCTGCGCCGGCAGGGCGACGCGATCCTCGTCAACGGCCTGTTCCGCCACGGCTTCCTGCTGGCCCCCGCGCTGGCGGCCCAGGCGGTGCAAGCGGCCTTCGACGACGCCAGACCGGAGTTGATGGATGCAGATCACGATTAACGGCGAGCGGACCGAGGTCCGGGCCGACACGCTCGCGGCCCTGCTGGACGAGCTGGGCTATGGCGAGGCCAAGGTCGCCACCGCCCTCAACGAGGATTTCGTGCCGGCGACGGCCCGGGCGGGCGCCAGCCTCGCCCCCGGCGACCGGGTCGAGATCGTCGCCCCGCGGCAGGGGGGCTGAGATGGAGCTCTACGGGACCGAGATCGCCTCGCGCCTGATGCTGGGCACGGCGCAGTATCCCTCCCCCAGCGTGCTGGCGGAGGCCTTCCGCCGCTCCGGCGCCGGCATCGCCACGGTGTCCGTCCGCCGCGAGTCCGGCGGCCAACAGGCCGGCGCCGCCTTCTGGGAGCTCGCCCGGGGCCTGGGCGTGGCGATCCTGCCCAACACCGCCGGCTGCCACTCGGTGAAGGAGGCGGTGACCACCGCCCACATGGCGCGCGAGCTCTTCGACACGCCCTGGATCAAGCTGGAGGTGATCGGCCACGCCGACACCCTGCAGCCCGACCCGTTCGGCCTGGCCGAGGCCGCGCGGATCCTCGTCGAGGACGGCTTCCAGGTGTTCCCCTACACGACCGAGGACGTGGTGCTCGCCGACCGCCTGCTCTCGGCGGGCTGCGAGGTGCTGATGCCCTGGGGCGCGCCGATCGGCACCGGCCTGGGCCTGACCAACATCTACGGCCTGCGCACCCTGCGCGCCCAGTTCCCCGAGGTGCCGATGGTGGTCGACGCCGGCCTCGGCCTGCCCAGCCAGGCGGCGCAGGCGATGGAGATGGGCTTCGACGCCGTGCTCCTGAACACCGCCGTGGCCAAGGCCGGCGACCCGGCGGCGATGGCCGAGGGCTTCGCCCGCGCGGTCGAGGCCGGCCGCCTCGCCTTCGAGGCCGACCCGATGGAGCCGCGCGACATGGCCGCCCCCTCCACCCCCGTGATCGGAAAGGCGTTCCTGGAATGAGCCTCGACCGGTTCTACCCGATCTTCGACGGCCTGCCCTGGCTGGAGCGGATGCTGCCGCTGGGCGTGAAGCTGGTGCAGCTGCGCATCAAGGAGACGCCGGAGGAGGCGCTGCGCCGGATCGTCCCCCGGGCCCTCGCCCTCTGCCGCGCCCATGGCGCGACGCTGGTGGTCAACGACCACTGGCAGGTCGCCATCGACGCCGGCTGCGACTGGCTGCACCTCGGCCAGGAGGACCTCGACGCGGCCGATCTGCCCGCGATCCGCCGCGCCGGCCTGAAGCTGGGCGTCAGCACCCATGACGAGGCCGAGCTGGAGCGCGCCCTCTCCCTCGCCCCCGACTACGTGGCGCTAGGCCCGGTCTACCCCACCATCCTCAAGAAGATGAAATGGGAGCGGCAGGGCCTCGGCCGGGTCAGCGAGTGGAAGGCCCGCATCGGCGACCTGCCCCTGATCGCCATCGGCGGCATGAGCGTCGAGCGCGCCGCGGGCGCCTTCAAGGCCGGGGCGGACGTGGTCTCGGTCGTCACCGACATCACCCTGAACCCGGACCCCGAGGCCCGCCTGCGCAAGTGGATCGAGGCGACCCGATGAGCCGCTACGCCCGCCAGGTCGCCGTGCCCGAGTTCGGCCCCCGCGGCCAGGACCTCCTGCGCGCGGCGCAGATCCTGGTGGTCGGGGCCGGCGGCCTCGCCGCGCCGGTCCTGCAGTACCTCGTCGGCGCCGGCGTCGGCCGCATCCGGCTGGTCGACCCCGACCGGGTGGAGATCGGCAACCTCCACCGCCAGACCCTGTTCCGCGAGGCCGACCTCGGCCGCCCCAAGGCCGAGGCCGCCGCCGCCGCGCTCGCCGCCCTGAACCCCGAGTGCCGGGTGGAGCCGGCGGTGGCCGCCCTCGACCCCGCCAACGTCGCCGAGCTGTGCGAGGGGACGGACCTGGCGCTCGACTGCGCGGATTCCTTCGCGGCGAGCTACGTGCTCTCCGACGCCTGCCTCGCCGCCGCGCGCCCGCTGGTCAGCGCCTCGGTCGTCGGGCTGGAGGGCTATGCGGGCGGCTTCTGCGGCGGGGCCCCGAGCCTGCGGGCGGTGTTTCCCGACCTGCCGCAGCAGGCCGGCTCCTGCGCCGAGGACGGGGTGCTGGGGCCGGTGGTCGGCGTGGTGGGGGCGCTGCAGGCGCAGATGGCGGTGGCGATCCTGGCGGGCCTCTCGCCCTCGCCGCTGGGCCGGCTGGTGACCGTCGACGCCCGCGACTTCCGTTTCGGCGGCTTCCGCTTCGCGGCCGCGGCCGAGCCCGCCCACGCGCCGCGCTTCATCGCCCCCTCGCAGATCCGGGCCTCCGACTTCCTCGTCGACCTGCGCGAGGCCGACGAGGCGCCGCTGGCGCGCCCCCACGCCCTGAGGCTCCCCGTCTCCGCCTTCGGCCCCGACGGCCCCCGCCCGGCCCCCGGCCAGCGCGCGGTCCTCTGCTGCCGCTCCGGCCTGCGCGCCTGGCGGGCGGCCGACCGGCTCGCCCAGGCCTGGGACGGCGAAATCGTCCTCGCCGCCCTCGGTGCCCCCGAACCGCCGGCCTGACGCGCGTCGCCTGCGCGCCCCGCTCGGGCCGCCGGTTCAGGGAGAGGGCGGTCTCCGGATCCGGGAACCGCCGCCCGGCGGTGGCTCAGGTTCCCGCCGGCCGGGTCCTCATCCGCACTTGGAGTAGCCGCAGGAGAGGCAGGTTTCGCAGCCTTCCATCATCTGCATCGCGTATTCGCCGCAGCTGGGGCAGACGGCGCCGGGGGCCTCGCCGACGGCGATGGCGCGGGCCTGGGGGTCGGTCTTCAGGCCGAGGCCCTCGCCCTCGAGGAAGCCGGTCTGGATCATGTGCTTCTCGATCACACCGCCGATCGCGGCGAGGATCGAGGGGACGTAGCGGCCCTCCATCCAGGCGCCGCCGCGGGGGTCGAAGACGGCCTTCAGCTCCTCGACCACGAAGCTCACGTCGCCGCCGCGGCGGAAGACGGCGGAGATCATCCGGGTCAGGGCCACCGTCCAGGCGTAGTGCTCCATGTTCTTGGAGTTGATGAACACCTCGAACGGGCGGCGCCGGCCGCCCACCACCACGTCGTTGAGGGTGATGTAGATCGCGTGCGCCGAATCCGGCCAGGTGATCTTGTAGGTCCGGCCCTCCAGCGCCTCGGGGCGGTCGAGGGGCTCGTGCATCCACACCACCTCGCCCTCGCGGGGGGAGGCGGGACGCTCGGCCTCCTGCGGCGGGGTCGCGCCGGTCTCGGGGGCGGGGGGGGAGACGGTCAGGACCGAGCCGGTCACCGCGTTGGGGCGGTAGGTGGTGCAGCCCTTGCAGCCCGTGCGCCAGGCCTCGAGGTAGACGTCCTTGAAGGCCTCGAAGCCGATGTCCTCGGGCACGTTGATGGTCTTGGAGATCGAGCTGTCGACCCATTCCTGGGCGGCGGCCTGCATGCGCACGTGGTCCGAGGGGGTCAGGGACTGGGCGTCGACGAAATGCTCGGGCCAGGGGGCGTCGCCGTGCTGCGCGCGCCAGAGGGCGAGGGCCTGGTCGACGACCTCCTCCTCGGTCCGGGTCCCGTCGCGCTGCAGGACCTTGCGGGTGTAGGCGAAGGCGAAGACCGGCTCGATGCCGCTCGAGACGTTGCCGGCGTAGAGGCTGATGGTGCCGGTGGGGGCGATGGAGGTCAGGAGCGCGTTGCGGATGCCATGCGCGCGCACGGCGGCGACCACGTCCTCGCCCAGCGCCTGCACGGAGGGGGAGGCGCAGAATTTCTCCGCGTCGAAGAGGGGGAAGGCGCCTTTCTCGCGCGCGAGCTCTACCGAGGCGAAATAGGCCGCCCGCGCCAGCGCCTTCATCCATCGGCTCGTCTGCGCCACCGCCGCGTCGGAGCCATAGCGCAGGCCGGTCATCAGCAGGGCGTCCGCGAGCCCCGTGACGCCGAGGCCGATGCGCCGCTTGGCCTGCGCCTCGGCCGCCTGCTGGGGCAGGGGGAAGCGGGAGGCGTCGACCACGTCGTCCATCATCCGCACCGCGACGCCGACCAGCTCCGCGAGCTCCGCCTCGTCGATATGGGCGCCCTCGGCGAAGGGCTCGCGCACCAGGCGGGCGAGGTTGATCGAGCCCAGCAGGCAGGCGCCGTAGGGGGGCAGGGGCTGCTCGCCGCAGGGGTTGGTGGCGGCGATCTCCTCGGCATAGGCCAGGTTGTTCAGCCGGTTGATCCGGTCGATGAAGATCACCCCCGGCTCGGCGTAGTCGTAGGTGGCGCGCATGATGCGGTCCCACAGATCGCGGGCGCGGAGCGTGCGGAAGGTGCGGCCGCCGAAGACCAGGGGCCAGTCGGCGTCCTGGGCCACCGCCTCCATGAAGGCGTCGGTGACCAGGATCGAGAGGTTGAAGTTGCGCAGACGCGCGGGGTCCTGCTTGGCCTCGACGAAGGCCTCGACGTCGGGGTGGTCGCAGCGCAGGGTGGCCATCATCGCGCCGCGCCGGGCGCCGGCGGACATGATCGTGCGGCACATCGAATCCCACACGTCCATGAAGCTCAGGGGCCCGGAGGCGTCGGCCCCCACGCCGGCCACCGAGGCGCCCTTGGGCCGGATGGTGGAGAAATCGTAGCCGATCCCGCCCCCCTGCTGCATGGTCAGGGCGGCCTCCTTCAACGCCTCGAAGATGCCGCCGAGGTCGTCGGGGATCGTGCCCATCACGAAGCAGTTGAAGAGGGTGACCGAGCGCCCGGTGCCGGCGCCCGCCAGGATCCGGCCGGCGGGCAGGAAGCGGAAGTCGCGCAGCGCCGCCTCGAAGCGGGGGGCCCAGGCCTCGGGGTCCGCCTCCTGGGCGGCGAGGGCGCGGGCGACGCGCGACCAGGTGGCCTCGACGTCGGCGTCGATCGGCTCGCCCTCGGGCGTCTTGAACCGGTATTTCATGTCCCAGATCTGCTCGGCGATCGGGGCGTCGAAACCGGACATGCTGGGCCTCCGCGCGCTGGGCTCCACCAGATATGGGGAGCGCAGAGGGTAATTCGAAGCCCCCCCAGCGGCAAGCGGCGCAGGCCCGCGATCAGGCTTTCGCGATCCTTGCCCGCCGCCCCGCGCGCGGCCTGCCGCGCCGCCGGCGCCGCCGCGTCTCCCGCGCGTCGCCCTGTCCTCTGGCTGCGCGCGGTCCGCGCGTCTCTACTTGCCCGCGTTCCGCATCTCTTTGTTTGGGCGCGGTCCGCGCGACGCCCCGGGGCGCAGCCCCGCGAGGGGGACGGCCGGGCGGGGCGATGCGGAGGCGCAGCCGACGCGAGGGCCGCCCGCGCCGGCCCCTTGCCGCCGTCCCGCCGCCGGCCGATAAGGGCCGGCGATGGCCAAGCTCTACTTCAACTACTCGACGATGAACGCGGGCAAGTCGACGCTGCTGCTGCAGGCGTCGCACAACTACCGCGAGCGGGGGATGCGCACCCTGCTGCTGACCGCCCGCCTCGACCAGCGGGCGGGGGAGGGGCGCATCGGCTCGCGCATCGGCATCGGCTCGGACGCCGAGACCTACGTGCCCGGCGACGACCTCTTCGCCCGCATCCGCGAGCGGCTGGCCGAGGGCCCCATCGCCTGCGTGCTGGTCGACGAGGCGCAGTTCCTCGAGCCCGCCCAGGTGAAGCAGCTCGCCTGGGCCGCCGACGACCTCGGCGTGCCGGTGATGGCCTACGGGCTCAGGGTGGACTTCCGGGGCGAGCTGTTCCCCGGTTCCGCCGCGCTGCTGGCGCTTGCCGACAGCCTGCGCGAGGTGCGCACCATCTGCCATTGCGGGCGCAAGGCGACGATGGTGGCGCGGATCGGCCCCGACGGCCGGGCGGTCACCGAGGGCGCGCAGGTCGAGATCGGCGGCAACGACCGCTACGTCTCGCTCTGCCGGCGCCACTGGCGCGAGGCGGTGGGCGAAGGCCCGCAGGACTGAGCCCCCGGCGCCCGGGTCCCTGGAGCCGGGCGTCGCGAATGCTGGCCTGCGTGGCGCAGGCGGGCCCCGCGGGCCGATATGGCGCAGGCGGCCCTACGGGCCGACGTCGCGCATCGGCAGCTTGGCGACCGGCAGGCCGGCCATGCGCAGCCCGTCGCGCAGGCGCTTCCACTCCTGGTCCTGGCGCCAGGGGAACACCTGCAGCACCCAGCGGGCCATGTTGCGCGGCGTCTGGGGCGTCTCCCCCCACCAGCGCTCCGACAGCACCGCCAGCAGCTTGCGCGCCTCGGCTCGGGCCTCGGCCGTGCGGCCCAGGTGGGCGAGCGAGGCCGCCCGCCAGCCGCCGTTGTTGGGATGGGTGTCGCCCGCGATCCGGGCGGCCTCCAGCGCGCCCTCGTAGTCGCCGGCGAAGAAGCGGATCGAGGCGTGATAGCCCCAGCGGGTGTGGTTGGGCAGGGGCGTCGCCTCCAGCGCCTGGCGGGCGAGCTCCATCGCGTCCCCGTGCCGGCCGGCCACCGCCCAGGCCTGCGCGACCGAGGTCATCGTCCAGGGGTCGTGGTCGTTGAGATCGCGCGCCAGCTCGAAGTTCAGCAGCGCATGCTCCCAGCGGTGGTTGTAGGCCAGCGCCCAGCCGAGCGCGAGCTGCGCGCGGCTGTCGAGCGGATCCAGCGCCACCGCCTTCTGCGCCAGCTCCAGCGTGCCCGCGTGCAGCGTCGCCGAGCGATAGACGCCCGGACGCGAGATATGCGCCGTGTTGCCCAGCTGCACGCGGGAGCTGAAGGCGGGCGCGAAGTCGGGGGCGAGCTCGGTCACCTCGCTCAGCAGCCGGTCGGCCTCCTCCCAGGAGGCGGCGTTGAACTGCAGGATCAGGCTCTGCCCCCGCAGCCACAGGTCGTGGAGCGAGGCCGTGATCTCGGGCAGATGCGCCGTGCGCCGCAGCCGGTCGGCCGAGAGGTTCACGTTCAGCGCGATGGTCGCCTGGCGCAGCAGCGCCTCCTGGCGCAGGGTCCAGGTCTCGTAGGTCAGGGCGAAGGCCTGCGACCACACGAAGACGCCCGAGTCGATGTCGCGGATGGTCAGCGCCACCCGCAGCCCGTCGCCGCCCAGCTTCTCGGCGGTGGCTCGGATGCCGAAGCGGCTGCGGGCGGGGGCGTCGGGCCCCTCGGCGCGGGCCACGGCCGCGTCGCTCTCGGCCACCTGCCATTCGCGGAACCGCACCAGCGAGCCGATCAGCGCATGCCGGAACCCTTCCAGCATCATCCGCGCGTCGGCGTCGTCGCCGCGCAGCTCGAAGCCGCCGACCACCAGCAGCGGCGGCAGCCGGGTGGGGGCGCGGCGGCGGCGCGTCTCGGCCGGACGGGGGAGCGGCGCCTCGGCCGCCTCGCGCCGGCGGGGCTGCGCCGCGGCGGCGGAGGCGAGGATCCGCCCCCCCGCGCCCCGGCCGGCGCCGGGCTCGGGCAGATCGCCGCTCTTGATCCGGGCGACCAGGGCGCGGGTCGGCTCGGCCGGCTCCATGTCGTGCTCCTCGTCGAGCACGTCCCACAGGGCCTTGTAGACGGTCAGCGCCCCGGCCACGTCGCCGCCGCGGGCGAGGTTCTCCATCAGCCGCCGCGCCGCCAGCTCCTGCGTGGGGTCGAGGCGCAGCAGCGCGCGCGCCGCCTCCCGCTCGGCCCGCCCGTCGGGGGCCGCCTGCTCCAGCGCGGCGAGCAGCCCCTGCTGGAGCTGGTCGCGCAGGGTCGTGCGCCGCACGCTGAGCCAGCCGGCGAAGGAGGGGTCGACGTCCTCGCAGCCCGCCATCAGCGTCTGGGGCAGGTCCTCGGTCGAGAGCAGCAGCGGATGGATCCGCTCCGGGCCGAGCTGGGAGAGCACGTCGGTCACGTCGGCGCGGAACCGGCCGGGGTCGAGGGTGACGTGGGAGCGGTCGGTCTCGAACCCCTCGAAGCCCAGCTCCCCGGTGATCCGGCGCAGGGCGGTGACCACCTGGCGGAGCGAGCCGCGGGCGTGCTTCTCGTCCGATTCCGACCACAGCAGGCCCACCAGCCGCTCGCGCGAGTCCGACGTATCGTCGTGCAGCGCCAGATAGCCCAGCATGCACAGCAGCTTGCGGTTCACCACCCGGAGCGACCGCCCCTCGTGCAGCAGGGCCGGCGCGCCGAGCATGCGGATCGTCAGCGAGGCGGTCTCGGCGGCGGGCGCGGTCGGGTCGAGCAGGACGTTCAAGGCGTGCGGACCCCCTTCGGTCACCATAACGACGGCTCCCGCGGGGGTGGGCGCCCCCCCGGGATCCCGGCGATCTGCGATGCGGCCGCGCGGAGCCGGGGCGTCTCCAGCGGCGACGGGTCGGGCTGGAGCGTCGGCGCCATCGCCCAGACCACGGGCAGCCCGGGCCGGGGACGAGTCAGCGTCACGCAGATCACATGATGCTGACGCATGGCCAGTTGTTCAACCATCAGCTGCAAATTTTGTTCATCTCTCCCGCCTTCGGCGTTCATCTCCCCCGCCGCGTGGCGCCGCGGCCGCCCCCGGGGCGAGAGCCGCGGGTCCGTCGCCGGGTCCAGCTCGGCCCGGGCCAGCAGGGCGCGGTCGCCCTCGGTCAGCACGCCCTCGCCGTGGTGGGCCAGGCGCTCGGCCAGCAGGGTCAGGGCGAGCTCGCCCTGGATCGCCTCGCGCGCGGCCGACAGGATCGCCTCCGACATCTGCGGGCGCGCGGCGACGCCGACGGTCAGGGCGGGGCTCTCGGCCGCGGGGTCCGCGTCGACGGCGAAGGCGGCGGCGACGGGGATGCCGAGGTCGCCGGTCAGGTCCGCGAACCACATCGCGCGGCCCGTCTCCTCCCCCCGCCAGGCGGCGACGCGGGCGAAGGCGGGGGCGAGCGCGGGGTCGGCCGGATCGAAGGGCCGGGCCGGCAGGCCGCCGCGCCACCACAGGGCGGCGGCGTCGCGCTCGACCAGCTCCAGCACGGCGCGCAGGCGGGCCTCGGTCTCGGTCCGCCCGGCGGCGCAGCCGAGGCCGAGGCGCACCGGCGCCGCCGCCCCGCCCGCGCGGCGCAGGCAGCGGTCGGCGGAGACGGCGACCGCCGCGCCGTCGTGCAGGCGCAGGCCGCGCACCAGGTCGGCGCTGGGCGGGGTCCAGTCGAGGCCGCTGTCCACCACCTCCAGCCCGTGGTCCGCCGGCAGCAGGTCGCCCGGACGCTCGAACTGGGAGAGGAACTCGCAGGCCTCGCCCAGGCAGGCGGCGAAGGCGGCGGCCTGGGTCTCGGCCCCGCCGGCGTGGCTGCCCGAAATCGCGGGGTCCACCCCCTCGACCAGCTTCGCGGGGGTCGAGCGGGCGCCGACGAAGACCAGGCCGGGGGCGGTGGCGAGCGGGAAGCGCATCACCCAGTCCATCTCCTCGGCCGCCCGGCGCAGGCGCAGGGCGGGATCCTCGGGCGGGGGGGCGCCGGGACCCGCATCCGCGGCGGGATGCGGCGGGGCGACGGTCATGCAGGGCTCCACGGGCGATGGCGTCGACGATCGGCCTTCAAGCATGGGTTGCGCCGGAGGAATGCGCAACGTCTTGAAGCGCGCGCGCGGCGCGACCAGTATTCGCGCCGCGCGGCGCCCCCCCGACCGACCGCGCGGGAACCAGACCAAGGGGCAGGGAGAACCGGGATGCCGTCCGAGACCGAAGCCGTCGCCGAGCCGTCGGGGGAATTCGACTACGTGATCGTGGGCGCCGGCACCGCCGGCTGCGTGCTGGCCAACCGGCTGAGCCAGGATCCCTCCCGCTCGGTCCTGCTGCTGGAGGCCGGGGGCTCGGACGACTGGATCTGGTTCAAGGTGCCGGTGGGCTACCTCTACTGCATGGGCGATCCCCGCGCCGACTGGGGCTTCAGGACGGAGGCGGAGCCGGGGCTGAACGGGCGCGTGCTGGGCTATCCCCGCGGGCGGGTGCTGGGGGGCTGCTCCTCGATCAACGGGATGCTCTACCTGCGCGGGCAGGCCGCGGACTACGACCACTGGCGCCAGCTGGGCAATCCCGGCTGGGGCTGGGACGACGTGCTGCCCTTTTTCCGCAAGTCCGAGGACTATGCGCTGGGCGCCGACGAGATGCACGGCCAGGGCGGCGAGTGGCGGGTGGAGACCCAGCGCCTGAAATGGGAGATCCTGGAGGCCTTCAAGGCCGCCGCCGTCGAGGCCGGCCTGCCCGAGACCGACGACTTCAACCGCGGCGACAACGAGGGCGTGGGCTATTTCAAGGTCAACCAGAAGGGCGGCTGGCGGTGGAGCGCCGCCACCGGCTTCCTGCGCCCGGCCATGAAGCGCCCCAACCTGACGGTGATGACCCACGCCCAGGCCGAGCGGCTGGTCTTCGAGGGAAGCCGCTGCGCGGGCGTCGAGTTCCGCCACGGGAAGGAGGCCTCGGCCCCCCTCAAGCGCGCCCTGGCGCGCGGCGAGCTGATCCTCGCCTCCGGCGCCATAGGCTCGCCGCATCTGCTGCAGCTCTCGGGCGTGGGGCCGGGGGCGCTGTTGCAGGACCACGGGATCGAGCTGCGCCACGAGGCGCCGGGGGTGGGGGCGAACCTGCAGGACCACCTGCAGATCCGCTGCGCCTACAAGGTCAGCGGCGTGCCGACGCTGAACACCACCTCGGCCACCCTGCTGGGCAAGGCGAAGATCGCGCTGGAATACGCGATCAAGCGCTCGGGGCCGATGTCGATGGCGCCGAGCCAGCTCGCGGCCTTCGCCCGCTCTGGCCCGGACGTGGCGACGCCGGATCTGGAATACCACGTGCAGCCCCTGACGCTGGAGGCCTTCGGCGAGCCGCTGCACCCGTTCGACGCCTTCACCGCCTCGGTCTGCCACCTGCGCCCCGAAAGCCGGGGCAGCGTGCGGCTGAAATCCCCCGACCCCCGCGCCCATCCCGCCATCGCGCCCAACTACCTCTCGACCGAGGGCGACCGCCGCGTCGCCGCCGCCGCGATCCGCCTGACCCGGCGCATCGTCGCCCAGTCGCCGCTCGCGAAATACCGGCCCGAGGAGTTCAAGCCCGGCCCGCAATGGCAGAGCGACGCCGAGCTCGCCGAGGCGGCGGGCGCCGTCGCCTCGACCATCTTCCACCCGGTCGGCACCTGCCGGATGGGGCCGGACCCGGCCTCGGTGGTGGATCCCGAGCTGCGGGTGAGGGGGATCGAGGGGCTGCGGGTGGTCGACGCCTCGATCATGCCCACGATCACCTCGGGCAACACCAACTCGCCGACCGTGATGATCGCCGAGAAGGCGGCCGACCTGATCAAGGCCGCGGCGAAGGCGGGGGCCCGGGCGGCCTGAACCCCGGTCCTGCGCGCAACCGACCGTTGCGCGCAGGACCGGTTCGGCGCCAGTGTGCCCTCGGGGTCCCCCCCGCCCTGCAGCGTATCCGGAGCCGCGTCATGCCGACCGCCTCGTCCCGCCCGCAGCCGCGTTCCCGCCGGGCCGGGCCCGCGGCGCTCGCCGCCTGCCTCGCCACGCTCCTCGCCGCGGTTTCCGCTCCGGGCGCCGAGGCGCAGGAGAGCGCGGAGGAGCTTGCCAAGAAGCTCGCCAACCCCGTCGCCAGCCTGATCTCGGTCCCCTTCCAGTTCAACTGGGACGGCGGCTACGGGCCCCAGGACGGGCAGAAGGCCTTCGTCAACATCCAGCCCGTGGTGCCCATCGACCTGAACGAGGACTGGAACCTGATCTCGCGCACCATCCTGCCCGTCGCCTGGCAGGACGACGTGGTCCCCAACAGCGAGCAGTTCGGCCTGGGCGACGTGGTGCAGAGCCTGTTCCTCTCGCCCAAGTCGACCGCCTCCGGGCTGATCTGGGGGGTGGGGCCGGTGGCGCTGATCCCCACCGCCACCGACGACGCGCTCGGGTCGGGCAAGTTCGGCCTCGGCCCCACCGGCGTGGTGCTGCGCCAGTCCGGGCCCTGGACGGTCGGGGCGCTCGCCAACCACATCTGGTCGGTGGCGGGCGAGGGCGGGCGCGGCGAGGTGAACGCGAGCTTCGTGCAGCCCTTCGCCACCTACACCTTCCCCACCGCCACCTCGGTCTTCGTCAACACCGAGGCCACCTACGACTGGACCTCCGAGCAGTGGTCCGTGCCGATCAACGTGGGCGTCAACCAGCTGACCTCGATCGGCGACCAGAAGGTGCAGGTCGGCGTCGGCGCGCGCTACTGGGCCGAATCCCCCCGCGGCGGGCCCGAAGGGTTCGGGGTGCGGCTGAACATGACCCTGCTGTTCCCGCGCTGAGCCGCGCCACGCCTTGAGCCCCGCGCCTTGACCTTCAGGCGCGGGCGGACACCTTGCCGAAGGTCGAGGCGGGGCGCGGGGGCGGTCCCGAAGGGGACGCAACCGGGCGGACATCACGCATGAGCGACATCGAGACCATGGACCTCGCGGCCCTGATCGCCGCCACGGCGCAGGGCGACCGGGCGGCCTTCGCCGAGCTCTACCGGCGCACCTCGGCGAAACTTCACGGGGTGATCCTGCGTATCTGCCGACGTCCCGACCTCGCCGCGGAGCTGCTGCAGGAGAGCTATCTCAAGATCTGGCGCAACGCCGGCCGCTTCGACCCCGACCGCGCCTCGGCCATCGCCTGGATGGCGGCGATCGCGCGCAATGGGGCGATCGACGCGGTGCGCCTGCAGGCCGAGCGGGTCTCGGCCGCCTCGCAGGCGCTGGAGCCCGAGGACGGGCCCGGCCTCGCCGCCGCGGCGGGGCTGGACCGGGCGGAGTCCCTGACGCTGCGGGCCTGCCTCGAGGGGTTGAAGACGGACGACCGGCGCATGGTGCTGCTGGGCTACCTCTACGGGCTGAGCCGGGAGGAGCTGGGCCAGCGCTTCGCGATGCCGGTGAATACGGTGAAGACGCGCCTGCGCCGGGCTCTGGCGGCGCTGAAAGGATGCCTCGATGGCGAACCCGCCTGACCAGATCGACGGAGCGGAGGCGGAGGACGACGCGGCCGAATACGTGCTGGGCACGCTCGACGCCGGCGCCCGCCGCGCCGCCGTCGCGCGGATGGCCGCCGACCCGGCCTTCGCCGAGACCGTGCGCGTCTGGGAAGGCCGCCTGGCGCCGCTGGCCGAGATCGCGGCCGAGGCGCGCCCCGTCGCGCCCCCCGCCTGGGTCTGGCCCGCCATCGAGGCGCGCCTGCCCGGCGCATCCGCCGGCGCATCCGGGCCCCCCGCGCAGGCCGAGGTCGTCGACCTGCGCCGCCGGCTGCGCCGCTGGCGCGGGACCGCGGCCGTGGCGGGGATCGCGGCGGCGGCGATGCTGGCGCTGCTGGTCGCGCCCCCGGGCCTCGCGCCCTTCGATCCGCGCCGGGCGCCCCCCGCCGAGGCCGGGACCTGGGTCGCGGTGCTGCAGCCCGGCGGCGACGCGCCCGCCTTCGTGGCGGAGGTGGACCTCGCCGCCGGCACGCTCTCGCTCCGCCCGCTGCGCCCGACGCCCCCGCCCGAGGGCCGCGTCTACGAGATGTGGGCCGTCGGCGGCGGCCGCGCGCAGCCGGTCTCGCTGGGCCTGCTGGGCGAGGGGGGAGAGCTGGCGCTCGAGGCCATCGGCGGCCCGGTGGAGGGCTCGGTGCTGGCGGTGTCGGTGGAGCCCGAGGGCGGCTCGCCCACCGGCCAGCCCACCGGCGAGGTGGTGTTCACGGGCGAGCTGATCCGGGCGGAGTAGCGGCGCCTGCGCCCCGCGCCGGGCGGTGGCGACGGCCGCCCCCGCGTCGAGGGTCGGCCGGGGGCGGGAAAACACCCCGGCCGCCACGAGGACGGCCGCCGCCCGCGACGGGGCTCCCCAGCGGCCCGCCGCGCAGGTCGGGGGCCGGCGCCCCACGCTCGCCGGCCCCCGGGCGCGCGCCGCGGAGGATCGCGCGCGCGCCGTCCGTCGCGCCTCCGGTCCCGGCCGGGCCCGAACGCGCCGACCCCTCGGCGGAGACGGGCTCCGCCGGGGGTCATGTCCTCTCCGGATCAGCTACGGGCGCGCGCGGCGAGGGTTTCGGCGCGGGCCGAAGTTTTTCCCCCGCGCCCTCAGCGGCGGGGGATGGCGCGGGCGAGCACGGGGAAATACTCCGCCCCGAAGCCCGCCGCCTTCGCGGCCTGCATCCGCGCCTCGGCCAGCTCCGCCCCCTGGGCGTGCACCCCGGTCTCGCGGGCGAGGTCGAGGGCGTAGGAGACGTCCTTCAGCGCATAGTCCGTCGGAAAGGCCCCGGTGGGGAACGCGTCCGGGATCATCGCCTTCATGCCGTGGTTGCGCAGCGCGAAACTGTCGGCGGAGCCCTTGGAGAGCGTCTCGAAGAGGAGCCTGCGGTCCACCCCCGCCCCCTCGCCCAGGGCCAGCGCCTCGGACAGCGCCACCACCGTCTCGAACAGCACCATGTTGTTGACGATCTTCACCACCTGCCCGCAGCCGACGCCGCCGCACAGCGTGACGTCGGAGGCGGCGCAGCGCAGCAGGGGCTCGATCTCGGCGAAGAGGTCCGGCTCCGCCCCGACCATGATCGAGAGCGTGCCCTCGATCGCCGCCTGCCGGGTGCGCGCGACGGGGGCGTCGGCCATGCGGGCGCCCTTGGCCTCGACCTTCGCCGCCAGCTCCCGGGTGAGGCCCACGGGGGCGGTGGAGGTGTCGACGAGGATCTGCCCCTCCCGGATATGCTCCAGCACCCCGCCGGGGCCGGCCACCACCGCCTCGACCTGCGGACCGCCGGGCAGCGACAGGAAGATCACGTCGGCCGCCGCCACCACCTCGGCGACCGAGCCGGCGGCCGCGGCGCCCTCCGCGGCGAGGCCCGCCACCGGCTCGGGGGAGAGGTCGAAGACCACCCCCTCCCAGCCGCTCTTCCTGAGGATGTTGCGGCAGATGGGCTCGCCCATCACGCCCAGGCCGATGAAGCCGAAGACCGCCATCTCAGCCGGCCTTCCGCTCGGCCGCAGGCGCCGCGGCGGGGATGATCAGCGCATCCACCGCCACGATGTCGTCGCCCCGGCAGATCAGCGGGTTGACGTCCAGCTCCTCCAGCGCCTCGCCCGCGTCGGCGGCGAATTCGGAGACGCGGGCCACGATCTCCGCCAGCCGGCCGCGGTCCACCGCCGGCAGGTCGCGGAAGCCGTCGAGGATCGCGGCGCCGCGCAGGCGGGCCAGCATGTCCGTCGCCTCGTGCGGGGTGACGGGGGCGGGGGCGGCGACCGAGTCCTTCATCAGCTCGACCAGCACGCCGCCCAGCCCCACCACCACCAGCGGCCCGAAGGCCGGGTCGCGGCGGGCGCCGACCACGATCTCGACCCCCTTCGGCGCCATGCGCTGCACCAGCACGCCCTGGATGCGGGCCTTGGGCGCATGGGACTTCACCCGGGCCAGCATCGCCTCGAACTCGGCCGAGACCGCCTCGGCCGAGCCGAGGTTCAGCGCGATGCCCCCGGCCTCGGTCTTGTGGGCGATGTCGGGGCTGTCGATCTTCATCACCACCGGGAAGCCCAGCGAGGACGCCAGCCGTCCGGCCTCCTCGGCCGTCGCGGCCGCCTTCTCCTCGATCACCGGCACGCCGTAGCCGGCGAGGATCGCCTTCGCCTCCCGCTCGGTCACCGCGCCGCCGGCGGAGGCGGCGATATGGGCGGCGAGCCCTTCCGAGCGCTCGGTCAGGCGCGGCTTCTCCACGGGCTCGACCCGGCGCGAATGCCAGCGGGTCCAGGCGGCGACGCCCTCCATGCAGTGGCGCACGTTGTGGAAGACGACGATGCTGTCCGCCGCCTCCGCCTCCAGCAGGCCAGGGCCTTCGAGCGCGGAGCTCATCCAGGGCACGATCACCGGCTTGCCGGCGCGCCGACCGAGCTCGCCCATCAGCTGGATGCGGGGGATCGAGGTCTCGATGGCGATCGGGTGCGGCACCACGAGGGAGCCGTAGTCGTCCTGGTCCAGCACCGCCTCGAGGCAGTCCACCAGGCTCTGGCGGTCGGAGACCACCTGCGCGGTCACGTCCACCGGGTTGGCGGCGGAGCCGAACTCGGGGATCCGGGCCTTGAGCACCTTCTCGACGTCCGCCGAAGGGGCCGGGAGGGGCACGCCCGCGTCCTCGCAGGCGTCGGTCAGGAACACGCCGGCGCCGCCGGAGGTGCACACGATGCAGGTGCCCTCGGCTTTCGGCGGGGGGGCCTTGGCGAAGAGGCGCGCGGTCTCGACCAGCGCCTCCAGCTCCTCGACGAAGACGCCGCCCGCCCGCTCGACCATCGAGCGGTAGGCGTCGTGGGCGCCGGCCAGCGAGCCGGTGTGGGAGGCGGCGGCGGCCGCCCCCTTCTCGCCCTTCGCCATCTTGCACACCACCGTCGCCTTGCCGGCGGCGGCGGCCTGCTTGATCGCGGCCTCGAAGCGGTCGGGGGCGGGGGCGCCCTCGAGGATCACGGCGATGGCCTTCGCCTCGGGGTCCTCGGCCATGAAGGCCACGCAGTCGGCGACGTCGACGTCCGACGAGTTCCCGCAGGCCAGCGCGTGGGAGAAGAACTGCCCCCGCCGCATGCCCTGGGTCAGCGAGAAGCCCAGCGCGCCGGACTGGGCGACGATGCCCACGCGGCGCTGCTCGGGGGGCGCGTCGAAGCCCGCCTCGAAGTTCAGGGGCGGGTGGAAGGTCACCGCGCCGCCGTTGGAATAGTTGATGAAGCCCAGCGCGTTGGGGCCGATCAGGGGCATGCCGGCGCGATGCGCGAGCAGGGCGTTCTCCCGCTCCAGCGCCTTGCCCTTCTCGCCCATCTCGCCGAAGCCGGAGGCGAAGACCAGCACGCCGCCCGCGCCGATGTCGGCGCATTCCTCCAGCACGCCGCGCACGGCGTCGCGCGGGGTCACCAGCACCACGCAGTCGGGCACGCCCGGCAGGTCGCGGACCGACGGATAGCAGGGCTCGCCGTAGAGCTCCTCGTAGCGGGGGTTCACCGTCCAGACCGGGCCTGCGAAGCGGTGCAGGTTGCGGTGGGTGAGCATCCCGAAGGAGCCCTCGCGGGTCGAGGCGCCGACGATGGCGATGGACTTCGGCGCCAGCAGCCGCTGCAGCTCCGAGGCCTTGTAGAGACGTCCGCCGGCGCTCATCCGCGGCCTCGCGCGGGGTGGAGATGGGTCATGGGGTCCTCCCGGAACCGCGCCGGATGCGCGGGGGTCGTCGCGCTCCGGGCTTCGTTGTCGAGTCAGGGGGCGCGGGGCCTCACCTGCCGCCCGGCAGGATGTTGCGGGATGGCGCAGGACGCAAGGCGCCTTGCGGGCGACGTGCGCGTCAGGGCGGCGGGGGATGGCGGCGGTACGCCGGACGGCGCAGGGCGGGGCGCGGCGGCGGGCCGGGCGAGGCTCCGGGTCGGGGCGCCTCCCGGGGCGGAGGGCGCGCATTGACGCAAGGCGCGGGCGGCCGGCGTCAGGCGCGCAGGTGGCGGGCGACGCCGAGGCCCATGTCGACCACGTCCATGATCCGGGCGGCGTAGTGCTCGCGGGCCGCGAAGCCGGGGCCCTCGCCTTCGAGAAACTCGTGCTCCAGCGCGTCGATCAGGCGCTTCAGGCGGCGCTGGTGGACGCCGAGCTTCGCCTGCACCGGGTCCGCGACCACGCCCGCGAAGGCCGCGGCGACGGCGCCCACGGCGGCCATGCCGGCGGTGGCGCCGGCGACCAGCGCGGGCGAGGCGGCGGCGGGAAAGAACCCGTACCAGACCGAGCCTGCCGTCGCCCCCAGCGGAAAGGCCGAGACCGCGGCCTGCTGGGCCAGCGCCGCGGCCAGCGCCGGACCCAGCGAGATCGCGCCGGGGGTGAGCTGCTGGAACGCCGCGGCCCCCGCGCCCAGGGTGGCGATGCCCGTGGCGATCTCGGCGGCGGCGGAGCGCACGCCGGCGTATTCCGACAGCGTCTCCGAGGCGCGGAAGCGGGGCGAGGCCTCGGGGTCGCGCAGCCGGGCCAGCGCCTCCAGCCGGGGCGAGGTCAGGATCGCCTCGGCCAGCGCGTCGCGGCCCTCGACCTGCGCGTCCGCGGCGTCGGGGTCGCGCCAGGGCAGCTCCAGCAGGTCGACGACGACCCGCCGCTCGACCTCGCGGGCGACCTCGGTGCGCAGGATCAGCTTGCGGCGGGCGAGCCAGTCGCCCGCCCCCTTCGCCCCCGCCCGCCGGGCGGCGGAGGCGCCCAGCCGGGTCAGCGCCGCGGCGGGGGCGAGCGCCAGGTTGGCCGGGGCCCGCGCGAGGTCCCAGCCCAGCGCATGGCGGTGCAGGGCGAGCGAGCCGCGGAACCGGAAGGTGCGGTCGACGAAGCCGTCGATGCGCGCCCGCCGCTCCTCGAAATAGGCGCGGGCGGCCTCGGCGACGAGCGCGCGGGCCTCCGCCTCGGCGGCGGGGTCGGGGGTCTGCGAGGGGTCGTCCTGGGGGGCCATGGGGCGCCGTCGCCTCGTCCGCGGGTCCGCGCCCCGCGGCGGCTGCGGGGCGCCCCTGGATGTAGCGCAGGGAGGGCCCGGCGGAAGCGGCGCCGGGGCGGCCTGCGCGGATCGGACCGGCTCGGCCGGGGCCGGGGGCGTCAGTCGAAGGCGCCGACGGCCTGGGCGACCAGCATGAAGGCCCGCCCGGTGCGGCTGTCGGCGAGCGCCAGCAGCCGGTCGACGCCGCGCGGCTCGGCGGCGGCGCGGCGCAGCACCCCGTCGAAGCGGCGCATCAGGTGCATGGCGGTGTCGCGGAACACCGGGTCGGCCTTCATCATCCGGCGCACGGACTCCACCGCCTCGGGGCTGTCGATGCCGCCGATCGAGGCCAGCGCCGGCCCCCGCTCCCCCTGGGCGAAGCGGGTCCACAGGGCCGGGGGCGCGAGGCGGACCGACAGGTCCTCCATGTAGACGCCATGCTGGGCGAGCAGGGTCAGCGCGTCCTCGGCCGCCTGCAGCAGCTCGGCGATGGGCCGGTCCCGGGCGCCGGCGGCGAGCGCGGCCCAGCCGGCGTCGTCCCGCTCGTCCCGCGGAAAGTCGAGCGCCAGCGCCACCTGGCCCCAGTCGCGCCCGGCGTCGGCCGGGGCGGCCTCTGCCGCCAGCGGCAGCAGGCCCTGCGGGTCCGCCGCAGCGGCAGGCGGAGGCGAGGCGGGGATCGCCGCGGGGGCCCGGGCCGGCGGCGGCGCCGGCGCCTCCAGCGGCAGGCCGGGCTCCTCCTCGCGCGGAGCGGGGGCGGGAGCGGGGGCCGCAGACGGGCGTTCGGATGGGGCGGGCCGCGCCGCGGCCGCGTCGGGGGCGGGCCCGGCGGAGGGGCGCGCGGCGACAGGCGGCGCGGCCGCGTCAGGCAGGGTGGGGGACGGCGCCGCGGGGGGAGCCGCCGCGGGGGCGCGTCCGGCCTCCGCGATCGGCTGGGGCGCGGGACGCGGAGCGGCCCCGGGCGCGCCGAGGCGCAGGATGGCGTCCTCGAGGCGGCGCTGGGCCTCGGCCAGCTCGGCGATGCGCCGGGCGATGGCCGAGCGCTCGCCGTCGAGCGCGTCGCGCGCGGCATGGGCGACGGCATGGGTCAGGTCGGCGCGGCTCAGCCCCTCGGATGCGGCGGGGCGCGGGGCCGCGGCGGCGGCGGCCGCCGCCCGGGCCTGGGCGCGGGCCAGCGCCTCGACGCGGGCCTCGGCGGCGGCGGCGCGGCGGGCGAGGCTCGCCCAGATCAGCATCCCCGCGACGGGCGCGGTCACGGCCAGCGCGACGGCGGCGCCCTGCGCCGGCGGGATCGGGCCCCAGGGGGGGAGCAGGCGGGTCAGGACCCAGACGATCCCGGCCTCGGCCCCCAGCCACAGGACCAGGCCCCCCAGGGCCTTGCCCAGGGGCAGGCCCGGCCGGCCGCCCGGCGCCAGTCCCAGCGCCTCGTCCGCGGCGGCGGAGCGGGCGCGCGCCGAGGCGTCCCGGGCCTCGCTCGTGGTCGCGGTCCGGGCGGCTTCGCCCATTGGTGTAGCCCGGGCGGTTTCGCCCGGGGGGAGGTCGTCTCGGGGACGGCCGGCGTCGGCCATGCGCGGATCCTCCGCGGCTTCAGGGAGCGACGGGAGGGCGGAGGCGCCTCCCGCAGGCGCCGGCGGGGCCGGCGCCGGGCGCCTCAGAGGAAGGCGACCTTGAGGACCTCGTAGGCCTTGCCGCCGCCGGGGGTCATCACCTCGACGCTGTCGCCCTCCTCCTTGCCGATCAGGGCGCGGGCGAGGGGCGACTTCAGGTTCAGCAGGCCCTGGCCGATGTCGGCCTCGGTCTCGCCGACGATCTGGTAGGTCTTCTCCTCCTCCGTGTCCTCGTCGACGAGGGTCACGGTGGCGCCGAACTTGATCGCGCCCGAGAGCTTGGAGGGGTCGATGACCTCGGCGCGGGAGATCAGGCCCTCGATCTCCTGGATCCGGCCCTCGATGAACGACTGGCGTTCGCGGGCCGAATGATACTCGGCGTTCTCGGACAGGTCGCCATGCTCGCGCGCCTCGGCGATCGCGCGGATCACGGCCGGGCGTTCCTGGCTCTTGAGCGTCTTCAGTTCGGCGTCCAGCGCGGCGAAGCCGCGGGCCGTCATCGGCACCTTGTCCATATGCCTCGCCCTCCTCCGGGTCGGGACTTGAAGATCGGCGGTCCGGGGCCCCCGGGCGCAAGACCCCGCCGCCCCTGAAACGCGCGACAGCCGCGCCTGTGCGCGGCGCGGCTGCTGTGGGGGAAGACTATGGGCGCGGGAACGGGGTTTCAAGATGCCGTGCGCCCGCGGCGGGCCCGACGCGGCGGCGCCGGGCCGGGCCGCTCAGGCGCAGTTCAGGATGCAGTAGTCGGCGACGCGCTTGCGGTGCAGCTCGAGGTTGTCCTCGATCTCGGGCGCGGCGCCGGGGAACACGTCGGCGCAGTAGGAGGGCAGGGGATACTCGCTCTCGGCCAGCATCCGCTCCGAGGCCTCGATCATCGCGCGGGCGGGGACCCGCAGCTCCAGCACCCCGGCCTCGGCGAGCGAGACGTTGACCTCGCGCAGGGCGCAGCCCTCGCGGGTGGGCAGGGTGTAGTCGATGCCGTGGGCGTCGAGGATCGCGGCGAAGCGCTCGACCGAGTGGCGGCCGACGGGCGCGGTCTCGGGGGCCTTGGCCCAGGACTTCACCAGGGCGCCGAAGGCCTCCATCGAATGGGGGGCGATGGTGAACATGTGGTCCGGCGCGACGGGCGCCGGGGCCAGGCCCGAGGGCTTGCGCGCGAGGGCCGCGAGGGAGGCGACGGAGGCGAACTGGCCGGGAACGCGGATCGTGGCGGCGGAGCTGGTCATGTCGTGATTTCCCTTCGATTACGCGGCCTTGGCCGCTGCGCGGGCCCCGATCGCCCGCCAGGGAAAGGCTCCGCCGCCGGGCGCGAAGCGTTCGTGAATCGCCGATCGCCGAGAGCAGGGGCGCACTTGGCCGCGAATCGCCGGAGGCGATTCACGTTGAATTCGCGCAAGGTCCCTTAAGGCCGGGTTCACGATTTCAGAGCGAGCGGACCGCGAAGGGACCCGCCCCGCCCCCGACCCGCCCGCGGCGGGGCGGGGGCGGGCGGGCGCGGCAGGGTGAAGACGTGATCTATTCCATGGGCCGCGGACGCGGCGCAGATGCGTGGTCTCTTGCGCGCGGGGCCGGCGATCCGCCCTGCGCGCCGGTCGAGGCGGGGCCCGACGACGGGCCCGACGGCCGCATGGCCGCCGCCCAGGACGCCCGGCGCACGCTGCGCCGGGCGCGGGCGGCGCCCGGCGTCTCCTTCGGCTACCTGTTCCGCTGGGCCGAGGACGCCCGCGACGACCCCGACGCCGACGCGCGGCTGGCGGCCCTCGCCGCGGCGATGTCGGAGGACGAGTGCGACCCGGGCCGCGCCGCCTCGGGCCTGCCGCTGATCGTGCCGCTGTTCGGGCAGTTCCTGGAGCACGACCTGACCGCGGCGGCGGATGTGCGCACCACCTCCGGCCGCTCGCCCGAGACGGGGCCCCTGCGGCCGCGGGCGCGGGCGGAGGTCGAGCGCTCGCTGGTCAACCTGCGCGACGGGACGCTGGACCTCGACAGCCTCTACGGCGTCGACGCGGGCGAGGGGCCGCTGGCCGCCCGGATCGCCCGCCTGATGCGCGAGCCGGGGGCGGAGGCGCGGCTGCGCCTCGACCTGCCGGCGCCCTCGACCCTCGGGCGGCCGGAGAAGCCGGCGGACCGCGGCGCGGACCTGCCGCGCCTGGGCCGCGCGCTCTCCGACGACCCCGAGACCGGGATCACCCCGGCCGAGATCATGGCCCTGCCGCCGCGCCTGCGCCGCAGCTTCCTGCGCGACGGCGCGATCAACCCCGCGCGCGCGCTGGTCGGCGACCTGCGCAACGACGGCCACCTGGCGCTGGCGCAGTTCCAGGTGGCGCTGGCGCGGTTCCACAACCGCATCGTCGACGAGCTGGTCGATCGCGGCCGGACCCCGCCCGAGGCGCTGTTCGACGCCGCCCGGCGCGAGGTGCGCCGCCACGTGCAGTGGCTGGCGCTGAACCGCTGGCTGCCGCGGCTGTGCGACCCCGCGGTGCTGGCGCGCGTGCGCCGGGCGGGCGCGCCCTTCTACACCGAGATGCGCAACGGCGTGCGCGTCGCCGGCCAGCGCCGCCAGCCGGCGCCGCTGGAGTGGTGGGCCGCCGCGGCCCGCTTTCGCCTGCCGATGATCCCGGCCGAACTGCCGCTGAACCGCTTCCACCCGCGCGCCGGGCTGGGGCTGCAGCACCGCTCGACCGGGGCGGGGCTGAGCGGGGAGCGGTTGCCCGCCGACCGGGTCGCCGACTGGTCGCTGCTGGCCGCCGAGCCCGCCCCCAGCGGGCCACGCGGCGCCCGGGCCATCGGCACCCACATCGCCCCCGACGAGCGGCACGCGCCCGTGTTCCGCGACCTGGCGCTGGCGATCCTGCGCAAGGGCCACGCGCTGAACCTGCCGCCCGCCCAGGCCTGCGCGGCGGAGCTGAACATGGTCTACGTCGACCTCGTCCGCCCGCTCTCGCGCCAGGGCCTGCTGGGGGGCCACACCGGCGAGGCGGTGCGCGACGGGTTCGAGGAGCGCACGCCCCTGTGGTTCTACATCCTGCGCGAGGCGGAGGTGCAGCGCGAGGGGCAGGGGCTGGGCCAGCTCGGCTCCGCGATCCTGGCGGAGGCGATCATCGGCATGATCGCGGCCGACCCGGACTCGATCTGGCGGCGCCGCGGCCGCTGCGGCCTGCCCTGGTCGCCCGAGGACGGCATCCGCCCCGGCGGCCGGGTCGTGGACGGGTTCGAGGCGCTGCTGGAGGCGGCCGAGCTGCTCTGAACCGCCCGCCGTCCGCCGCATTCATGGGCAGGCCGGCGCCCAAGATCGCGGCGCCGGTCGGGCTCGCGCCCGTTCCGCGGGCGCCTGACCCCGGGTTCAGGTTCGACTTGCCCCTCTGGCACGTCGCCTGCATCATCTCTCCTGCGCAGGACGCCTAGGGTTCCGGCCGCCGCGCTTCCCTCCGGTCCCCGGACGGGAGCGGGCGGCGCTGGTCCGAGAGGCGTCGCCCCTCCGCGGCAGCGGCGGGGGTACACGGCGGGAGAAAAGCCCGGGAGGTCTCTGCGACGGTCCGCTACGCGTGCGCTGGGTCCCGTCCGCGCGGGCGGGCCGCAGCCTCCGTGGACGGGACCGCCGGAAGGACCCGAGATGACCCATTTCCGCAAGACCGCCCCGCGCGGCGCCAAGGCCCTCGCGCTCGCCGCGGCCGGCGTGCTGGCCCTCTCCGCCGGAACCCCGGCCGCGGCGCAGGAGAAGACCGAGTTCTCGATCGCCTGGTCGATCTACGTGGGCTGGATGCCGTGGGGCTACATGGCCGACCACGGGATCATGGACAAATGGGCCGAGAAATACGGCATCGAGGTCGAGATCGTGCAGATCAACGACTACATCGAGTCCATCAACCAGTACACGGCCGGCGCCTTCGACGGGGTCTCGGCCACCAACATGGATACGCTCTCGATCCCCGCGGGCGGCGGCGTCGACACCACCGCGCTGATCGTGGGCGACTATTCCAACGGCAACGACGCCATCCTGGTGAAGGGGGAGGGGGCGACCCTCGCCGATCTCGCCGGCAAGCCGGTGAACCTGGTGGAGCTGTCGGTCTCCCACTACCTGCTGGCGCGCGCGCTGGACAAGGCAGGGCTGGCCGAGCGGGACCTGGGCGCCGTCATCAACACCTCCGACGCCGACATGGTCGCCGCCTGGCAGACCGCCGACGTCGAGGCGGTGGTCACCTGGAACCCGCTGGTCTCGACCATCCTGGAGATGGGGGATGCGACGAACGTCGCCGACAGCTCCGACATCCCCGGCGAGATCATCGACCTGCTGGCGGTGAACACCGAGGTGCTCGAGGCCAACCCCGCCTTCGGCAAGGCGGTCGTAGGGGCCTGGTACGAGACGATGGCCCTGATGTCGTCCGACACCGAGGAGGGCGCCGCCGCCCGCGCCGCGATGGGCGAGGCCTCGGGCACCGACCAGGCCGGCTACGAGGCGCAGCTCGACTCCACCGCGATGTTCTACGAGCCCGCCGAGGCCGTGGCCTTCGTCGAGGACCCCAGGCTCGCCGAGACCATGACCTACGTGGCCCAGTTCCTGTTCGACAAGGGCATCCTGGGGACCGGCGCGCCCTCGCCCGACTTCGTGGGCGTGGCCTATCCCTCGGGCCAGGTCACCGGCGACGAGGCCAACATCAAGTTCCGCTACACGGTGGAATACATGAAGATGGCCGCCGACGGCCTGCTGTGACGCCTGGCGGGAGAGGCCGGGCGCCGGCCTCTCCCCCCGACCCCTCGCCGCGGGAGACGTCGATGCCCCTCGCCTGCCCATCCCCGAGCTCCGCGACGGCCCCTCGCCCCGGGACCGCACGCCCTGCATCCCCCGCACGCGGCGGCCCTGGCCCAACCCGGGGCCCCTCCGCCGCGCTTGCGCGGGATGCGGGCCGGCGGAGGCCCCGGGTGGGGCCCGCGGCGCCCAGCGCTGGGGAGGGCTGAGGGGCATGCGCTGGATCAACCGACGCCCCGGCCGGCTGCTGGCCTTCGGCCTCGCCGCCCTGCCGTTCGCGCTGGCGGTGCTGGGCTATGTCGTGGCCTCCGACCTGCGGCGCGCGGCGAACCCGGCCGACAAGCTGCTGCCGGCGCCGGCGCAGATCCTGGAGACCGCGCTGAGCCTCGCGACCGAGGCCGACCGCCGCTCGGGCGAGGTGCTGCTCTGGGTCGACACCGCCGCCTCGCTGATCCGGCTGGCGGAGGGGGCGGCGATCTCGGCCGGCATGGGGCTGGTCTTCGGGCTGCTGATCGGGCTGATCCCCGGGATCCGCACCACGCTCGCGCCCTTCGTGTCGGTGATCTCGCTGATCCCGCCGCTGGCGATCCTGCCGATCCTGTTCATCGTCTTCGGGCTGGGCGAGGTCTCCAAGGTCGCCCTCATCGCCATCGGCATCGCCCCGGTGCTGATCCGCGACATCGCCCAGCGCACCGCCGAGATCCCCGAGGAGATGATCGTGAAGGCCCAGACGCTGGGCGCCTCGACCTGGGCGATCCTGGTGCGGGTGGCGCTGCCGCAGGTGCTGCCGCGGCTGATCGGGGCGCTGCGCCTCTCGCTCGGCCCCGCCTGGCTGTTCCTGATCGCCGCCGAGGCCATCGCCTCGACGGAAGGTCTCGGCTACCGCATCTTCCTCGTGCGCCGCTATTTCGCGATGGACGTGATCATCCCCTATGTCATCTGGATCACGCTGCTCGCCTTCCTGATGGACCTCGGCCTGCGCCAGCTCCACCGGCGCGCCTTCCCCTGGGCGGGGCCCGCCACATGAGCTTTGTAACGGTCACCGACATCTTTCAGAGCTACGGCAAGCGCCCGATCCTGGAGCGCGTGAACCTCGAGGTCGCCGAGGGCGAGTTCGTCTCCATCGTCGGCGCCTCGGGCTGCGGCAAGTCCACCTTCCTGCGCCTGCTGCTCGCGCAGGAGCGTCCCACCCGCGGCGCCATCTCCATCGAGGGCCGCCCGCCGGCGCAGGAGCCCGACCGCGACCGCGGCGTGGTCTTCCAGCGCTATTCGGTCTTCCCGCACATGACCGTCCGCGGCAACCTGATCGCGGCCGAGGAGCTGGGCGGCGCACGCGCGGGCCTGCTCCCCCGCTTCTTCGGCGCCAGGCGCCGCGAGGCGGCCCGGCGCGCCGACGAGGCGCTGGAGCGCATCGGCCTCGCCCACGTCGCCGACCAGTATCCCGCCTCGCTTTCGGGCGGCATGCAGCAGCGCCTCGCCATCGCCCAGGCGCTGGCGGGCCGGCCCCGGGTCCTGCTGCTCGACGAGCCCTTCGGGGCGCTGGACCCCGGCACGCGGCTCGCCATGCACGCCTTCCTCCAGGACCTGCGGGCCGAGACCCGGATGACGGTCTTCATGGTCAGCCACGACCTGGAGGAGGCCTTCAAGCTCGGCGACCGGGTGCTGGTCTTCGACAAGCCCCGCTGGGACCCCATCGAGCCCGAGGCCTGGGGCGCCACCATCACCTACGACTTCGACGCGCGGGACGGCGGCATTCCCTTCCAGAACCGCCCCTTCGCCGAGACCCCGACCTCAGACCCCCAGGAGGACGCCCATGATCCCCATGGCTGAACCCCGCCGCCGCGCAGCCCCCACGCTCCTCCCCGAGCGTCGCCGGATGCACCATCCCGACCTCAGCCAGCTCCAGGGCTGGAAGTCGATGCGCGCCGAGGCCGACATCCCCGGGACCGAATGGGAGAAGGAGAAGGCCTGGGCGCTCCGCATGGGCCTGACCGGCGCGGACTCGATCGAGGACCGCTCGATCCCCACCTTCGCCCGCGGCGAGCTCCCCCACTACGCCGGCATCAACACCTTCCTCAAAGCCCCCTACACCGAGGACGTGACCGAGGTCGGGAACTACGACGCCACCGTGCTGGGCATCCCCTTCGACGGGGGCACGACCTATCGGCCGGGGACGCGGTTCGGGCCGCAGGGGGTGCGCAAGATCTCGGCCCTCTACACCCCCTACAACTACGAGATGGCCATCGACCTGCGCGAGCAGATGACGCTCTGCGACGCGGGCGACGTGTTCACCATCCCGGCGAACCTGGAGAAGAGCTTCGACCAGATCTCCCGCGCCGTCTCCCACGTTTTCTCGTCTGGGTCTCTGCCGATCATGATCGGCGGCGACCACTCCATCGGCTTTCCCTGCGTGCGCGGCATCGCCGAGTGCACCTCGAAGAAGATCGGCATCGTGCATTTCGACCGCCACGCCGACATCCAGGAGAAGGACCTGGACGAGCGGATGCACACCACGCCCTGGTTCCACTCGACCAATCTTCCGAACGTGCCGGCCAAGAACCTCGTCCAGGTCGGCATCGGCGGCTGGCAGGTCCCGCGCGAGGCGGTGAAGGTCGCGCGCGAGCGCGAGACCAACATCATCACCATGTCCGACATGGAGCGGATGGGCGTCGACCGCACCGCCGAGATGGCGCTCGAGATGGCCTGGGACGGCGTCGACATGGTCTACATGTCCTTCGACATCGACAGCATCGACTGCGGCTTCGTCCCCGGCACCGGCTGGCCCGAGCCCGGCGGTTTCCTGCCTCGCGAAGCGCTCGCCCTTGCGTCGAAAGTGGCCGCCGAAGGCATCTGCGGCATGGAGCTGGTCGAGGTCTCGCCCCCCTACGACACCTCCGACATCACCGCCCTGATGGGCACGCGGGTGATCGTGGACGTGCTGGGCTCGCTGGTCGCCGGCGGCAAGCTCGGCGCCCACAAGCGGCACATCGACAAGCCCGTCAGCCTGCCGATGGGCGAGTGGTCCGAGGCCACCCACGGCAAGCGCTGGGGCCGCCCCGCCGGGAGCCGCTGAGATGCCCCACGACCATCCCCACGATCACGGCCATGGCCACGGCCATGGCCACGGCCACGGGCATGCGCACGGCCACGCGCATTCCCACTCCCACGGCCCCGGCCACAACCACGCCCACGCCGACCACCTGCACAGCCACATGGACCCGGGCGACCAGGCCGCCGAGCTGCAGGTCCTGACCGCCCAGTTCATCGACGGCTTCCGCGAGGCCCGCGACAAGGCCGCCTACCTGCGCATCGCCGGCGTCCCGCTGGAGATCCTCGACGAGGCCGGCGGCCCCCCTCTGAAGCTGGTCGACGTCACCCTGACGACCGAGTGGCAGGTCGGCACGGCCTCCCCCTCCTTCGGCAGCCGGGAGCTGAGCTACCTCCCCTTCCCCGGCGAGATGATCGCCGAGCGCACCAATCTCGGCTTCGTCTACGTCTCGCTGGACGCCAAGCGCGTGGTGGACCTGCGCGGCTTCCTCGCCGCCCGCGAGGCCCCCTGACCCGCGCCCGGCCGTCGCCCCTCCCCCGGGGCGGCGGCCCCTGCGGCGTCCCTGCCGCGACTTCCTGACGTCTGCGCCTTGAAACCCCGCGCGCGCTCGGCTAGACGCAGCCGCACGGAGAGGTGGCCGAGTGGTCGAAGGCGCACGCCTGGAAAGCGTGTATAGGGGCAACTCTATCGCGGGTTCGAATCCCGCTCTCTCCGCCACATCCCATCCAGGCGAAGCGATCTGCGGAACGTCGGACGGAGCCGTCCGTCCTGGCCGCGGCGCCTGCATGCGATGACTTTCGGCTCTTCTTCCCAGAGCGATCGCTGAAGAGCCTGCGCCCGCACCGACCCCGCCGATTCCACCCCGCGTCATAGCTGCGACCCGGCAGACGCCGGCGTCGCCGCCGGCCGCCCGGGTTCTTCGCCGCAGAGACCCGAAGCATCGGAGCCCGCGACGGCTTCCCAGCAACGGCGGGCAGGAGCGCCGGCGCCGCAGGGCTGTTCCGCGCGAGGGCGTTGCCGAAGGGGCAGGGCGGGGGTAGGTGTTTTCGGTCGCCCTTCCCACGGGTCGGAAGGGGTCGGGAACTCGCCGCATGACCAGGGACGTCGCCGCATCCGCGCAGGCCGGGCAGGGGACCGGGCCGCTCTCCGCCGACCTCGTCGCCTTCGTGCAGAGCGGCATCACCGTCCTGATCGGCGCCGGCGGTCCGCGAGGCGAACCGGTGGCGGGGTTCGGCTTCTCCTGCGTCGTGGACGAGACCGCGGGCGAGCTGCGGGTGCTGGTCGATCCCCGCGGCTCGGCGCCCCTGCTCGCGGCGCTGCGGGCGGGGGGCAGCGTGGCGGCGAGCTTCACCGACCTCGAGCATCGCTCGATCCAGGCCAAGGGCGCCCGCGCGCGGATCGAGGCGCCGACGGAACGCGACCTCGAGGCCCTTGTCCGCCAGAGCCGCGGCCACCGCGACTGGCTGGCGCTGGCGGGCTTCGCGCCGGCCTTCTGCCAGGGCTTCGTGCGCTGCGATCCCGCCGCGGCGGTCGTCGTCGCCTTCGCCCCCGAGCAGGCCTTCCGCCAGACCCCGGGCCCCGGCGCGGGCGAGGCGATCCAGGCCTTCCCCGACCCGCTGGGCCGGGCGGAGCGCCGGCCGTGAGCCCGCCCGACCGCGCCCTGCGCCGCCCCGACGCCGAGGCGCCCCTGCCGGCGCCCGACCCGACGCTGTGGCCGGGCGCCATCCCCGGCGCCGCGGCGGGCGCGCCGGAGCCGCAGGGGGCGAGCCCCTCGATGGACCTGCTGCGCAACGCGATGGAGGGGGTGGCGGCCTCGGCCCTCGCCACCTGCGACGCGCAGGGGATCGTCAACGTCTCGATCATCTCCCAGGTCCATTACGTCGACCCGGAGCGGGTGGCGCTGAGCTACCAGTTCTTCAACAAGACCCGGCGCAACCTGCTGAGCACCGGGCGGGCCTCGGTCGCGATCACCGATCCCGACACGCTCGCCCAGCACCGCCTGCAGCTGGTCTACGAGGAGACCCGGACCGAGGGGCCGCTGTTCGAGCAGATGCGCGCGCAGCTGATGGGCCTCGCCTCGCATTCGGGCATGGACGGGGTGTTCCGCCTGCGCGGGGCCGACGTGTTCCGGGTGATCGGCGTCGAGCTGGTGCGCCCGCCGGAGATCGCGCCCCCCGCCCCCCATCGCAACCTGACGGCGGTCGCCCGGCGGATCTTCGCCGCCATGGCCGGCGCGCGGGAGCTGGGGGTGCTGTTCGACCTGACGCTGCAGCGCCTGGCCGAGGATCTGGGCGTCGAACATGCCATGATCCTGATGCACGACGAGGGGTCGGAGCGGCTCTACACCGTCGCCTCGCGCGGCTATTCGGCCTCGGGCGTGGGCTCGGAGGTCGCGCTGGGCGAGGGGGTGGTGGGGGTCTGCGCGCGGGAGCGGGCGGCGATCCGCATCGGCCACCTGACCTCGGCCTACGGCTATGCGCGCGCGATCCGCGACCAGGCGCGGGAGGCGGGGCTGGACTGGGACGCGGCCACCGCGATCCCGTTCCCGGGGCTCGGCGCGCCGGCGAGCCAGCTCGCGCTGCCGATCCTGCGGGGCGAGCGGCTGATGGGCGTGCTGCTGTGCGAGAGCCGGCGGATGCTGCGCTTCTGCCATGACGACGAGGACGCGCTGGCCCTGATCGCGGGGCATCTGGGCGCGCTGGCGGCCCTGCTGCCCCAGGCGGCGGCGCCCGAGGCCGCGGCGCCGGGCTGCGCCGGGGGCGGCGAGGCTCCGCCCCCGGTGGCCGTGCGCCACTTCGCCTTCGACGACAGCGTGTTCCTGGACAACGACTACCTGATCAAGGGCGTCGCCGGCGCGATCCTGTGGCGGCTGCTGCGCGAGCATGCGGCCACGGGGCGGGAGGAGTTCAACACCCGCGAACTGCGCCTCGACCCCTCCCTGCGCCTGCCCGAGCACGCCGAGAACCTCGACGCCCGCCTGGTCCTGCTGCGCAAGCGCCTGGACGAGCGCGAGGCGCCGATCCGCCTGCAGAAGAGCGGCCGCGGCCGCTTCCGCCTGTGCATCGCCGTGCCGGTCGAGCTGGAAAGCGCCGCGCCCCCCGAGGCCTGACCGCGCCTCCGCGGAACCGCCTGTCCGCCCCGCCGCAGGCCAGCTCGAAACCGACGCCCCGCGTCCCGGTTCGGCGCCGCCCCCGGCCCCAGGGGCGCCCCGGGCTTGACCCGGGGCCTCTCGCGGCTTGCCTCCGTGCGCCGTGGCCGTCTCACCGGGCCGGAAACCCTCGGCGCATCAGGCGATCGCCGGCTCGCGGACGTCCGATGCCGCCGGCGTTCCGCCCCGGCCGCCCTGTTCATTTGTGCACTTACTATTCTTTTAGCGTTCCGTGCGGGAACGTTTAGCAAGCCTTCCGTCCGCGTCAGGCCTATCCCGAGCGCCATCGAAAACCGCCCCCCGCCGCGGGGGCCGACAGCCTGGAAGGCGCCCGAGGGCGGCGTGGCCGGCGCTCGGGACAGGATGGACATGATGCAGATCGAGACGCTTCGCCGCGACGTGCGCGGCCTGGTGCTGGCGGCCGGGGAGCCCGGCTGGGACCTGGCGCTGGAGAGCCTGCTGTGGAACGGGCGCAAGCCCGACCGCCGCCCCGCCGTGATCGTGCGCGCCGCCGACGTCGACGACGTCCGCCACGCGGTCCGCTTCGCCGCCGCGCAGGGGCTCAGCGTCAGCCCGCGGGGCGGCGGCCACAACTGGTCGGGCGCGGCCCAGCAGGCGGGGGTCGTGATCGACCTCGCCGGCCTCGACGCGATCCGCGTCGACCCGGCCGCGGGCGTGGCCGAGGTCGGGCCCGGCGCGACCAGCCGCGCCCTCCTCGCGGCGCTGGAGCCCCATGGCCTGGGCTTCCCCGTCGGCCACTGCGGCGCGGTGCCGATGTCGGGCTACCTGCTGGGCGGGGGGATCGGCTGGAACGCCGGCGTCTGGGGCGTGGCCTGCGAGCGGGTGGAGAGCCTCGACGTCGTCGTCGCCGACGGCGCCCTGAAGCGGGTCTGCGCCGAGCGTGAGCCGGATCTGTTCTGGGCCGCCCGCGGGGCCGGGCCGCTGTTCTTCGGGGTGGTGGTCGGCTTCCGCCTGCGGCTCGCGCCCCTGCCGCGGGCGATCCGCACCGGCGTCTGGACCTGGCCGCTCTCGGCGCATGAGGACGTGGCGGGCTGGATGCAGGCGGTGATGGCCTCGGCCCCGGCCTCGGTCGAGTTCACCGCCAAGTTCTGCGCGGCCCCGCCGCCGCTGGCGGCGGTCTCGCCGAAGGCGGTGATGGCCATCGCCACCGTCTTCGCCGACGAGGCCGAGGCCGGCGACGCCGTCCTCGCCGCCATCGGCGCCTCGGCGCCCGAGGGCGCGCTCGACGTGCAGAGGGGCCTGCCGACGCCGATCCCCGCGCTCCACGACCTGATCGACGCGGGCTTTCCCGCCGGCCGGCGCCTGGCGGTGGACGCGATGTGGTCCGATGCGGCGCCCGCGGGCCTCTTCGGCGCGCTCGCCCGCGGCGTGGCCCGCGCCCCGGGGGCGGAGTGCTTCGCGCTGGGCGTGGTCCGCTCGCCGCTGGCGCCGGTTCCCGCGCCGGGCTCGGCCGCCTTCTCGATGATCGGGTCGAGCTTCGGGGCGGTCTACGCCATGTGGCGGGACCCGGCCGAGGACGCCGCCGCCCGCGCCTGGGTCCGCGGCATCGCCCGCGAGGCCGCGCCCGGGGTCAAGGGCGTCTACGTCGGCGAGGCGGACCTGGCCGCGCCGGGGCGTCTCGCCCAGGCCTTCTCGCCCGAGGCGCTCGCCCGCCTCGCCGCGCTGCGGGCGCGCCACGACCCCGCGGACCGCTTCCGCCGGGTCTTCGACGAGCCCGGCGGCGCGGAGACGGCCGCCGCCTGAGCGGCCGCTCCCGCCCCTCCCTCCCTCTCCTGCAAGGACTGTCGCGATGATCCTGCGGCCCTCTTCCCTGTCCCTTCTCGGCGTGCGCTTCGCCGCCGCCCTGGCGGTTCCCGCCGTCTCCGTCCTCGCCCTGATCGCGCTCGACGCCGGGGCCCCGGCCCGGGCCGGGACCGCCGAGCTCGAGGCGCGGGGCGAGTACCTGCTGCGCATCATGGATTGCGGCGGCTGCCACACCCCGCGCGACGCGCAGGGCGCCCCGCGCGAGGATGCGGCCCTGGCCGGGGGCGACCTCGGCTTCGCCATGCCGGGCTACGGCATCGTCTGGCCGCCGAACCTGACGCCCGACGCGACCGGCCTCGGCGACTGGTCCGACGCCGAGATCGCCGAGGCGCTGACCCTGGGCCGGCGTCCCGACGGCCGGATCCTGGCCCCGGTGATGCCCTGGCCCAGCTACGCCGGGCTGAGCGAGGCGGACCTCGCGGCCCTGGTGGCCGCCCTGCGCGCCCTGCCGCCCGTCGCCCGCGCCACGCCCGAGCCGGTGGAGGAGGGCGCGCCCGCCTCCGCCCCCTATTTCACCGTCGCCGTCCCGCAATGAGCGGCCGGCGCTCCGAAGAGATCCCCGTCATGACCCGTCTTCTGATCCGGGCCGCCGCCTCGGCCCTTCTGCTGGCCGCCGCCGGCCCCGCCGCGGCGCTGACCGTCGCCTCGGCGTCGCTCGACCTGAACCTCTCGAACTTCTCGGCCAACTACGTCTCCTGGTCGCAGAGCCAGGAGCCGCAGGTGCGCTCCGGCCGCGCGCTCGGCGGCGGCTGGGCGGAGCCGGGCGAGGTGGTGCAGGCGCAGACCCGCTCCCTCGTCTCGGCCGCGGCCGGGCTCGAGGCGCGCACCGCCGCCGAGATCGACGGCGGCGAGGCCTGGGTCGAGCTCGTGCGCACCTTCACCCTGGTCAACCCCACGCCCTGGCTGGGGAATTTCGGGATGCAGGTGAACTACGCCCTGTCCGCCTCGGTGCTGGGCGACGTGGCGGGGTCAGTCGCGGGCGACGTCGTCTCGGGCGAGGTCGGCCGCGCGCGGGCGACGCTGAGCTTCCTGCGCCTCGACGTCGACGACCTGACCGGCGAGCTGGTCGAGACGGCCTACTACCCCCAGCGCGACCTGCTGGTGGACTACGGCATGGAGAAGGACGGCCGCTTCCCCGCGACCGGCACGGCGGTCGTCTCGATCCCGATGCAGATCGAGGCGGGCGAGACGGTGCACCTGCGCATCGTCTCGCGGGTCTGGGCCTCGGTCTGGGCGGGGGAGGGCGCGGCGATCCCGCCGGCCGGGGTCTCGGCCGTGCCGCTGCCGCCGGCGCTGGGGCTGCTGGGCGCCTCGATGGCGGGGCTGGGCCTGGCCGCCCGCCGACGCCGCGCCGCCGCCTGATCCCCTGGGCGCGCGTGGCCGGCCCGTCCCCCGCGCCCGGGGGGCGGGCCCTCGCCGTTCGGAGCGCCCGCAGATCCGGAACGCCCGAGGGTCAGGGCCGCGGCGCGTCCGGGGGCAGGCGCAGCCCGTCCACGAAGACGTCGAGCAGGCGCAGCACAGCCGGCTGCCAGTCCGGCGCCTCGACCGTGTAGCAGAAGCCGAACAGCGCCCGCATCACGTCGGCGGAGGGGATGTCGGCGCGGATCGCGCCGGCGTCGGCGGCGCGGGCGGTCAGCGCCTCGATCGCGCCCAGCAGCATCGCCTTCACCTCGGCGAACAGCGGATCGCCGGAGTCGAGCGAGGGCGAGAGCACCGCGATCATCCCCTTCTTGGTCGCCACCATCCCCACCGCCGCGCGCAGCCAGCGGCGCAGCGCCTCGACCGGATCGTTGGCGCCGGCGAGCCCCTCGGCCAGCGCCGCCAGCTCCTCCGCCTCGCGCCGGTAGACGGCCTGAAACAGCGCCTCGCGGGTGGGGAAGTGGCGGTAGAGCGTGCCGATCCCCAGCTCCGCCCGCCGCGCCACCGCCTCGAGGCTGGCGTCGGGCCCGCCCTCGGCGAAGACGGCGCGGGCGGCGGTCAGCAGACGCTCGCGGTTGCGCAGGGAATCGGCGCGCGGCTTGCGGGCGGCGCGGGGCGATCCGTCCTCGGCCGCCTCGATCCCGGGCGTCTTCGCGCCATGTCTTTCGCCGTCGTCCATGCCTCTCCGGAGACGAACCCGCAGGTCGCCCTTGAAAAGCGGAGGGTGCCTCCGCATATCATCGCCATGGCCGCGCCCGCGGTCGATGCGGAGGGGGCCTCCTCCCCTCCGTGACACAGCCCCGCCCCAAGGTCGACTCATAACCAGACCGCCTCCAGGCCAACGGGAGCCCTCGATGACCTCCATGAGCTTCACCCTGAACGGGGAGCGGCGCGAGATCGCGCTGGACGATCCCCGCGTCACCCTGCTGGACCTGCTGCGCGAGCGGCTGGACCTGACCGGAACCAAGAAGGGCTGCGACCGCGGCCAGTGCGGCGCCTGCACGGTGATCGTGAACGGGCGGCGGGTGAATGCCTGCATGACCCTCGCCGTGACCCTCGACGACGCCGAGATCACCACCATCGAGGGCCTGGCGCTTAACGGCGCCCTGCATCCCGTGCAGCAGGCCTTCATCGACCACGACGGCTTCCAGTGCGGCTTCTGCACGCCGGGCCAGATCATGGCCGCCGTCGCCCTGATCGCCGAGGGCGAGGCCGGCGCCGACCCCGAGCGGATCCGCGAGGGGCTGAGCGGCAACCTCTGCCGCTGCGGCGCCCACGCGGGCATCGTCGAGGCGGTGCTCGCCGCGCAGGCGAAGATGGCCGGCCAGGACGAGGAGGCCGCGGCATGAACCGTTTCGACTACCTCCGCCCCGCCTCGATCGAGGAGGCGGTGCGCGCCGCCGCCGCCCCCGGGGCCGCCTATCTGGCGGGCGGGACCAACCTGCTGGACCTGATGAAGGTGGGCGTGGCGACCCCCGCCACGCTGATCGACGTGACCCGCCTGCCGGGGCTCGACCGGATCGAGGATCTGCCGGGCGGCGGCCTGCGCCTCGGCGCGATGGCCCGCAATTCCGACGTGGCGCGGCATGCCTCGGTGCTGGCCCGCTTCCCGGCGGTGGCCGAGGCGCTGCTCTCGGGCGCCTCCGCCCAGCTGCGCAACGCCGCCACCGTGGGCGGCAACATCCTGCAGCGGCCCCGCGCCGCCCTCTCGGGCGGCCTCGCCGGGGAGCCGCGGGAGCATGCCGTGCTGGGCTGGACCGGCAGCTGCCGCTCGGTGCATCCGTCCGACTTCTGCGTGCCGCTGGCGGCGCTGGGCGCCGCGGTGGAGATCGCGGGGCCGGAGGGGACGCGCAGCCTGCCGCTCTCCGACCTGCTCTCCCTGCCCGAAGGGGCCGGCGAGGCGGTTCCCGCCCTCGCCCCCGGCGAGCTTCTGACCGCGCTGGTGCTGCCGGCCGAGGCCGCGGGCTTCGCCGCCCACGCCCGGTACGTGAAGCTGCGCGAGCGGACCTCCTACGCCTTCGCCCTCGTCTCCGCCGCCGCGGCGCTGAGGATCGAGGGCGGGACCATCGCCGAGGCGCGCCTCGCGCTTGGCGGGGTCGCCTTCAAGGCCTGGCGGACGCAGGCGGCCGAGGCGCTGCTGGCGGGGGTCGCCCCCTCGGCGGCGATCTTCGAGGAGGCGGCGGCGCTGGCGCTGGCCGACGCCAGGCCCTCCGGCGAGAACGCCTTCAAGATCGAGCTCGCGCGCCGCACCGCGGCCCGCGCCCTGACGCTCGCCGCCCAGGGCACGCCTGCGCGGATGCCGGCGCTGCCGGCCTCCCCCTTCGATGCCGAATATGGAGCGCCCGCCCATGTCTGACGCGATCGCCGCCTCCGTGCCCACGCGCCTGGGCTCCAACGCCGGCCAGCCGATGTCGCGCCGCGACGGCGTGGCCAAGGTGACCGGGACCGCCGCCTATGCCGCCGACAACCTGCCCGCGGGCTGCCTGCATGCGGTGACCGCCACCGCGCCCGTCGCCCGCGGCCGGATCGTTGCGATGGACGTCGCCGCCGCCCGGGCCCATCCCGGCGTGGTCGAGGTCTGGACGCACGAGAACCGCCCCGCGCTCGCCGGCGACCCGGACGCGAAGCCCTTCCCGTTCGCGTTCAAGATCGACGCGCTGCAGAGCGACCGGGTCCGCTACGCCGGCCAGCCCATCGCCCTGGTGGTCGCGCAGACGCTGGAGGCCGCGACCGAGGCCGCCCGCCTCCTCGCCCCGCAGATCGAGGCCGAGCCCCCGCGCCTGGGCTTCGACGGCGGCGAGCCCTTCGACCCCGAGAGCGTCGGCGTCGGCGCACCTCCGACCCACACGGTCGGCGACGCCGAGGGCGCGCTCGCCGCCGCCCCCCACCGGCTGGAGGGGACCTGGGAGACGCCCGACCAGTACCACAACGCCATGGAGCCTCATGCGGTGGTGGCGCAGTGGGACGGCGACCGGCTGACGATGGACATGCCCAACCAGGCCCCGGTGATGGCGCGGCCGATGTTCGCCCGCTTCTTCGGCATCCCGCCCGAGAACATCCTGGTGCGCACGCCCTACCTGGGCGGGGGCTTCGGCTCGAAGGCGATCCCGACGGGGCCCTATGTGCTGGCGATCCTCGCGGCCCGCGAGCTGGGCCGGCCGGTGAAATACGTCTTCCGGCGCGAGCAGATGTACGGCCCCACCGGCCACCGCGGCGCCACCCGCCAGACCCTGCGGCTGGGCGTGGGCGAGGACGGCCGGCTGAGCGCGGTGACCCACCATTCCGACAGTCTGACTTCGAGCTTCGACGAGTTCCTGGAGCCGGCGGCCAACGTCTCCAAGAACCTCTACGCGACGCCCAACCTGGCGGTCAGCCACCGAGGCGTGCGGGTCGACAAGGGCACGCCGATGGCGATGCGGGCGCCCGGCGAGGCCTCGGGCTCGGCGGCGCTGGAATGCGCGATCGACGAGGCGGCGTATGCGCTGCGCATGGACCCGCTGGAGTTCCGCCTGCGCAACTACGCCGACCGGGATCCGGCGACGGGCCTGCCCTTCTCCTCCAAGGCGCTGCGAGAGTGCTACGACGAGGCCGCGAAGGTCTTCGGCTGGGAGAAGCGGCCGCTGGAGCCCCGGTCGATGCGCGATGCGCAGGGGCGGCTGCTGGGCTGGGGGATGGGCACCGCCCAGTTCCCCGCCACCTTCTTCGCCGCCCAGGCGCGGGCGACGCTGAGGGCCGACGGCACGGCGCTGGTCGAGACCTCGGGCGTCGACATGGGGCAGGGGGCGTGGACCGCGCTCGCCCAGATCGCGGCCGACGGCCTGGGGCTCGACATCGAGCAGGTGGAGTTCCGCTCCGGCTCCTCCGACCTGCCGGATGCGGGCATCGCCGGCGGCTCGGGCCACACCGCGACGGCGGGGGCGGCGCTGCATGCCGCGGGCTCCGACGCCGTCGAGAAGCTGACGGAGATGGCGGTGAACGACCCCGAGTCGCCCCTCTTCGGCGCGGGCAACGCCGGGGTGGTCCCGCGCAACGGCCGCCTGCACCGGGCCGACGACGACGCCCGCTCGGAGAGCTACGCCGAGATCCTCGCCCGCGCGGGCCAGGAGATCGTGGTCGGCGAGGGCGCGTCCTCCCGCGCGCCGTCTGCGGCGGAGGCGCATGCCTTCTTCTCCCATGGCGCGATCTTCGCCGAGACGGCGGTGGACCCCGACCTCGGCCAGGTGCGCGTCACCCGCATGGTCGGCGCCTTCGCGGCGGGGCGGATCATCAACCCCAAGCTCGCGAAGAGCCAGCTCGAGGGCGGCATGATCTGGGGCCTCAGCTTCGCCCTGCACGAGGCGGCGGTGCACGACCCCGTCACCGGGCGGATCGCCAACGCCGACCTCGCCGGCTACCACGTGCCGGTGCATGCCGATATCCCGGCCATGCAGGTGCTGACGGTGCACGAGGACGATCCCCACGTGAACGCGCTCGGCGTGAAGGGGGTCGGCGAGCTGGCGATCTCCGGGGCCGCCGGGGCGATCGCCAACGCGATCTGGCACGCCACCGGCAAGCGGGCGCGCAAGTTCCCGATCCACCTCGAGACGCTGATCGGCTGAACCTGCGCCCCCGCCCGCGCCCTGCGCCCGCCCGCCCCCCCGCGGGCGGGCGCTTTCATTCATCCGGTTGATTTCGCAGGATCATGTGGCGCCGGCGCCGCGGAGCCGGGTTTCGTTCATCGCCGCGCGCCGCGGCATTGGACGCAGGCCCCGGGCGCGCTCAGCTGGCGCTACGTCACCTGACCGGATCGGACCCGTGCCCAGCTTCAGCCTGCTCCTCGGAGGGTTGCGCGACGACGCGCAGATCCTCGACATCGTCGGCCTCTCGGACGGGGGCGCGGCGGTGCTCTTCGTCAACCGCTCGCTGGAGGGGGCGGACGACGCCGAGATCGACCGCCTGTGCCTCGCCTTCTTCCGCCCCGACGCCTCGGGCGAGCTGGCGGCGGCGGGGCGGCCGACGGTGATCGAGACGGAGAACCCCTCCGACCTCAGCCTGCTCGCGGGGATCGCGGCGACGGAGGACGGCGGGCTCCTCTACCTCGGCCGCCGGCTGCGGGGGGAGGAGGCGCCCGAGTCCCGCTTCACCGTGCGCCTCTTCAACGACGAGGGCCGGCAGGTCGCGAGCCGGTCGGAGACGCTCGACGGCCGGCTCTCGCCCTCCGCCTTCCTCGAGCGGGGCGCGCCGGACCAGGGGGCGGCGCCCGTGGCGGCGATGGCCGGGACCGGGGAGCTCTTCGGCTTCAACCTGCGCACCGGGCGGATGCTGGCGCTCGACCAGGCGCTGCCGGCCGGCGCGGTCGCGCTGGCGCTCGACGACGGGACGCTGGCGCGCACGCCCTCGCTCTTCGATCCGTCGAACTTCGCCTCCGGCTTCACGGTGGAGAGCGTGGCGGGGACCGGCTCGGACGTGACGTTCGATTTCCCGAATGTGTCCACGCCCTTCGCGCCGACCTTCGCCGCGGCCGGAAACACCGTCGCCGCGCTGACCACCTCGGACGGGCTGCGGCTGGCGGTGGCGAGGCCAGACGCCGGCGCGGCGGAGGTCGCGGAGCTGGAGTTCCTGCCCACCGCCGACCTCCTGCCCCGCTCCGGCGCGGTCGAGATCGCGGGCGTGGGCTATGCGGTCATCCTCGGCTCGTCCTTCAGCGGCCAGGCGCAGGTGCAGGTGGTCGACTTCGACGGCGACGTGATCGCGACGACGACGGTGGAGGGCGCGGTGCGGGGCGACGCCTCCGCCCTGCGGGTGGTCTCGCTGGCCCAGGCGCCGGGAGAGGGGCTGCGGCTGCTGATCGCCTCCCTCGCCGCGGAGAACACGGAGGACGGCACGCGCGACGTCTCCAGCGCGACGACCGTCGACCTGCGGCCTGCGATCGACGTGACGGGGACGGGGCTCGACGATTTCCTGACCGGCTACGACAAGGACGACGGGATCCGCGGCGCGGGCGGCGACGACCGCATCTTCGGCCACGGCGGCGGCGACCTCTTGTTCGGCGGCGACGGCGACGACCGGATCGAGGGGGGCGAGGGCGAGGACCTCGTCGCCGGCGACGCGGGCGACGACCGGCTGGAGGGCGGCGACGGCGTCGATCATCTCGACGGCGGCGAGGGCCGCGACCGCCTGCTGGGCGAGGCCGGCGACGACGCGCTGTTCGGCGGGGACGGGAACGACCGGCTGGAGGGCGGCGCGGGCAAGGACCGGCTGGACGGCGACGCGGGCGACGACGCGCTGGACGGCGACGGGGGGCGCGACCTCCTGATCGGCGGCGCCGGCTCGGACCTGCTGCGCGGGGGCAAGGGCGGGGACCGGTTCGCGTTCCTCGCGCTCGAGGACAGCGCCGCGGGCGAGGAGCTGGACCTGATCCTCGACTTCTCGCGCCGCCAGGGCGACCGGATCGACCTCTCGGCCCTCGACGCGAAGGCGAACACGATCCGCGACGACGCCTTCAGGTTCATCGGCGAGGCCGCGTTCTCGGAGCGCGCCGGCGAGCTCCGGATGCAGACGCTGCGCGAGGGGGACGTCATCGTGCAGGCGGACGTGGACGGGGACGGACGCGCCGACCTCGCCTTCGGGGTGGACCCGGACGGGGGCGCGCTGAAGGCCGGGGACTTCCTGCTCTAGCCGCCCCCGGCCCCGATCTCAGCCCCGCGACCAGGCCAGCGTCGGCCGCCCCGCGGTCAGCGCCTCGCCCTGCCGGGCGATGGAGCGGGCGTCGATGCCGTAGTGGCGGTAGAGGTCGCCGATGGTCCCGGTCTGGCCGAAGTGCTCGACCCCCAGCGGGATCGTGCGATGGCCGCGCACCGCGCCCAGCCAGGACAGCGTGGCGGGGTGGCCGTCGATGACGGTGACCAGCGCGCAATGCGGGGGCAGGGGGGCGAGCAGCCCCTCGGCATGGGCGCGCGCCTCCGCCCGGCCCGCGGCGCGGGCGCGCTGGGCGGCGTTCCAGCCCGCATGCAGCCGGTCGGCGGAGGTCACCGCCAGCACCCCGATGTCGCGCCGCCCCTCGGCCAGCATCCCCGCGGCCGCGATGGCCTCGGGGGCGACGGCGCCCTGGAAGGCGATGACGAGCTCCGCGTTCGGCCCCGGCTCGCGCAGCCAGTAGGCGCCGTCGACGATGGCCTCGCGCAGGGCCGGGGTCATCTCGCGCTTGGGCTGCTCGATGGGGTTGGTGGTCAGGCGCAGGTAGACCGAGCCGCCGGTCGCGTCGCGCAGCCAGGTGCGGGCGTCCGGCTCCCGGTCGCCGTCGCGCTGGAGGTAGTCGAAGGCCCATTCCAGGATCACGCCCAGCTCGTCGGCGAAGGCGGGCTCGAAGGCGGCGAGCCCGTCCTGGCTCATCCCGACCAGCGGCGTGCCGATGGACTGGTGGGCGCCGCCTTCAGGGGCCAGCGTCACGCCCGAGGGCGTGCCCACCACGATGAACCGCGCGTCCTGGTAGCAGGCGTAGGTCAGCGCATCGAGGCCGCGGTTCACGAACGGGTCGTAGAGCGTCCCGATCGGGATCAGCCGCCGCCCGAAGAGCGAATGCGAAAGCCCCGCCGCCCCCAGCAGCAGGAACAGGTTCATCTCGGCGATGCCGAGCTCGATATGCTGGCCCTCGGGCGTGAACTCCCACTTGGCGGTGGAGGGGATGCGATGCTCGATGAAGGCGTCCTGCTGGGCGGTGCGGGCGAAGAGTTTTCGCCGGTTCACCCAGGGGCCCAGCGAGGTCGTCCCGGTCACGTCGGGCGAGGTGGTCAGGATCCGGTCCGCCAGCTCCCCGCCCCCCTTGGCGATCCCGTCCAGGATCTTGCCGAAGGCCATCTGGGTCGAGGTCTCGCGCTCCGTCGCCGCGTCGATCGCGGGCGCGGGGACGCGCGCGTCCGACAGCCGCCGCGGGCCCCTGGCGAAGAACGGGACGCGGTCGAGGAACCCCTGCAGGGCGCCCACGTCGCGCACGGTCGCGAAGCGTTCCCACTCCTCGCCCTCGGGGACGCCCATGTGGGCCTGCCACTCGGCGAACTGCTTGGCCGTCATCAGCCCGCCGTGGTTGTCCTTGTGGCCGGCGATGGGCGTGCCCCACCCCTTCACGGTGTAGGCGAGGAAGCAGGTGGGGCGGTCGTGGTCGATGGCGGCGAAGGCGTCGGCCATCGTCTCCACGCAGTTGCCGCCCAGGTTCTCCATCAGCGCCGCCAGTTCGCGGTCCGAGCGGCGCTCGATCAGCGCCGTCACGTCGCCCTGGTCGCCGAGGTCGTCCAGCAGGCGTTTCCGCCACACCGCGCCGCCCATGTAGGTCAGCGCCGAGTACTCCTGGTTGGTGCAGGCGTCGATCCAGGCGCGCAGCTTGTCCCCGCCCTTCTCCTCGAAGGCGGCGCGCTGCAGGGCGCCGTATTTCACCCGCACCACCTCCCAGCCGAACGCCCCGAAGATTCTTTCAATTCGCTCGAAGAGCCCTTCCCGGACGATCCCGTCGAGGGACTGGCGGTTGTAGTCGATGATCCACCAGCAATTCCGAAGATCGTTCTTCCAGCCCTCCTGCAGGGTCTCGTAGACGTTGCCCTCGTCGAGCTCGGCGTCGCCGACCAGCGCGATCATCCGGCCGGTGGGGACGTCCGTCCCCCAGCTCTTGGCCTGCACATAGTCCTGCACCAGCGAGGCGAAGGCGGTGATGGCGACGCCGAGCCCGACGGAGCCCGTCGAGAAATCCACGTCGTCCACGTCCTTGGTGCGCGAGGGGTAGGACTGCACGCCGCCGAGGCCCCGGAACGCCTCCATCTTCTCCCGCGGCAGGTTTCCCATCAGGTGCTGGATGGCGTGGAACACCGGCGAAGCATGGGGCTTCACCGCCACCCGGTCCTCCGGCCGCAGGGCGGAGAAGTAGAGCGCCGTCATGATCGAGACCATCGAGGCCGAGCTCGCCTGGTGCCCCCCCACCTTGATCCCGTCCACCTTCGGGCGGACGTGGTTGGCGTGGTGGATCATCCAGTGCGACAGCCACAGCAGCCGCTGCTCGATGGTCTTCAGGAAGGGCGCGTCGGGGCGGGGCATGGCGGGCTCTGGCGCTGGGGGTCGGACGGGAGAGCATAGCGCGAAGCCGGCGGCAGGTTCCGCCTTTCTCGGCGCGATCCGGGGCGATATGGGTGGAATCCGCCGCAACGGAGGGAGATCCTGGTGGAAACCGCCACGCTCGATGAGTTCGACCGCGCCATCCTGCGCGAGCTGCAGCGCGACGGCCGCGCCCCGGTGGCCGAGATCGCCGGGCGCGTGGGACTCAGCCCCTCCCCCGTCGCGCGCCGGCTGCGGATGCTGGAGGCCTCGGGCGTGATCGCGGGCTATGCCGCGCAGGTGGACGAGGGGGCGCTGGGGCGCGGCTTCTCGGTCTTCGTCTCGGTGAAGCTCGACCGGCAGGTGGACGAGGCGCTGGCCCGCTTCGAGGCCGCCGTCGCCGCCTTCCCCGAGGTGGTCGACTGCTGGCTGATGACCGGGAACCGCGACTACCTGATGCGCATCGCCACCGCCGGCCTGCCGGAGTTCGAGGCCTTCCTCGTCGGCCGCCTGACCAAGGCCCCCGGCGTCGCCTCGATCGAAAGCTCGATCCCGCTGCGCCGGGTGAAGGGCGGCGGCGTCCGGCGCTGAGCCGCCGGTCCGGCCCCGGCTCCGGGCCGGAGGCGCGCGGCAGGTCGTCGCGCCGCCCCGCTCGTCGATTCCGACGGCGCGCGGGGCCCGCGGCCCGGCAAGGTTCAATCGCACGGTTAAGATACGGCGGCCGCACGCCCTCGCGCCCCGCCGCAGCCCCCGCGCCGGGGCCGCGCGCCCGCGCGTCGCGGGGGCGCGAGGTTATCGACCCGCGCGCGGGGATGGCGTAGGAAACGGGTTCAATCGCCCGGTTAACGGGCCGGCCGGGGCCCTCGCCCCGAGCCGAGATCAGGCCGCGACAGGCCGGGAGGAAGACTATGGCCGAGCTGGTGCTGCGCGAGGATCGCGACGGGCTGACCATCCTGACGCTGAACCGCCCCGAGAAGCTCAACGCCCTGACCATCGCCCTGTTCCAGGAGCTGCGCGACCATGTCGAGGCGATCGGCGCCGACGACGCGGTGCGCTGCGTGGTGCTGCGCGGCGCGGGCAAGTGCTTCTCGGCCGGCAACGACCTCGCCGACATCGGCGCGGGCAAGGCGCCGCCCTCGAAGGGCTGGCACTCCGAGACCCTGCGGATGATGGAGAAGCTGCCCAAGCCGGTGATCGCGGCGGTGCATTCGCACTGCTACACCGGCGCGCTGGAGGTGGCGCTCGCCTGCGACTTCATCCTCGCCGCCGACGACGCCAAGTTCGCCGACACCCATGGCCGCTGGGCCCTGACCCCGGTCTGGGGGATGAGCCAGCGCCTGCCGCGCCGGGTCGGGATCGCCGCCGCCAAGCGGATGACCTTCACCGCCGACACCGTTCCCGCCGAGGAGGCGCTGCGCATCGGCCTCGCGGAAATGGTGGTCCCGCTGGCCTCCTTCGACGCCGAGATCGAGAAGCTGGGGCGCAGGATCGCCGACAACTCCCCCTTCTCCCACGCCGCCGCCAAGCGCCTGCTGGAGGCGACGGACGCCCGCCCGCTCGACGCCGGCCTCGCCTGGGAATGGCAGGAGACCGAGGGCCGCGGCCCCGACGCGGCCGAGCGCATCGCCCGTTTCCTCAAGAAATAGCCCCCGGAGGAGCCCCATGACCCCCGATCTGGACGCCTTCCGCGCCGAGGTCCGCGCCTTTCTCGACGCCGAGCTGACCGACGAGATGCGCGAGGCCGCGGTGAAGTCGACCTCGGTCTTCACCCCCTTCGCCCCCTGCATGGCCTGGCAGCAGGCGCTGGCCGCGAAGGGCTGGGCCGCGCCCCGCTGGCCGGTCGAGGCCGGCGGCTGCGAGTGGACCGACGCCCAGCACGACGTCTTCGAGGAGGAGCTGCAGGCCGCCGGCGCGCCGGCCCTGCTGCCGCACAATCTCAAGATGATCGGCCCGCTGCTGCTGGACCTCGGCACCCCGGAGCAGAAGGCGAAATACCTGCCGGGGATCTACAACGGCACGGATTTCTGGTGCCAGGGCTATTCGGAGCCGGGGGCGGGCTCGGACCTCGCCTCCCTGAAATGCGCCGCGGTGGCGGATGGCGACGACTACGTGCTGAACGGCTCCAAGACCTGGACCACCTACGCCCACCACGCCAACCGCATGTTCCTGCTGGTGCGCACGCGCTTCGAGGGCAAGCCCCAGCAGGGCATCACTTTCCTGCTGATCGACGACATGAAGACCCCCGGCATCGAGGTCCGCCCGATCATCGCCCTCGACGGTTTTCCGGAACAGTGCGAGGTCTTCTTCACCGACGCCCGCGTCCCTCGCGCCAACATCGTGGGCGCCGAGCATGACGGCTGGACGGTCGCCAAGCACCTGCTGAAATACGAGCGCGGCGGCGGCGCCCCCGCGCCCGGCCTGCGCCGCAAGCTGATCCAGGTGCAGATGGCCGCCGCCGCCCGCGACGACGGGTTCGGGCGGAAGATGTCCGACGATCCCGCCTTCCAGGAGCGCCTGGGCCAGCTGGCGGCGGAGGTCGAGAGCCTCGACCACCTGTTCCGCGTCTGCTCTCCGCGAGGCGGGGGCGATATGGACCCGGCCTATCCCTCGATGATGAAGACGCTCTCGGCCGATCTGGGCCAGGCGATCGCCGCCCTGATGATCGAGGTGGCGGGGACCGAGGGCCTGCCGCGGCAGCTGGAGGCGCTGGAGGTCGGCTCCGACGTCGATCCGCTGAGCTCGGAGTTCGACATGCTCGCCATGCCCTACTGGCTGAACGCGCGGGCGACGACGATCTACGCGGGCTCCAACGAGATCCAGCGCGACCTGATCGCGCGCCGCGTGCTGGGCTGAGGGGGAGAGAGCCATGGGATACGCCTTCACCGAGGACCAGGAGTTCTTCCGCCAGTCCGTCGAGCGCTGCCTGACCCGCGAGATGGATTTCTCGAAGCGCCAGAAGCTGCTGGCCTCGGGCGAGCCGCATTCGGCCTCCGTCTGGGCCGCCTTCGCCGAGATGGGCCTGCTGGGCCTGCCCTTCCCCGAGGCGCGGGGCGGGATGGGCGGCTCGGCCGCCGATCTCGCCGCGGTCTGCGAGGTGATGGGCCGGCGCATGGCGGTGGAGCCTTACGTCTCCACGGTCATCCTGGGCGGGCTGACGCTGGCCGGCGCCGCCTCGACCTCCGCCCGCGACGCGCTGCTGGAGGAAGTCGCGGCGGGGACCGAGCACCTGGCGCTCGCCCATGAGGAGGGCCACGGCACGCCCGACCCCGCCCGCGTGGCGATGGAGGCGAGGCGCGCCGGCGACGGCTGGGTGTTGTCGGGGGAGAAGCGCCTCGCGCTGGGCGCGGATCTCGCCGGCTGGCTGGTGGTCAGCGCCCGGGTCTCGGGCGCGCCGGGCGATCCGACGGGCGTGGGCCTGTTCCTGGTCCCCGCCGACGCCCAGGGCCTGACCCGGCGCGCCTACCGCACGATCGACGGGCGCACCGGCGCGCATCTGGGCCTCCGGGACGTGGCGCTCTCGGCCGACGCCATGCTGGCGGACGGCGAGGCGGGGCCGGCCCTGCTGCGCCATGCGCTCGACCGCGGGATGCTGGCGCTCTGCGCCGAGGCGGTGGGGGCGATGGAGGCGCTGCTGGGCGCCACCGCCGACTACGCCAACGGGCGCAAGCAGTTCGGGGTCGCCATCGGCAGCTTCCAGGCCCTGCGCCACCGGATCGCGGACATGTACATGGCCCACCAGCGCTGCCGGGCGACCCTCCTGGTGACCGCCGCGATGCTCGACGCGGGCGAGGCGCAGCCCCGCCACCTGTCGATCCTCAAGGCCCAGGTCGGCCGGCTGGGGCGCGAGCTCGGCGCCTCGGCGGTGCAGGTCCATGGCGGCATGGGCACGACGGACGAGCTGGAGGTCGGCCACCACGTGAAGCGGATCCTCGCGGCCGGGACCCTGTTCGGGACCGACCAGCAGCACCGCCGCATCGTGGGCGAGGCCATGGGGCGTGCGCGCAACGCGGTAGAGGCGCTGTAGGGCGCATCCAGGCAAGCGGTCTACAGGCGCCCTGCGGGCGGGCTTGGCTGCGTCGCGCTGGCGGGGAGGGGGTGGGAGAACGGCTGGAGGCGGAGCCTCCGGCGGGCTCCTGACTCACCAAAGAACAAGGCCCGCGCCTGTCCTCCGGACCCGTCTCTCGCTGATGGATGCCTGAGCGACTCGCCCCCGGCCGTCAAGGACAAGCCCCCCTGCGGGGGGTCGCTTCGCGATCCTTGACGGCCGGGGGCGAGGCGCTCTTT
>Ga0310345_10000468_pt1 | contig 60687 bp, 75 predicted proteins | sample HC15DNA20500_MG_FD_204667 | JGI IMG/M metagenome (GOLD analysis project Ga0310345, IMG submission 204667) | Marine microbial communities from station ALOHA, North Pacific Subtropical Gyre - HC15-DNA-20-500_MG | ecosystem: Environmental > Aquatic > Marine > Oceanic | place: Pacific Ocean: North...
GGCAAGAGACCGCCGACAATCGCCCACTCCTGATCCGAAATATCGCCCCGCCCCATGACTGCTCCCCAAAAGCAGTCTTGAATCAGATATCACCCCGCTTGGGAATCCCTTTTGTCAACACGGCCTACAGTGTAGTCTCCTTCCCTTCCGCGATAATCCGTTGTGAAACAACGAAAACCCTGCACCTTCAGGTGCGTAGGGTGTGCTAATCCTTCGAGACCGCTCCTTGGTCCCGGGACTGTCAGATGGTGATCGGGAGAAGCCCGTAGCCGGGTCCGGCTGGGCATCGCTCCGCCGGCAGGCGGAGAGCGGCAGCAGGGCCGTCCCGCCATGAGGCGGAAACGGGAACCGGGCTGGGTCGACCGTCCGGTCGGCCCGCTGGCGCGGCGCCGTCACGGCTCGGCATCGCGTCATCGCAGTCCTGCAAACCGGGCCGAGCTGAACGCTTGGAGCGCTTGGGTCAGGCGAGGATCGTGACCCGCATGGGCGGAGACAAGGCGTCTGCCTTGGCTCCGTGAGCTTGGGTTGCCGGCGTCCCTGCAAGGGGCGTCGGGAGCCTTAGCGAATAGAGCCGTCATCGGGCTTTGGCCCGATGCGCCCCCCGCTCCATTCTTCGTCTTCCGGGTGCTCCGGACCAGCGTTATAGTCGCCCTGTTCATAGCCCGATTAGCCTTCACAAGAGGCACCTATGGCAAAGACAGTGGAACAGGAGCGAGCGGCGTTCGAAGAGGACGCCAGGCGGTTGGAGGAGCGACGCAGGAGGCTTGAGGAACGCGAGCGCGAGCAGGCCATATCAATCGTGGAGAAAGCGGGTCTGCTCAAGCTGGACTCCAAGCGATTGGCAGGGCTCGTCGAGCGGATCAGGACGCTGGGCATCGACGCGGCCGAAAAACGATTGTCGGCCTGAGCCGGGCTAGCCGCGCCGTAAGGCGCGGCACGGGCATGAGGGGCTCGATGCCCCTCATGCCCGTATTCCTCGACAGCAAAAAAGGGGAGAGGCCGTAGCCCCTCCCCGTGCTTCAGAACTCGTCGGACATGCCGCCCGGAACCGTGTGCACCACCCGGTCGATGATCGTCATCGGCAGTGCGTCATAGTCGCCCTCGTCGATGGCGACGTAGCCCGTCTCGGGATCCTCGATGACGTGCTGGTCGAAGTAGCTGTGGAGCGCGCGGCGTTCCGCGCAGGCGACGGCGGCCATGAACCCGGCATGATCGTAAGCGGCGGTGGTCGAGATGATCTGCATGTGAGCCTCCTGCTGTCTTGAATGACAGCGGAGCGGGCGTCGGGCGGACGGGACCGGGTCAAGGATCGCGAAGCGACCGCGAAGCGGCGGTGGGGGTCACGATTTTCTTCGGCGGCCACGACGCCGAAGATATGGCTCGCCGCTCGATCCGCCGAAGAAAATGGTGGGGCCCCGCCGTCCTTGAGGCGGGCCCGGCCGGCTGACAGAATAGGAAGTCTGTGAGAGATTTTTCCTCTCGATTGGGGGACCGGCCAAGGCGTAGCGGCGTGCGGACCGCGAGGGTCCGCGCGGCACGCGAGCGAGCCGGTTGTCGTGGCACGCGCGGACGGTCGCTCAGGCGGCCTCCCTCCACCATGCGATACGCTCTGCGCGCGACGCATTGGCGAGCCTGCGCAGCAGGTCGCCATGACAGGCGAGCGGTGCGCAGAAGCAGACCAGATCGCGGCCACGCAATTCGTCGAGGTCGCGCAGGAGGTCGGGGCGTTGCCGCAGATAGCGCTCATATTTCGCGATGACGGTCGCGCGATCCCCGTCGTGTCCGATGACGAACGGATTGCCCCATTTCGACCCGCGGCCGATATAGATGGCACCGGCCGGAACGCCCGCGATCTTCTTGTTGAGCACCTTGCACATGACCGTCTCCCTGTCGTGAATGACAGGAGCGGCACGGCGGGCAGCCGGGGCCGGGTCAGGGATCGCAAAGCGACCGCATTGGCGGCGGCGGGGGTCACGATTTTCTTCGGCGGGCGCGACTCTGGAGGAGGGGTGCGAACCTCCGCCCGCCGAGGAAAATGGTGGGGCCCCGCCGTCCTTGAGGCGGACCGGGGTGTCCGGCAGCATAGAAAACGCGTGAGAGGCTTTTCCTCTCGGCGGCGGATCTGCGGCGAGGTTTAGCGGCGGGCGGACGGACGGAGACCGACGATCCGGGCCGCGCGAGCTTCCGCACGCTCCAGCGTCAGGCAGGGCCATCGATCGAGGGGGAAATTGCCCACTCGAACGAAGACAGTCGGACCGGGATATTCGTCGCTGATCTCGACATGGTAGACGTTATCGTCCTCGAAGATCGTTCCGAAGAGCGCGAAATCCGGGGACATCGGCAGTTTGCCGCAGCACATCATGGCGAGGTGGCTGTGCTGCCGCTGGATTTCGTGAACACAGGGCTTCGTCATTGGGGCCTCCAGTTGAAAATTCGGTGAGTTGGAAAATGGGACCGGGCATCCGCCCGATCCCGTCTGTCGATCAGGGATGGCGACCGCAGTGGCAGTAGTCTTCGTCGATTCCCGAGAAGGAGCAGAGGCCCGGTCCGAAACCCGCCCGTGCCTCTTCCGCGTCGGCAATGAAGCCATGATGGTTGGCGATCTCGATGGCGTGATGTCGGAGCGCGGGATCGAGGTCGTCGATATAGGGCTCGCATGCTTCGGTGAACCGTCGTGCATAGAGTTCATAGGAGGCGCCGGCCGTCTCCCGGATTGCGGTATCGGCCAGCCGTTTGGCGTCGGCGCGGAACTGGTCGAGCGCCACGGATTGGGGCGTGTCCATGAGGTTGTATTCGGCGGCGTCCTCGGGATGGAGCGGTCGATAGTCGTCGGGGATGCGATAGGCGGTTCCGCAGTTCGAGCAGCGCGCGCGGTCATCGATATCGTCATATTGGTCAGGGGCGAATGCGGTGGCGCAGGTCGGGCAGATCGGTCCCGCGAAAACCGTGTAGAGGGTGTCGTCGAAATCGTCCATGAGAGGCTCCATCGTTGGGCGCTCCCCATCTCCATCAGATGAGGATGGACGCATCGCAGACGCGGTGTTGAGGCGGTCAGGGACGGCGAAGCCGCCGCGAGAGCGGGCAGCGGGGGAGCCGATTTTGTCGGCGCGCAAGCGCAGCGGCGGGGCGGCAAAATCGGGGGGACCGCTGATCCTTGACGGCCGAGGAATACCCAGCGTCATGCTTTGGCGATGAAGCCCCGTCTGATGCCGAGATGTGAGAGTGTCCGGGCTTTGCCGCCGAACCCCGTGAGGGTGTTCGGCGTTAACAGCAAAGCGCCGTGTTGACCCGGGCTCTGGGAGTCGGGAAGTGGGCGCAAGTGCCCGGAATGTGCGGTGATTTTGGAAGGCCGCCCGGGGCGATCAGGATAAGCGCACTGCGGCTATGCCTTGGTCCGCCGCGACGTCTGTGTTAGGCGGCCGGTTGCGCCGCGAAGGCCGTGGCGCCGGGACTGGTAATCCCGCTGAGAAAGGCAACTCGGTGTGATCTCACGCCGGGGTGCCTGCGCATATGTCCAGGTGCCTCGGCACTAAAAGCGTAGGCGCATGTCTCGGCGTGTTACCAGCCCCGGCTCCCGCGCCCAGCGCGCGGGAGTTGTTGGGCGGGCGCACCAGCGGCTTCGCCGACAGGGGCGCGCGTCCGGGTGGGAGACATGCAACAAGAGAATGACCCGACAGTCACGCGAGCGATGGCTTTGGCGCTGATGCGTCAGGCGTTGGAATTGCTCGACGCGGTGAACGAGCACGCAGCTGCGGCGCATCTGCAACTCGCGGTCGACACGCTGCTGAGGCGACCGCGCCCGGTCTGCCTTGGGCTGGAGAACTGATTTCGGGGACACGAGAAAAGGGCGCGCCGGCGGGCCGGCGCGCCCTCCTTCGTCGGCTTGGTCTGGACGGAGGCTATGCCCATTCCAGCCGGGAAGTATCGTCGGCGTCGGCGCAGGCGAGGAGCCGGTCCAGCCGGTCGAGATAGTGCGACACGCCGTGCTCGGCGGCATGTCGGCGGACGGCGGGATTGGTAAGCCGCGCGCGGACGGTTTCGATAGGAAGCTCGCCCACGCTGTCGGGTCGCAGCCCGAGCCCTTCGAGCAAGGCGTAAGCGTTGCCGTTGGCCAGATTGAGTTCGAGGCCGAGATCGGATGTGAGCGCGACCGCCATCGCGATCGAGCCGGGTTCATCGCCTCGATAGATGCTGATCCGGCGGGAACGGAACTGCGCTTCTTCAAGGACGGTGATGGCGTCGGTCTCGAAATCGAAGACGCGCGCGAGCGTAGCGAGCGCAAGGGGGCAGACGCGTGCCTCGAAACGGTAGGACAGGAAGTCGTCCGGATCGAGGAAGACCGTGCCGGTGCGCTCACCCTCCTCGCGCAGGAGCGTTCGGAAAGCGGCGAGCTGGCGCGCGTTGATGATGGCTTTCGGACGCGGCTGGTCGTCGGCGGCGGTGGCGATGCGGAACGTGATGGACATCTCGTCCTCCCTTGTTGAACCGCACTCTTTCACCCCCCTCTTCTTTGAGTGAGCATGCCGGGCGCGGAGCCGCTCAGGCCTCGCGGCGCGAGGGGGCTCGATGCCCCCGAGCGCCGCCGTCCGGCACAAGAAAAGAGAGGAGAGGCCCCGGCCGAAGCCGGAGCCTCTCCGCGGGCGCTCAGGCCCGCTGTGCGCTGCGCTGATGGGCGAGTCGCACGATGTGGAGCGGAACGCCCGCCTGCCGGAGCTTCTGGGCGAGGTTCTGCTGAATGCCCGAGCCTTCGCAGATGACGGCTTCGACCGGCTTCAGGCCGAGGATGCGGTCGTTGCGGACGAACGCGGCGCGGTTGCCTTGGCTGCGATCGAGCCGGAACTGGATGACCTTGACGCCGCGCGAGGCGGCCCATGCGTGCGCGACGGCATCGCAGCCCTTGGCCTGCGCGGTCGTGGCGAGGATCATCTCCGGGATGCGAGCCTTGATGGTGTCGAGGCCGGCCCAGAGAAGGTCGACATCCTCCCAGACCTGACCGCCGGAGAAGGCGACCACCGGGCCTTCGGGCGCGAACTGCTCGCGGCGTTCGCGCGAGCGGGCGGCGAGGTAGTCCCGGGCTTCGATCATCGACGCGTTCAGCGTGCTGGATACGCGGCTGCCACGGACCGGCGAGAAGGGCTTGCCGGTCTCGACCCGATAGACTTCAGCGGCGTGGTCGCGCATGCACTCCATCGCCTCGCGGCATCCCTGAAGGGTCTGGCAGAGCAGCTGCGTGTCTTCGAGATCGAAGGCGTAGCTCTCCGACGGGTCATAGTTTCGCGCGAGATCGCCGAGCTTCTTCGCGGCATCGTCCTCGCGGCCTTCAATCCGCTTGGCGACGACGTGGAAGCTGTTCGCGAACCCCCAAGCAAGGTCCCGTGCGAATTCCTCCATGCGCGTGTCGCGCAGCACGTCGAACATCGTCGCCATCATCATCTCGACGGCGACGCGGACCTGGTCCGGATCGGGCATGTCGAGCTTCTCGGCGGGATCGACCACGCTCATCTTGGCCATCTCCTCATGTTCGAGGAATGCGCCTTCGTAGGTTTCCACTTGCGCATCGTTGCCACGCCCGGCCGCAATGTAGCTGGCGAGATCAGCGAAGTTGTTGAAAGAAGTCATAAAAGCCTCCGAACAAATCGATCTCTCATCCGGGATTGGATGAAAGATGAAATCTCATCGGATGGGCCGGCGGGACTTTGTCAGGGACGCGGGGACAAGTCCCCGCGCCGCCTCGGCGGGGCGTGGGGGAGCCGATTTTCTTGGGTCCAGAGCGCAGCGGCGGGCCCGGGAAAATTGGGGGGACCGCGCATCCTTGAGAAAGCCCCCCAAGGCACATCACACTATGGCGATGAAGCTTGTCTGATACCGAGATGTTAGAGAGAGAATTGATTTGCCCCGGCCGCGCCAGCGGGCGGGTTAACAGCAAATCGCTCCTGATTGATCAGGGCGAAACCCCTCCCCAGGGCGCCCCCCGCAAGGTGATCGTCACCCGGCAGGGCGGAGACCGTAAACGGGCTCCGGGAGCGAAGCGAGTAGAGCGCCGGTCCCGGCCCGATCCTGAGCCTGTCGAAGGATCGAAGGGCCGGGATGCGCCGGACAACCCTTCGGCGGTCTAACGAGCTGCGGCGGTCGCTGGTCGGCGACGCCCTGCTACGCAGGCGCGCCTATGCGGTCAGAGGATCACGCGAATGCGGCGCCGATGTTGTGCGCGGCGCGGTCGTGCGCGGCAAGGGCAAGGAGGCGGCTGGAAGGTCGACGGCCGTGGCGGTAGCTGGCTCCGTCTATTCGACACCGTTTCTTTGACGATGGATCTTCGTGGCTTCGGCCATCGCTTGCGGAGGAACCCAGGCGTCGGTCGCGTCGGGATGGTAATCTCGTGGCGGCCACGCCCCTGCTTCAAGAAGAAGATCGCCGCAGAACAGGGCGAAGTGCCCGTGCGGAAGCTTGAAGCTGTGGAAGGCCTCGATTGTTGCGGCAGGGTGGTAGGTGACCATCCGGTCTTCGGATGAAAGGATTATTGGCATCGCAGGAATTCCTTGATGCGGCGCAGGCGCCGGCGGGATGGGGAGGCTTCGTTCGCCAGCGACGGCGCTCGTGCCTCAGGATGAATTCGCCTTCTCGCGTTCGTAGGCCTGAACAAGATTATAGGGATGGTTGCCTGCACGGACGCAAAGGGTCTGCCCCTCGATGTCGAGATCGAGGCCGATCGCCATCTGGTTGCAGAGCGCGACGGCTTCCGCACAGATTTCCTCGATGGTGTTGTCGCGCTTGAGGGCCGCGTCACGCTCGTAGCGGGCATTGAGAATAAGCATGAGATGCTCCGGATTCGGGTAGCGAGGCTTGGGCGGCGCCCGAAGCGCCGCCCTTGCCGGCTTAGAAGAAATCGATCTTGTCGGCGATGATCTCGCAGCCATAGCGGGTGACGCCGTCACGATCCTCCCAGCTCGAATAGTGCAGTCGGCCGGTGATGGCGACGACGTCGCCCTTCTTGCGCGAGGCGCCGGCCTTGCCGAGGCCGTTGAAGCAGGTGACCTTGTGGAACTCGGTCTCCTTGGCGGTGTAGCCGGTGGCCTCGTCGATATAGGTCTTGCCGTCCTTGAGCTTCACCCGATCGGTCGCGACGATGAGGGTGGTGACGGCGCCGCGGATTTCGGGGTCCTTGGCGACGCGGCCGGCGAGATTGACGTTGTTCATGGTGGTGCTCCTCGTTGGGTCCAGCGGCCTTCCCGCCGGTGACACCGAAGAGCGGCGTGCGGAGGCGGTCCGCACCGGAGCGCAAGCGGAGGGGAACCCCTGAAGGGAGCTGGCGCGGGCAGCCGCGAAGCGGCAACACGGGTGACCGGAAGGGGTTGCGGGGCGCCTTCGTCTCGCCGCAGGTGTCAGGAACAGGCGGAGGAAGGCCGCTGGACCCGGCGGGTCCCCACTCGATGCGCGATCTTGCGCCGCGCCGTCCATGGTCGGGCTTCCCGCTGCAGAGGCATATCGGGCTTCGCGAACAGCGACCAGGCAGGTCGGCACCTATTCGGCGACGCACGCGCAACGCCCCGCCATGATCGAGGTCAAAGCGTCGTCCAGTCCGGACTGGGCGAGCTCAGTTGCGAAATGGCAGGCGGAGCTTCGCGCGGTGGGACTTATCAGGTGCGGTGTCAGGCTCGTCGGCCCATCGGTCGGCGGCGATCTCCTCGGCCGTAGGTCGCGATGTCTCGAGGGCGGCCCTGTGCTCGTCGCTCATGGTTGCGGCCGAAATCGCCCTCGGATGGCCGTTCTGCTTGTTCGCTTCCATGGATTCTCAATCCGATTTCGCAATGTGCTGCGCCATATCGCCATGCCGGTGCGGCCGATGATGATCAGGACGTGCGTTTGACCTGGGTGACCTTACCGGCATCGTAGACCGCGAGCCAGCGGGTGCGAATGGTCTCGTAGAGGGAGGCCGGCAGCGATCCATAAGCGACCTCACCGGACGCATCGCCCGGCACCGGCCGCAGGTCGGGCCCGGGCCATTGGAAATGGTTCAGTTCCGACAAGATGACCCAAGAGCGATCGTCGTCGAAACCGAGGCGCACCTTTGTGGCGTGCGGGATTTCGACGGCAAGGCGCGGGTCGGACGGCGGCGTATGGGTCACGGGCAGGATGGTGACCATCTTGGCGCCTGCCTTGTTCGTTGTTGCCAGCAGCACGGCGCAAGGGCGATCCTTGCTTCCTTCTTCGTGACCTGCCTTTGCTTCGTGACTCCAGAGATAAGAATAGCGGATTACGAGGCCGGGAACTGGATCGGGTATCTGCACTCGTCAGGACTCGACCTCGTGATCGAACGCAGCGGCTTCCGCAGGTGCCCGCGCGGCCCGGACCGCATCGGCGATCTCTTCCGGGACATCTTCCAGCGCGAAGACCTCGCGGTCACGCCGCTTGAGTCGCTGATATTCGGCCGCCGACATCAGCACGAGGCTATCATGGCCATGATGGGTGATGGTAAGAGGCGCAACGAGTGCCTGGCGGCTGATGCGGCCGAAGGCCTTTGACGCCTCAACGGAACTGACAGTCTGGGGCATGGTGATTCTCCTGTCCGGAATATACGGAGTTTCCGGATAAATTACAAGTCTGCCGTGATGACCGCATGCAGACCTTAGCCGAAGGCATGATCGCAGAGAAACGAAGGCAGGGCCCGCTTGCCGTGTGCAAGCGAGCCCTGCGGGGGGTTGCCGCGCGCCGGGGGAGACGCGCGGTGGGGGACAGGATCGTCAGTCCGCCATCTCGGGCGTGCGCTTGCGGCGACCGCCCGAGGCGGGTTCGCCACCGAAGGCGCCTTCGGCCGAGGATTCGCCGAGACCATCGGAGCCAGCGGGAGCGGCAGGCGCCTCGGCGCCCGGCAGCGGCGGCAGGCCGTCGTCGGCGGCGACCGTGTCGGCCGGCGCGTCGCGGCGGCGGGTCGGGCGCGACCAGACGATGTTGTAGGAACCGTCCTCCTGGCGAAACGCCGAAATGTAGAGCGGCTTGTCGAGGCTCGGATCCTCGATCTTGCCGTTGAGGAACATCTCGCCGGTCGAATTGGACGACAGCTCGAACAGCGCGCCGACCTGGACCCACTGACGGGCCGCCGAGAGCGCGAGGATCTCGAACTTGGGGGCCTTCGGATTGGCCGACTGGACGGTGCGCAGCGCGATGACGATCGCGACGGTGAGCGTCGAGATCTTGCCGGTGTAGGTGCCGCTGGCGTTCTGGGTGATGGTGCCGATGTTCATGCGAATTCTCCTGAGAAAGTGCGCTCGAACCCCTTGTTCGAACACCTTCTCTCACCCGCTCCTCTCCTCGGCCGTTCGGCCGAGTAAGGCGCGCCAGCGCCGCTCCGACCGGCGCCACTTCGGCGCGGTCGGGATCGTTTTCAGACGTCCAGGAAACAGTCGTGGGCGAGCAGGAAGGCGCCTGCGACGGACTCGCCTTCGTGGAGATCGCGCGGTTCAAGTGACCCCGCCCAGATCGGCCTCGGCAGGTGATCGCCCATAGCGAAGCGCCAGCGGTCGAGCCCGTTCGCGGCTTCGAGGACAAAGCCGGATGGGGTTGCCTCGAAGCGGCTGATCGTCGCCCGCTCGATCGAGAAGTCCGGGAGATTTTCGATCCGCTCGTGCCCGGCGTAGAGATGTTCCCAAGGCGGGAAATCGGGAAGCTGATTGGGGTGGACGCCGATGATGCGTTGATCGATGTCGATCGCGAGCGTGCGGAAATCCGTGGCCGGCGCGATCAGCTCGCGGGTGAGCCAGATCCAGCCGTCGGATCCCTTGAGCGGCAGGATGATCCACGATCCGCCATTGCACTGCCATCCGGACAGGCCGACCCCGCCTTGGCCATAGCTGCCGAGATTGTGCGAATAGTCGGTGAGGATGCGGTCGATCGGCCAGTCCGCCGGCATCGGCCCGATCACGGAATCGCCGCGGGGCACCGAGAACGATCCCCTGTCCAGTGAGCCCGGGCGTGGGACGATACGCGGCCTCGGGCCGATCCGGCCGGGGAGGTCGAGGACGCGGCGGGCCTTGTCGAGCGGCTCCTCGCCTCCTCGCGGAGCAACCTTGACTGTGAGGGTGAGCGCGCCTCGGCGCGGCTGCGACGCCTCGGGACAGTCGAGCGCAAGCTGCGCCTGATGCCGGGTCGGAGACTGATCGTGGCGTTGGGCGAGTGAGGTCGTGGCCTGCCATTCGATGTCCCGGCGTTCGTACCAGCACCGCGCGAGGATGAGACTGCGGGCAGCGCGCGGCGACGCGGCCTTGGCGGTGGCGAGGATTGTCGCGGGGACGTTGGCGGTGAAGGCGACATGGTGCGTTGTCATGTCCGGTCTCTCCGGGCGTTTGGAAGGATGGTGGTCGGGAAGGCGGCGCGCTGCGCTGGGGTCGCGGCCACAGCGGCGATCGAGCGGCGGGTTCGCTGTCAGGAAAGGCTGGCGAAGTGGCGCCAGCAGGCATCGATCGCCTCGTCGAGCGAGGGGCAGTCGCCGAGATCGAGCTTGCAGGCGCCACGGTTTGTGATGACGCGCGCGGTCGGGATCCAGACCGGGTCGGCGAGACCCTCGGGCCAGCCGTGAAAACCGTGCGGATAGGCGGTGATGGAATAGGGCGCCCAGAGCTGTGGATGCAGCCTGGTGAAGCGCGCGACATAGGGCGCGGCCATGCATGGCTCCTCGTGTCGGGAGTGGATGTGGGGAAGGCGCGCGACGGCGTCGGCCGTCATTGCTGGACGGTCGAGGTCGATGCCTTAATGGGAGAGCTGGGCGGTGAGCGCCCGGGATTATCGAGGCGTCGCGCCGGGGCTATGCGGCTTCGGTGATACCGCGCCAGTGGGCGAGCAGCGCCATCACGTCGCCGCGATAGCCGAGCGTGTCGGCATAGATTGCGCCGGGATGCTGAGCCAGGAAGCCCAACACGGCGACGATGTCGCTCGCGATGTCGAGGTCGAGGCAGAACAGGTCGGCGATCTGGAAATGGCCGAGATCGTTACCGTTCCACCATGCGAGTAGGAAGTTCGCGACGCGTGCGGCTTGCCCGGTATCGGATTTGGCGATTTCGAACAGACGGTCGAGCGCCGCGGTCGGAGGGGCGGGAGCGAGCGTGCGCGGTTGCCGACGGAAGCTCAGCAAATGGTCGGTCGCCACGCGCAGGGTCGTATCCGAATAATCCGGGCCAACAAGGTCGCGCAGCATCTCGCGCGCAGCGGCCTCGGCGGCGGCGCGCTCGGCAGGATCAAGCGTCGAGATATTGGGCATCGCGGTCTCCCGTGGGCGATGAGTGTAGCTCGGCTTTGGTCTTCGGGCGACCGTAATCGTGAGAGTCATTCATAGATCGGCCGTTCGACCGGGACATAAGGGGGCGCTGTCGTTGAGAATGTCAGGGCGCGGTGGCGACCTCCTTCATAGGCGACAGAACTGACCGGGCGCTTATGGTGCTGGAGGCGGTCGAGGAGCCGGTTGGCGCGGTCGGCTATCGCCATCGCAGCAGCGCTGGACGGCGCGAGCGCAAGTGGCCGGTCGAGTACGCCGGTGTCGTACCACCAGCCGCCCTCCTCTGGCCCGCCATAGGCACGATCGATTTCGTAAAAGGCGACAATGTATCGCATCGGCATGTCCTTCAGTTGAGTGGCGCCGGCACAGCGGGCGATTCCGGCTCGTCATGCGCGATCGGCTTGTCGAACTGCTGGGCCTCGGGGCCGTCGCCGGAGAAACCGGCGGCATCGATGCGTTCGAATGCAAGGCCTTCGCCGCCCGCATATTCGCCGGCGAGGTCAATCGCCCAGCGGCGCGCCTCATAGAGGTCGTCATTGATCGATTCCCACTTGTGGGAGACACGGGAGCATCCGTCATTGATCAGGCGCGCCAATTCGGGATGGTCATGGAAATCCTCGTGGGCCTGTTCGAGCGTGTCCTCGACGGTCAGCACGAGGAGAGGATGCCAGCCTGCCGGATATTGGCAGTCGAGAAAGATGCGTTGAGCCTGGTCTGGACTGAGACGGCGGCGGGCATAGGCCCACGCGCGCGAATAGCGTTCAGCGCGTTCCTTCAGGCGCACGCGCAGGAGATTGAATCGGCGGGGGCGCCAACGACGGAGAGACATGGCAGCTCCAGTGATGCAATGGGGGCCTGCCGCGCGCCGATGCGATCGCGAGCCGCAGGGAAGACGATGATTTAGCCAGCGTTCGCGAACGGGTCGACGTCGCGTTGAAGCGGCTGGCCCCGGACCATCCAGGGCTCGAGGCGGATGCCGCGGACCCAGTCGGCAAAGCTCGGAACGAAGCCGAGATCTTCACGAACATGCTGCTCGCCGATCAGACGCACCGGCACATCACGGCCGTCGCTGGTGCGGATCGTCACGCCGAAGAGCGTCTCCAGCATGAAAATGCCCTCGGCATGGTGGCGCAGTGCGCGGTGGCGCGGGTCAGCGAGGATCTTCTTGGATTCGTCGAACCAGCTGTGGAGGGCGATATAGTCCTCGGCCTTGCCGCCCCAGCGGCGGACCGAGGTGAGCGCGTGATAGTGGCAGTGCGACATGGCTTAAAGCTCCGTCACGTCGGTGTCGTAGTCGATGAAGCGGCTGTTATGCGTGAGCGTCACGGTGCGGCTTTCGACAAGCAGCTCCAGTTCGCCGCACGCGCCGTTGCCGTCTTCCCACCCCCGGTGGAGTGCGCAGAGCGCTTCGTCCGCGAAGCTGTCGAGAGCATCCCCGAGGGTTGCGATAGTGGAAGAGAGGGTGCCGTCGTGTTTCAGCTGATGGCACTCTGCATCGACCTTGGGGAGATCGATCGGCGTGCCGTGGGCACTGTAGGCGCTGATGTCGTTGGTCTGGCCTTCATCGCCTTCGCCATCATAGCCGATCAGCACGCGTGCGATGCCGTGTTCGGCGAGGATCGGGAAGAGCGAAGCCTTGCAGGCTTCGAAAACGGCCTGGGCGGAGGTGGGCTCGGTGTTGATGGAATCGGTCATGCGGTGGTTCCTTCAGGACATGGGCGCGCCGCCCGCTTGGAGCGGGCAGGAAGGCGCGAGGTCTGGAACGGGTGGGGTGGAATCAGCGGTGGGCGACGGCGCATCGCGCATGGATGTCGCAGAGCATCGCCGCGAGAGAGCCGATGGCGCGGCCGAACACGATCTGCCCCGGCCCGACAATGTTCGCGGACCAGGCTTTTCCGTAGCGCCTGATCTCGATGAGGTAGTCGGTGTCCTCGGCCAGGACGAAGGTGTATTTGCCGTCGCAGAAGGTGAGTTCGGTGTGATCGCCGACGCGACGTACCGTCAGGTCGGGAGGGAAGCCGAGCTGTTTCACGGCGCGAAGCTCATCGGCGAGCGCACGGATAGTCTCGGCGGGCGTGGTCCCAAGATACCCGGCCTCGTCACGGGCTTCGAGCGCGGCCTCGAATTCGGCGCGATGATCGACGGCGTTCGATGGGGACGTTTCGCTCGAGCAGAGCGTCCGGCCTGCTGTCAGCCTTTCACAAGCAGCGAGAGCCTGCTCGATGCGTTCGATGCGTGGATCGTTGTTCGGCAGCTCGCCCCGGAGCGAGAGCAGGTCGCCGCGAGCCGCGAAGAGGAAGGCCGAATGGGCAGATGGCTCCTGAAGCGCATCGCCAGTGAAGTCGCGTGTCTGTCGCATTGCCGGAGCCTCCGTTGAATTCTTGTGATCCGGCAGTCTTGCTCCTTCTCTTCTCTCATCCGGCCGGGGCGGCGAGACGCGCCCGGTTGTCGGAAGAGGTGTCAGTGGGTCGAACCGAACAGGCTGCGCTTGGCCGCGGCCTGAAACTGACCGTCTTTCGCGCCGATAGTAGCCCGCATGTCAGCGTCGAGCTGGGCCGCGAGGTTGGCTGGGATGACGACATGCGGCGCGACGATTGCGATCGCGGCCTCGGGCGTCAGTATCTCCCCGGGTTCGGTGCCCACCCAGATCAGGGCCTCGCCTTCGTCGGGTTCATCCTCGGTGCGAAAGAAGACCTGCGCGAAGAAGGTTTGGAGAGGCCGGTCCCAGCCGACGGTCGCTCGAACGACATCCGGGCGGTCGTCTCGGGTGTGAAGATCGTGGCGGCTCATCCGGAAGTCCTCCTGACGCGATGTGCAGCGTGACGGGCGGCGCCTTCGGCACTGTTGATCGCTTTGCGAGTGGCGGTGGCGGCCCGGCGGGCGCCGGCCCTGCGCAGCAGGGTACGCGCTTCGCGCAACCGCTCAACTGCAATCGCGATGGCTTGGACGTGCTCGGCCGTTGCCGGCGTGATGGGGCGCATGCAATGTCCCTCCTATACTGGTGAGTGGGATTTCGTCGGGAGAGGACGCGCTCAGGCGGGATCCGCCGGCGCGTCTTCGATCGCGAGCTGAAGCCCTTCCCGGCCGATCACCGCCCGCAATATCCGACCCGCGGGAACGAACCACTGGACGCGCATCGACAGGACCGCGCGTAAGCGCTCGAGCACGGCGGCGTCTTCACCCTGGAGGATGCTGACCGCGATCTCGCGCGCGTCGAGCAGAAAACGGTCGTGCTGGGTGTCCCAACTGTCGGCGTCGCGATCGTCGCTCGCCGAAAAGCAGATGGCGTCGAGGAGATCGACCAGGTCTTCCGTGCTCACGGCCTCGGGAGTGGTGAGGATGATGCTCGCTTCTTCGACGCTGCAGCACATCCCCTCGTCATAATCGACAAGGGCGGGCGCCGGTATCGAGACGGCCTGGTCGGGTCGGCTATTCAGCGTGACGATCAGGTCGAGGCGGTCGACGACGCCGTTTTCGAGTCCGGGAAACTGGGTTTCCGAGAAGACGGAGACTTGGCCTTCCCGCTCGATCTCGAAGGACAGATCGGTGATGCGCGGCAACCGGTCGTACCAGGTATAGCCTTCCATCTGCGCATCGCGCGAGGCGAGCCGGCCGGAAAACCGGTCGTCGCGATCGAGCGCCAGATAGGCGGATTGGCCGATCGACGGGCAGAAATCCTCGACGATCATGAGGCCGTCCGTCGCGGTGAGATTTGCCCTGGTGATGCCGGTATGGATGTCGGCTGTCGCCGGTGCCCACGCGAGAAGCTCGGGCTTGGCCTCGGGCAGGAGGACATCGAGCTGGGCGGCTTCGGTCCATTGGGCGAACGGCAGGCGATGGCTGGGCCGAGAAGCGATGTGCCGATACATCACGCGGCGGACGGTTCGACGCAGTTCTGCCAGCGCCTCGTTTTCGACCATTTCCTTGCGGGCGGGGAGGACGAGCTGAAGATCCGGCGCGTCGACGATATCGACACGCGCGCACCATTGATGGTGTTTCTCGGCGATCGTCGATATGGCGCCCGCGACGGTGACGCCGTGGAAGTTGATCGACTGGCTGTGAACATTCGCCCGACGGTCGTCGAAGACACCAATCCGGACGCCGGCTTCTTCGAAGATGGCGCAGGCGCCCGAAAGCCAGTCTTCCCGTTTGAGTTCCTCTCCGTCGAGAAACACCGGGATCGGGCAGTAGCGCGCGGCGCCGCGGGCGGCGGCGTCCAGAGTGCCGGCCCACGCCTTGTCGAGCGTCAGCACGATCTCGGTGCCGATGTCCTGGGCGCAGGTCGATACCGGGATGGGGGTGCCGTCCTCCCAGGCATGGGACGGGATATCGATCTGCCAGCCGCAGTCGCTGCCCCGGGCGCGCGACCGGAAGATGACATGCCGCCCTGCGAGACTGAATACGCCCATCCCGGCGGGATCTTCGCGACGCGCGATCTGGTCGTCCCAGCCAGAGCGCCCGAGCGAGAGCACGACGGACGGGTCGGCGATACCGATGCCGTCGTCGCTGATGCTGAGCCGGGTTTCGTCCTCGGCCTCGGTGCGGCGCAATCGAATGGCTGTTGCCCCGGCGCGACGGGCGTTCTGGATGAGTTCGGCGAGGACGTCGGCGAGCGTGTTGTTGAACAGGCGCGTCACCTTGGTGACGGCGGCGGGGTCGACCTGGCTGCTGACGACGCTGGGAAAGGACATAGGGGCGCTCCTGCAATCGAGCGAAAATGCTCCCACGCCCCGCTCCCCCTTCCCTCTTCCGCCCGGGGGCGGGCCATTGTGTGCTGGCATGGTGCTGTTGTCGCCTTCACCGCTACTGTAAGGGACTGCGAGAGCGAAGACAGTGGATCAGTCGTCGCCGAGTTGATTGACTGCGAAGTCCGCGACGGTAGAAATCGCGAGCAACTTCTCCTTCTCCCCAAGTGGGCTCAGAGCATCAAGAGCCCTCTGCGTCGCTCTGCCGAGCTGGACGGCCGCAAGATCGAGAACGATTTGCATGGCGTCTGCGATGTCCATGAAATGATCGTCGGCTTCCATGTCATTATCTCCCAGAAGGTTTTGCTTCATGTAGCCGTGCGCGACCTCGTCTCCGTAGGCGGCAATTCATGCGCGAGCGGCGACGCCCAAGGCTGCTGATCGTCCGGCAGGTCGACTTCGAAAGGACCGGACCAGTCCCTGATCCAACGGGGCGCCGTCCCCTCGACCCGCATCGCATCGCGGTCGTCGTGCAACCCGTGCCAGTCTTCCTCGGTCGGGAACCGTTCGAGAAAAAGAGCCAGCGGGACGATCCAGCTGTCGGGGTGTTCCCGATCCACATCGATCGTATTGTCGTTGATCCATGCCTGCGCGCGGAAACGAAGCATGACGGTTTGGCCGGGAGTGCCGGACATCGTGGTCGCGGAAAGGGCCGGGCTGTCAGCAGATCGATTGAGTGCGTCGAGCACATCGCGGAGATTGTCGATGGCCATATTGACCCGCCGTTCCGCCTCGTCCCGGCTATCGCAATCTTCCGGCGACGACAGTTCGATCATGAGGAAGGTGAACAGCGTGTCGCCCGCTTCACGGGCCTCGTCGACGGTCTCGATATGCGCGAAATCGCCGTTGCCGTAATGTTGGGCGCAGGTGCGCTGGAAGCTGTTGAGCATTGGGCATCCTTTTGCTGGCGGTGGCGCGTTATTGTTCGGCTTGGTCACGGCGCGTCTGGTGCTCAGGCTGCGGACGCCGTCGATTGAGGGCGTGAGGGCCGCAGTGCGGTCAATCGTCGGAAGGGAGCATGATCGTCATGACGCGGATTGTCTTGGCGGCGTCCGCCGGATCCTCCGAGCCCCATTCGAGCGATGGGTCGTAATAGTCGATCACGAAGCGGACGATGGTGCCGGAAATGGCGAGCTCGCCGCGGGCTCGCTCGACACCGTCTTCGGGTCGGAAGCTATAGTGGCGGATCGCCGCCAGCGCCTCGGCCTGGGCTATTGCTTCGCGTGCGAGGGTGTCGCCTCCGGCGAGCGTGGTGAGGCAGGCCCTCGTCATCACAATGCGGGCGTTGCGATCGAGACCGAACCGGACACGGTCGTTCAGTTCGGCGATGCGGGTGCGTTGTTCGGTCATGCGGCCTCCATCAGCCCGGCGTTGAAATCTTGAATCCAGGCCTCCATTGTCGGACGCTCGGTGACCGGAACGAGGCTGGCGGCGTCCTGAAAGCGGATGAGGTCGGTCGGGGCATCGCGGCGGATCGCGTCTATCTCGGCCTCGGTTAGCAATCGCTCGGCGCGGATGAAGTCGGTGATCCTGCCCGGCTTCGTCTTGGTCGAGCGCCGCCAGAGCCCTTCGACGGTGCGGAGCCGGGGTTCGGCGCGCGCCTCGATGAGGACGATCAGGCGCAGGCACCACGCGGGAAGAGCGCGCACTTCGTCCGGGCGGATCGCGCCGCAGAAGAAGCAGCTCGACTTGGGCGGCACCGGGAGGCCGGCCGCCTCGATCCGCGCAGCGCAGCGGTCGCGCGTCCAGTTCCATTCCCGCAAGGGGTAGCGGCACTCGAACAGCGGGTCCGTCAGGGCGGAAGCATGGTCGTATCGCCGGGTGTCGGCGGGAGAGGCGTCATAGCCGATGAGGCGGATGACCTTTTGACCGCGCGCCCATGCTGCCTGGGCCGGGGCCCACTGCTTGAGGAAGGCGTCTTGCGGCGAAACCTTCCATTTGAGGCTGCAAGAATGACGGCCGAGGCTGATGCTTGGCAGCGTCGCGTTGGTGAGCACATTCTCGAGGATCGAATAGTAAGGCGGCCAGTTCTTGAACCGCTGCGGAACATAGCGGACCACCTCGTAGGGAATGCCGCGGGCGGCCATCCAGGCGGCGATCAACTTTTGGTATTCGTAAGTCTCGGGTTTCTCCGCGCCGGGATCCGCCGTCAGGACGAGGTCGGGGGGCTCGCCCCGGGCTTCGAGTTCGACGAGCAGAGCGGTCGAATCGACGCCGATGCCGTAGGCAAGCACGACCGGTGCCGGCTCGGCGACAAGGATATAGTCGACGGGTCCGCGGGTGGCAGCGGGACCGATGATCGGTGATGCTCGCATGGGGCTGAAAGTCCTGGAGGGCGGCAAGTCGCCGCGCCTTCGATCCCCCTCCCCTCAGTCCCGCGGAGCGGGGATCACTCGTCGAGCGGGACCGTGATCATGGTCTCGGTCGGACAGGGCAGCTCGGTCACGATGTATCCGAGCCGGTTGACGAAGTGCATGCCGTCGGTGATCTCCGTGCCCTCATCCCCGTCGATGACGGTCCAGACCATGTCCGACGGCTGCGCGCGGACGAATTCGAGTTCGGAGCCTGCGGGCTCAAACAAGCAACCGCCCGCACCGAAGTCGAAGCCGGCCGTATCGTTGAGGTGGTTGGCAATCGGTCTGAACCGCTCGAGGAACTCGTCTTCGGTCAATTCCTGATGCCGCATGGCGGGTGGTGCCGGGTGGCTGTCGGACATGTTTCGATCCCATGTTTCGTTGAGGCGGCGTCGGCCGCTGAGGGTCGAGTGGAATGGGCGGCGCCTGCCTATCGCGGGCGCGAAGGCGCGGCGTCAGCCGACGAATTCGACGTAGCTGTGGTCGAGGTCTTGGAGTTCCTCGTCGATGATCGCGCTGATGATCGACCAGTCGCCTCCTGCAAGGCCGGCGCCGATCTTCGGATAGCCGATTCGCTTGCCGGCAAAGCCGTGCGCGATCGCGCGCATGACATTGCGGATGGCATGGTAGTCGGCCTTCAGGCCCGAACCCCTCCAGTGAAGCTGGGTGTAGGCGTTTACGATCGTGAGGACGTGGCCATCGACGTCGACGGACGCCGAGGAAAAGGTCCCAAGCTTGGCGGAACTGCCGCGCGGCGTCCGTAGATCCGCTTCATACGCCGCCGGGAACTGCTGCCGGATCGACAGCGCGATGCCTTTGCCCATCTGGCATTGGCAGTTGCAGCCATGAACAATGACGTCGAACGCGCCAGTGCGGGCAAGATGCAGCAGATCGCCCCTGATGATGTGCATTGCGGGTGTCCTTCCTTCGGTCTTGGCGCGCCAACATCCCGCTCCGTTCCCCTCTCCTCTCTCATGATATCGGCGGGTCGCCCAGCAGGATGACTGCGATCGACGGCTTGTCGTCCGAGCCCAGCTTCCGGCTGTCAAAGACGTGACGGCCGCCAAGGCCGATCGTCAGCATGTCGAACGTCGGCGACCGGCCGCCGTTGGCGTTCTCGATCGTCGTGCCGGAATCATGGTATTGGATGTCGACGAAGCTGGGCGGTGCACCGCGCGCATATTCGCCGAAAAAGAAGGTGATCCTTCGACCATCGGAGGTCTTGGCGCTGATCGTGAAATTGCCGTCGGGGATATCGACCGGAAGCGTCGGAACGTCGTTGAAACGCGCAAAGCCGATGCTCGCGGCATCGGCCGCAGTCATGACGGGCATGGTGGTGATGTCGGCCATGTCAGATCTCCTGCGAGGAAAAGAGCGGAAGCTCGGGGTGGGCGACCGGGAGCGCCTTCGGATAGGGCAGGCGCGGCAGCGCGCGGCCTCGGCGGCGCGCCTGGCGGGTGAGCTCGAAGCAATAGGCGAACAGGCCGGCTTGAAGGTGGCGGATGAGCAGCCGCTCGCGCTCGAGCCTCCAGAGCCAGGAGGCGGGGGTTTCGAACATGGTCGGCCTTGGGAGACCGAGCGCCACGAGCTGGTCGATTGCGCCGGCCTGACCTTGCTCGCCGAGGCGGATCTTCGAAAGGGTTCTGCCCGATATCGTCACGCCACGTGCGCGCAGGACGGTACGGGGCCTCGTCACCGCCCTATGGGCTGCCGAAAGCGCGCAATAGACCCGGCCGATATGACCGGCGCCGGGATCGCTGTAGGAGACCACGGCCTCTATGGACGGCCGCTCACGGCGCAGATGTCGGAAGGCCCGGGAGACGAAGAAGCTCTCGCCGTTTTGGGGGACGGAGTCGGTCAGGATGAGCCGCGCCAGAACGCAGCCTCGTTCTGGATCGTCGAACCCGGTGTGCCTGGCGATCACGGCGTTCGTCGTTGGCACGGCGAAGACGGCGACCCCCTCGAGGGCGGCGTTGCGACCGAAGAGCCCGACCGCGACCCGCGCGGCGGGATAGCTCGGGAGATAGTGATGCTGCGCGATGAAGGCGCGCGCCGTCGCGTGGTCGATGACATCGACGGCATAGGATTTGGGGTCGATCACGGCGAGGTCGCTCGCCCACAGGGCGCGGCGCTCCCGCCAGCGCTGGCTGCGGGTCGTTTCCACAAATCGATCCTTGGTGTTTGGCGGTTCGCCGGAGGTGCGGCCGCGATGAAACTTGCCAGGGGGCCTTGGAGCGCCGCGCCGCGTGGCGATCGGGACTATGCAGCGCGCTTGCTGGCGCCGAGCGCGATCAACTCGGCAAAGCGGTCCATGATCGCGGAAGCCGAGGGATAGCAGTCTCGCAGGTCGTGGCGGGCGAGGATCGGCCGCCGTGCAACAAGAATGTCTTCAGCCTCGGCGCGGGTCGGCAGGCGTGGTGGCCAGCCTTTCACGTAGCGAAGGCCGTCCGGCATCGCGGCTTCGGTGGTTCGTCGCTGGAGCTGGTCGGTCTTGGCGCGGGCAATGTCCGAGCGGAGGGCCGTGCCGAGCAGATGCGGCGCGACGTCGGCAAGCCAGCGGGTCGGCTGGAACGGGAAGGTGGAGCTTGCTTCGATGCCGACGAGTTCCCGGTAGACGTCAGCGTTGAGCGGTGCCGAGGTGGACGCCTGCAGGTCGTGAAGCGAGGCGAAGATACAGTAGCGGCACGACAGGCGGGTCGAACCCCAGTCGGTGTAGGCCTCGTGCAGCGGAATGCCGAGCATATCGTGCGCGCGGAAAACATCAGCGGCCGCCCAGTCGGCGAGTGGATTCCAGAGCGACACGATCGTGCCCTGGCGGTTGCCGGCCTTGGCGTAACGCTGATCGGCCTTGGTCACGGGGATCGCCGCGCGTGTATGGCTCTCGTCGCGGCGCAAGCCGAGCACGGAGATGATCCGCTCGCCCGCAAACATCCGCGCGACGGCGGGGCCGATCACGGCCGCCTTCATCTCGGACTGGCAGAAGCGCAGCGATGCGGAAGACCATGGACCGATGAGGTGATAGGTTTCGAGCGCCTCGTAGCGGCGCTTGCCGTTTTCGAAACGCTGGATCCATCTGTCGACAAGATCGCCGGCGGCCCGCCGGACGACCGTAAGGGGGACGCCGGCAATCGCCGCGAGCTGCGCCACTGTCGCCGGCGTGGAGGCCCATTCGGCGCGGCCGAGATCGGCGTGGATGGCTATGCGACGCTCGCGGGGATGACCGAGGAGATCGAGGAGGAGATTGACCGCGAACATGGCGGCACTCGAGTCCTTGCCCCCTGACAGATTGAACACGATCCAGGCGCCGGCGCGGATCGCGGCAATCGTGTCATCGTCAATGGCAAGGTCGGGAAGTGCAGCCAATGGATGCGGCACCGGCCGCAGGGTGGGCCAGAGGCGTTGGACGGACATTGCAGGATCCCGATGATGGTCAGGCGAAAAGACGCGTCGGCTGGGCAGCCGCGGCGGTGAGATGCAGTTCGCGGCGCAGCCGCGCCGCGAAACGGTCGGGCGCCAGCAGTTCGTTGATGGAGGCCCAATGATTGCGACCACCGCAGTGATCGTCGCGGCCCCGCACCTGGCGGAAGGCGACTTCGTGGTTGGGCCCGAAGACGCCGAGGGAAAGCCGGACCCAGACCTCGTCGCCGTGAAGGGTGATCTCTCCCGAGACGGCTTGCCCGCCCTTGTTCGAGCGGACATCATAGGTGCCGGCGTCCAGCGCCAGTGCTTCGGCAAGGCGGCGCATCGCGGCTCGCCCTTCCGAGTGGAAGACGCGCTTGGCCGCTTCGTCATAGCTGACGCCGCGATAGGCCAATGTGCGCAGCACCGGGTGACGGCGGATTTCGGCAATCTGGTCCAGGCAGGCGCGGCGGAGCGCCACGTCGTCGGAAGCGCGGGCGCAGACGGCACCAAGATGGCGGGCGAGCAGCACCACCGCCGGATCGGTCTCGCTATCCTTGCCCGCGTTGCGGCAATCGGTGATGGCGGCGTCGATCGCGTGCAGCGTGGCGGCGATGGTGGTCAATGCGCTGGGATCGAGCGCCTGTTGGTGGCGCATGGCGACGTCATAGTGCATGGGGTGGGCCTCCGGTCTCGAGCGCAACAGCCGCTCGACCATCCATCCCCTCTCCTCTCTTCCCCGGATCGTCGGGCGCCGTCCGGGGCGCGCCGGCGCACTATGCTTGATCGGATTGCCGCTCGTCCGCCGCGTCGGCCTTGGCGAGAAGAATACGTACGGCACGGATGAGCCCCGGGTTCCCAGTCTCGTTGACGATCTCGATGCCGGGCTTTCGCGCGCGGATCGCCGATATGAGCGCCGAAACCGTCCGACCCTTCAACGGGTAGGTGTAGACCTCGTCATCCTCGATCGTGACGACATTGCTGCGGAACCGGCGCCGCAGCATGGCGAGCTGTTCGGCCTCGTCCATGAGGCGAGAGACCTCGTGCTCAAGGTCCGGTTCCAGCGTCATGCCGTGATAGGAGCGCGCGGGGCGGTTGGCTTTGAGCCAGGCGTTGACGGCTTGCTCGGTCGTCCCGCCGACCTGCCGGTAATCGTCTGCACCGCCGTGGCCGCGATTGCTGGCATGGAACGCCAGTGCGCCGTCGATCCAGATTTCGGCCGTATAGCAGGGCGTCTCCTCCGAGAGCGCTTTGATGATCTTCAGCTTGCGGAGTTCGATCAGCATCAGATGGTCTCCCGGTGCGAGGATGGAGAACGGTGCCGGTTCGATCGGCGGCCTGGACCCGGGCCGATGGCGCGGGCGATGTGGCCGGCATAGACGCCGCAGGCCGCCCAATAGGCCGCGACCGGCGGTTTGCGGCTTCGCCAGCTGCGCTCGGCGCGCAGGCGGGCATCGCTCTGAATATCGAGCAGGATGTCCTGGAGTGCGAGGCGCGCATCGGGGCTGAGCGCGCGCAGTCGCGCAACCGATGGGAGGGTCAGGATGGGGTTGCGGACCTCGGCCCGGGAGGAACGCTCGCTCACCGAAACGGTCCCGTCTGGGAAGCTATGTCGATCGCGGCTTCGTGGTTCATGGCGGAAGGTCTCCAGTCTCAAGCGAAATTCGCTCGACCGGTCCTTCCTCCCTCTCCCCTCCCCCGCTGATCGGCTTGCGTCAGGCGGCTGCCGGCAGCGGAATCGGGGCGCAGTGTCCGCTGGCGAGATTGATGAAAGCGCCGGCGTGGCTGATGGAGCCGCGGCCGACGAGATCGAAGAGCAGGGCCAGAGCGTGGCTTGCGAGGACACGGTTCACGAACAGGGATTGCCGTTCGAGGGCCTCGGCGACCGAGCAGGATGGGGCATTGTCGTCCGGACGGTCTTCGTCGGCGATCTCCGGGAAATATTCGAGCACGGTGGGCAGATGCCGGGGGTCCCGACCAACAGTCCTCCCGGGACAGCCGATGATGAATTGTCCGTCGCCGGCACGGTTGCCGAGGTCCATCCAGTAGGCGGGTTTTGCGCCCCCCTTGGCGAGTTCGGTTCCGAGAGCACGGCGCGCGGAAGCGGTGTCGACGCATGTGATCAGGATGTCGGCCTCTCCGATCTTGACGGCATCGGGCGCGCGTCCGTGAACCGCTCTCCAGGAAAGGCCGTGGGCAAGATTGATCCGCTCGGTAAGCGTCCGGGCCTTGGAGCTGCCGATATCGCATCGGTAGAAGGGTTGCCGACCGAGATTGGCTTCGCTCACCACGTCATCGTCGACGACGGTGACCTGGAGCGTCCGGGAGGAAATGGCGCGAAGCGCCGTTTCGAGCGAAGCCAGCCCCATCAGCATCTGGGCACCGTTTCCTCCGCACCCGACCAGGAGGACCCTGATCGCGCGATTGTCGAAACCCGCAGGAAGATAGTGGCGGTTGGGGATTTCAGGTTGCATCGTGATCTCCCGAGAAGGGGCTTCGTGGGAGCGGCAGGAACATGCCGCCGGCGCACAGTCTGGACGCGATGTGCGGCCCCTCCGGGTCTTTGAGGCGGCCGAAGACGAGGGCTATCTTCGTCGTATGGGCGTCGTCGCGATCGTCGGTGGCGCTGAAGAAAGCCGCGCCATGACCGTGACTGTGGATGTCGCAGATCATATGGCGGTGGGGCGGCAGGACCGGCGTGCGATAAACCAGGCGAGACGGTGTCGCCTCATCGATCGTTGGGAAAAGCAGCGAGAAAACCCGTTCCTTTTCGTCCCAGATCACGAAGGCGGCGGCCTCGTTGGGCAGCGCTGCGTGGAAATGGTCGAGTACCCGGTCACGGAGCTCGCACGGTATCAGGCCGCAGCGCAGATTCGCCCGGCGGTCGCCGATGCTGCCATAAGGCAGATACGCAGGAATGGGCGGGGTGACAGGAACGTCGAGTTCGAGCCACGGACGCCGAACGATAAGGATGACGCCGTCGTTTCCGACGGCGAGGCAGTGTCCACTTCGCGCGGCGCGCACGGCGTCAATGGCGGGCGACCGGCCAGTCGGCGGGACCGGGTAACAAGGTGCGGCCGCCAGGATAGCGGCTGAAGTCGGATCCTCTGCAAGCATGGTTGTCATCGTGCGTGCCCCGCAATGATTCGTCCGACGGTCATCGGTTCGGCCGGCGCTGCGGACTTGCGCGAGCTGTTCTGACGGCGATTGGCGGCGAACGGCTTGAGGCGTTTCACCGGGAAGCGGGCAGCTTCGCGCGCGGCGAGATCGTCCCAGAGCGTTACGAGGCCGCCTTTGCCCGATACGGTGAATTCCTGGCCGGGATTGGGGTGTGTGGACCAGGAATCGAACAGCGCTCGCTCAAACTCCGGGATAGCCGAAACCGTCAGCGTGCTCGGCCTGGGGATATTGCCCCAGCAGAGCGAGCCGTCGACGAAGACATTCAGGATTGGCGAGTGGAGGACCGCCGTAGCGGCGGTCGGGCGCCGGCTTTCCGGGAGAGCATAGGCGCTGAGCGTCCGTGCCGCGGCGATAAGCAGATGCGCGGGATACGGGACCCGCCTGATCGTGCGCTCAGCCAGAACGCGCGCGCCCGCAGGCGGTGTCGTGAGGTTGAAATAGCCCGGGCGAACTTGTTCGGGAATCCACCATGCAAGAACATCCTGATGGGCGACGAGAACATTGTCCGGCAGGATCTCGGGCGGTGTCGTCCTGCCGAGGGCCTCAGCCCATTGACGCAGATGCGCGCGGGTTAGCGGGGTGCCCGCCGCGATCGTCGGGCCGCCGTCAGCGTCCCGTTCGACGTGATGGATGCTGGCGAAGGCGTGCCCGTCGCGTCGCGAGACGCCATAGCTGTTCGGGTTTTGCGGAGCTTCGGTTCGATAGAGGAGGATGGCGTTGGTGAGCACCATGCCTCCGGCGGTGGCTTCAAAATAGGCGGAATGGTCGGACATAAGGGTCTCACAATTTGTCGGGATCGAGATCGAGCAGGCGCTGGGCGGCGAGCAGGAATTGGGCTCCAAGCTCAAGCGAAGCGAACCACTCGGGGACGCATGCGGCGTCCGGCAGCGGACAGATCCCCGCGATGTCCATGAAGCCGTATTCCATCCCGTGACGGCCGACATCGTCGACCTCGCGCGAGAAGAGATCGACCGGAACGAGCGTCAGCGGCGGCAGTGACGAGCATTCCTCGATGCCGGGAACATATTCGTAGAGGAGATCGGTATCGAGGTGCCAGGCGTTGCGGTCGCCCGGCACGCGCCGCAGGGCGTCGTGGGCCTTGCGCAGTTCCAGCAGCGCCTTACGCAGGCCGGCCGGGAGTTCTGCGGGCGCGGCCGAATTCTTGGAGATCATCCATTCGGGCCGCCGGGCGTTCATTTCCGACGGGAGGGTCATCTCTTCGAGGTCGCCGGGATCCGCGCCGTGGAAGTTGATGAGGCATTGGCGCGCGCCCTCGTCGTCGGTTTCGCCGTCCCAATAATACATTGAAAATTCGTCGAAGAGGTCCTGGTATCCGAACACCGGCAAAGCGGCGCCCAGGGTCTGCTCAAGGGCGGCGTAGACCGCCGCGCGCCAGGGAATCGGAGCTTCGCCGGTTTCGATCCAGCCCAGGTCGAGCTGACCAACGCTATCGCAGACGACGGCGATCGCGGGTGCTCCTTCGGCTTCGCCGTTAAGGACCACCACCCGAAACTCCGCCAGTGTAACGGGCTGCAAGGTCGCCAGAACAGCCGCTTTGAACACGTGCTCGGTACGCTGCCGTGCTTCGGCTCGCGTGTACGGCCTTGGTTTCGATTCCTGCGATGCGACCCAGCGTCCGATCGTCTTGTGATGGAGGGACAGGGGCTCGTCGAACGCAAGCGGGATGTCCGGAGCGATCCTGACGGTTCGTCCGGCAAGGTCAGCCGAGCGGGGGAAGCTGGAGACCGGACGGGGGCTGAAGGGGTTCTGCAGCTTCGGTCGCGTCGGAGACCGCGTCGAGCAGGACCTTGGCGTGGATGGCCTTGGCCTGCTTGCTGCAGGGAGGCTGGGAATAACCGGTTGTGTTGCCATAGTCGAGCTCGATCCATTCGAGGAGGGTCTTGCGGGGCGCGGCGGGGATGGCCGCGCCATTGCGGCGCGGCACGTTCAACCCTTCGTGCCGACGGCGCGGCGATACTCGGTGACGTGGACGCCGCCGGTCACGCCGGCATCCGTCAACTCGGCGTTGGTGATCGCCGGATAGAGCGTTGCATGATAGGCGCGCAGGCCCTGGGGATCGTCGGCGAGATGCGGCGGGATCGGGAGGTCGATGCCGTCGTATCGATAGGCGCGGGCGAGAGCGGTGATCTGCATGGGGGATTATCCTGGTGATGGTGGTGGGTAGGTTCGCGCAGGGTCAGTCCCAAAGGCTGGCGGGCTCTTCCAGGTTGGCATCCGCCGGCGGACTGCTCGGCGCCTGAACCTTGGCGGCGCCGGCGGACGGGGTCGTCTTGGGCGCTGCAGCCGCTTTCGCCTTCGCCGCCTCTGCCGCCGCGGCTTTCGCGGCCTCGGCCGCCTCACGTTGTTCGGAGAGCTGGTCGGCGAGCGCTTTGCGCGAGGCGATGAGCTGGCCAAGCGCGCCGTCCGCTCCTTTGGCGAGTTCCGCGTCGATCTCCTCGGCGCTCGCCGTGATCGAGATCGGCCGGAGTTCGCCGGCCTCCAGGGCGTGGGTCTTGCCTTCGGCATTGCGCGGAATGACCGTGAGGGTGACGGTCCCATCGGGACCAGCGACGAGGTCGAAGCGAAGCGAGTAACGGCCGAGCAGCGGCAACAGGTTTGCGATCAGCATGTTGATGGATCCTTGTCTGGGAGATCGTGGTGAGTGGCCGGTCAGGCCGCGATTTCGAGAGCGTGGGTCTCGGAGTCCGCCGGCGGGCCGTATCTGCCGTCGAGCGTCATGGAGCTGGGCAGGCGGCCGGCCCACTCGAAGCCGACGACGTTGAGCATGCCGGTGATGAGGTCGGCTTTCTTCGAGCCGAGCAGCCGTGCGAAGGCTTTCTCGCCGATATGCGCGACGAGACCGCATTCCTGGGCGATGAACTTCAGTTCGTCCTTCGTATATCGCTCGAGGAAAGCGCGATCGACTTGCCAACCAAGCCGGATGTCGATGGTGAAGGCGCGGGCGAGATCGGCGACATAGGCGAAGTTCTGGACGTCTCGCGCATAGGCGGCGCCGATCGCGGAAAGCGCGGTCGCGGCTTGGGTGGCCGACAGTTCACGAATCTCCGCGATCTTGTCCGTGAAGCTCAGATCAGGGAACGCCGGGTTGACCAGCAGACCAGCGCGGGACGTCAGCGTGCTCGCCTTGATCTGCGAGAGCGTGCCAGTCAGCGCTGCAACCAGGATCGAGGCTTGCGCGTGGGCAGCGTTGCCGGCGAGTCCGCGAGCGAGCGCCGTTCGCCACGTCGCTTCGCGAAGATCCGCGGTGCGGCCGGCGATCGATTTGGCGGTGACCGTCGGTCCGTTGGTCCGGCCGCCCGTCTTGGCAGAGGCGCCGGAGGACGGGGATCGGGAGACGATAGGGGTATGGCTGGTGGGCGACCCGGCGCCATCATCGGGTCGGTCGTCACGATCGGCTGATGCCTCGTCGCCGGAATCATCCAGCTCCTCATCGTCATCCTGGGCGTCGTCGTCAGGCGGAGCGGCGGCCCTCGCTGCGGCGGCGGCACGTTCCTGCTCCTCGAGCTGAGCTTTCTCGAACGCTTCGGTCTTCAACTGGAAGCAACCGGGATTGGTGCAGTGCCCATCGTCGACATGGGTCTCGAAAAGGACGCGCTGAGCACCCGAGTTGAACGGACAGGTCGTGCATTCGCTTTTGTCGAAGCAGGCACTGGCAAGGTTCTGGGTGACGCGCATGAGCAGTTCGCGTGTCTTGGCGACGTCAAGACCGGCACTCAGGATCGTTTCGAGGGCCTTGTCCTGCTTGTCGGTCGGCACCGCAGCGAGGAGTTCGGCATGCCCAACCTTGATGCGACGCTCGTCGAGCGCGTGCTTGACGGTGTCGGACAGCTCGGCCAGCGCCAGACGCCGATCGAGCTTGGCTCGCGACCAGCCGAGCCTGCGTGCGGTCTCGGCGCGGTCACCGTGGCACGCTGCCAAGTAACGGACGGCGGCATCGGCCTGCTCGGTTTCCGAAGGGTCGTCACGATCGTCATTCTCGGCGATCGCCGCGTCCAAAGCCTCCTGGTCGGTCATCTCGCGGATGACGACAGGCACCTCACCTTCAGGGCCATAGGCTTCCAGGGCCGCCTTATAGCGACGCTCGCCGGCCACGATGGAGAAGACATCGCCCTTTGGACGAAGCAAGATGGGCTGAAGAATGCCGCGCAGCCGGATCGAGATGACGAGATCGTCGTGCTTCTTCCGGTCGAAATAACGGCGGGGGTTATCGCCGCGAGTGATCAGGGCGAGCGGGACTACGGAGGCCCCGATAGGTTGCGGTGGGGTCAAGGCGAATCTCCTTGTCGGGATAGCGAGGCACCACCGTCACGGTTGGGTGCCTTCTCCAGTGAGCTTGATGCTCACCCCGTCCCCTCCCCCTCTCCTTTCACCGCTATGCGGCTTCCTCGCGGTAGATGTCGGCCGCCCATTGTTCGACCCACAGGGCAGTTATCTCGTCGTGATCGAGATCGCCGGATTCGATGAGGTCACGAATCTCGGCACGGGCCTGGGCAACCGCGCGTTCCCAGGGGTCGGCCGGAACGGCATCCGATTCCGCGCGGAGCTGCTGAGGAAGACGTCGTGGTCGCTCTGCCAGCCTCAACTGCTGGCCGCCTACCCAATGCTCCATGTGATCGGCGACGAACTCGTCTGTCTTGGAAATGCCGGCCTGCCGGGCGGCTTGCCGCGCGCTGATTCCGTAGGCTTGGCTGTCGATCGAGGCGATCCGGTGCTCGAACGGGAGGAGAAACGGCAACGCGGATCCCTTCACGCCGAAGGCGTGGAGGCGAACGCCCGCCGGCAGGATCTGGTCGAGATGATCTATAACGGCGATCAGCCCCTCCGGCCCGTGGATGTCGCGCCGGCACATGCTGCCGATGCCGATCAAGGCGCCGGGGCGGAGCGAACTCCAGAGCGCATCGACGCAGCGTTCATAGTCGGTTGGGCGTCGACCCTGGATAACGGGCATAAGCGTGTCGGCGATCCCGAGATCTTCCCCAAGCCTGCGGCAGTCGCGGTTCGCACGAATGGTGCGGGACAGCCGGTCGATGACCTCGTCGCGATCGCGGGCGATCTCGGCCTCGACGCAATAGTCGGCGCTGGCCCACCATTTGAAGGGATGGGCCGCTGCGAGCGAGACATAGTCGGACAGCGTCCATGGAAAGCCGCCATAGCGAGCGGCCGCGACGAAGCCGGCGGAATCGAGGCAGAGCGCCGCCAGCCCGCTTGCGTTCCGGAGCTGTCCGAGCCGCCAGCCAATCCATTCCCGCCAGCCACGTTTTTCGGACCAGCGGGAGAGCCCGTTCGCGGAAATGAGTGCGGTCCGCCGGAGCGTTCTCGCCCTCTTGAGGATCGGGCCCTCGCTGAGGTGCGGCAACCCCACGATGATTTCGATGGACATCGGCTGCGCCTCTTCGATCCTGGTCAGGACTGATCAAAGGTGATTGACGGTCGCGCGTGTTCACGTTACGTTCCAGCGCGCAGGAGATTTGCCATGACGACGCCCACTCTCAGAGACCGGTTCGATCTCGACATCACGTTGCGGGACGCTGCGCTTGACGCGGAGAACCGGCCGACCCGCCGCATGATCGCGAACGCTGCGATCGGCATGCACGTCGAGGACGCCTATTATTCCGTTCGCGAACTGCGCGAGGCGGTGAGCTGGGTGCATGAGGGCGTGCCGGCAGGCAAGCTGAAGCTCGCGGAAATTCTGGCCAACGATGGAGCCGACGACTTCCAGCGCTGCGTCTATTTCTGCCTGGCGGGCCGCGGCGTCGTGGCGATGCTCGACGATCTCGAATGGCTGGAAGATCTGCTCGAGCGGCGCGGGCGTATCGCAGGCGAGCAGAAGCGCCTGAAGGCGACCGTGATGCCTCTCGTCACCCCCTATGTCGCCGATGCGCCGGATGGCCCATTGGTGAAAATGGACGGGGATTTCGAGCAGGGGCCGTCCTGGTGGGCAGATCCGACTCTGTCGGCCTGAAGCTTTGCGCGCGGATGAGTGTCGGTTTCAGACCTGCCTCACCGCTCGCATTGAAGTCGCTCGCCCTGCCGCCATCTTCCGGGCTCGATCCAGCGCCCGCCGAACGCCCCTGCCCTGCTGGCCCGCGCCTGCGCGAACGCTGCTTGGTAGCGCCTCGCGCGCGCTGGGTCGCTACCGAGATATTTGATTTCAGGAACGGCGAGGCCTGCACGGATCAGCCGTTCGCCTAGATCTGCTCCATCGACCGTGACGATCGCAACCGGGCGCCCGTAGGTGGTCGTGCCAGTGAGCGTGATATCGGCGGCGCGGCTGCGGAGGAGGTTTGCGGCGAGATCCTGCGCTGCTTTTCCGCACTGCCAGCAGCCATCGCGGCGTTCGCACAGCTGGGCCCGTTCGAATGCGTCGACGCCGAGAAGTCGGAAATCGACGGCCACGGTATCCCCGTCGAGTGCGCGAGCCTTGCCTTCGAAACTCTGCTGCTCCGCCTGTGCTTCGGATGATAGGCAGCACGATGCGAAGGCAAGCGTTGCGAGGAGCAGGGTTCGCATCAGGAAACGATCTCCACTTCGACATGATCGCCGCGCGACGGGGACGTTGAGACGCAGAAAGGCTGAAGCGGATTGCCAGTACGCACGATGCTGACGCGCCCTGGCCGCGCGTCAAAGAGCTGGGAAGCGACCCGATGGGCATTCTCGCGACTGCACAGCAAATTGCGCTTCGGGGATAGACTGTCGGGTTGGGCAGGCATGTTCGATCCTTTACCTTTCGGGTTGATGCGCTGCGAGCGCGATGCGGATCAAGTACGTCCGTTCATCCGATCTCGTCGGGCTTGAAGCCATGATGTTCAACCAGGGAGTGGACCATCGCGTCGAACGCCAGCTCCTTGATCGCTGCGCGGTTATCCAGATCGGCGTCGAATGCGTAAAGATCGGCCATAGCCTTCCCGACCTCCCCGAGGCCCTGCCAGAACCGGCTGCGCATCGTATAGGTTTCGGCGAACGATTTCGGGTGGTGTCTCATGTTCATCTCCATAGTGAGGGCGGGTCTTCGCGACCCTAAATTTGGTGAATTCCCGCCGCTTTCACCGAAGACCGGAAAGAGTTCAGCGGAGGATGGGCGCGCCATGGACGGCGCTAGGCGAATATCGTCTTGTGGACCTTGGTCACCCGCACGATGGTCCAGTCGCGCTCCATGAAGCGGCTGATCGAATAGCCAAGCCGGGTCTCGGGATTGCGGAAGCTAAGCCGCCTGCCTCGTTTCACGACGATGAACTCGTCTCCGACATGCCCGTCCGAGAAGGTGAGCGCCGAGGCGAGCTTGATCCGATCGCCGTCCTCGACCTTGCGCGCGCGCCGTTCAAGATTAGCGCGACAGCGACGGCGCCAATCAAGGGCGTGCTCCCGGTCGGTGGGCGTCAGCAGATCCAGGATGCTGGCCGGGCAATTATCTTCACAAGGACCGCAAGACTCGTCCATGTCCTTGTAACCGAAGTGTTCTCCCGTCTTGCTCCTGGGATTCCTCATCACCTTGCAGACGACGGCGAAGACCTCTTTGCCGATGCCGTCGACCATTACCTGCACGGCGGCATAGTAGGTGCGGTTCTGCGGACAGGACGAGGCGAGGACCGTGAGCCCTTTGCGGACACCATCAACCTCACGGTCATAGGTGAACTGGTCGTCCAGATACTCCTTGGCGGTCTTGTGGCCACCCATGTGGTAGCGCGACATCGTGAGCCATCCCATGGCCGTCTCCTGAAGTTGAAAATGGAAGGTTGGGACGCTTCGCGCGTCAGGCCATTTCGACGATCGCTTCGGTGGACTCGCCGTCCGGTTCGCCCTCCGGGGGGTCGACGCGCCCGTCGCTGAAGCCGAGCAGATAATTGAATGCCTGCTCTGCCTTGGACGCGGCATGGATGATCGCGGTCTTGTCAGCGCGCAGGATCCCGAGCCAATGCGCGACATAGCTCGCATGATTGTCGTGAAGCTCGTTCGGCAGCCCTAGATGGGCGCAGACGAGGCCGCTTCCGATTTCGGCGACGAGTTCCTCGAAACTATATGCTTTGTCGCCGAACCGCTTGCCGAAGGTGCGCGCGAGACGGCTCGCGCCGCCAGACCAGTGACAGGTCTCGTGCGCTCGGACGGAGGCGTAGTGATCCATCGTCTTGAACGAGCGCCGGTGCGGCATCTGGATATAGTCGAAGGTCGGATGAAAGAAGGCGCGGTCGCCGCCGTGCCGGACCTCGGCTGGAATCGCGTTGAAGAAGCCGTCGATCGCGCCCTGGCGGGCCGAAGGATCGATCGGCACCAGGCTGTCTTCCGGCGGGTAGAAATAGGCCGGGAGACCATCGATCTGGTCGGCATTGAAGACGACATAATGGCGCAGGAAGCGGATGCTGCGCTCGCTTTCGGCGCCGGTCATCGGGTCCGCCTCGGTCTTCTTGAAGGTCGAATAATAGACCGACAGCGAGCCCTGCTCGCCGCGGCGGACGTGCCCGCCGAGTGTTTCGGCCTGGCGATATGTCATCCAATAACGTGAGCGATAGGCATTCGCGTCGGCGATCGCCCAAAGGTAGACCGTGTTGATGCCGGTATAAGGCGTCCCGCAATGCCGAAGTGGCCGACCACCGGCGCCGGTGACGCGCCAGGGTCGGCTCCAGGGCGGCACACCGTCCTCGAGCTTGCGGATGATGAGATCGGTAATCTCGGCCGCGACATCGCGGCTCGGCCGGGGCTTGGCGGACATGGGGAAGCTCCCAAGGCAGAAGAAGGGGCAGCGGGCGAAGAGACCCGCCCGCGGCGATGCGTTGCGAAATCGAGGGATCTTGGAACCAGGACCGGTCGTTGCCGGCCCCGGTTCTGGCGGGGTCAGGCCTCGACCGGCATCGGCGCGCCGGCATCCGCGGGCAGCGGCGCGTTGTCGACTTCAGCCCCTTCGTCTTCACCGAGCAGTTCGGTAGGGTCGGCCCCCTGCCCCATTTGCCCGTCTTGGAACCGCATGGCGTTGGGTAGCCATGCGAGCGCGGCGACCTTGACCTCGGGCTCGACGATCGCATCGCCAGCGAATAGCTTCTGACAGCTCTCCGAGATTGCCGACTTCGTGAGCGAGGCGTGTCGGGCGGTGAGCGCAGGCCCGCCAACTTCGTGCAACAGGCTGAGGATGCTGGTCTTGTTGACCCGGTCGAAGAAGTTCTCCGAAGTCGGCCGCCACCAGCTCGCGACATCGATCTCGAGGATCGCCGCGAGGCGATTGTGGAGCGGGATATGCTCGTTGGACGCGCCAGGCTTGGCTTCGATCGACATGGCGACGATGTAGGCAAGCCAGTTCGCCTTGCTGTCGTCGTCGAGGGCCCGGAACGCCTCGAAACGATCGACCTCGCTTACGTGCCCGGTCCAGGCCGTATCGAGACCGTCATGGGCCTCGGCGAGATATTCGCGTGCCCGCGAGGACGGCATGTCGCTCGTGTTCGGATCCTGCGGACCACCGGCGCGGATGGTGGTGCCATATTTGGTCGCGGCGCCGGACGAACCGACACGGGCGTCGACCATCACAAACAGCGCATAGTCGAGCGCCAGGGCGGGTTGGGCGAGGAGGCAGGATGCGAGAATGTCGCGGCGCTGGATCGCGAGCTCGTCATAAAGCCGGGCGCTCAGTGGCTTGCCGCCGGGCGCGACGGCCTCGGGCCGATGGGCCGGACGAGACGGTCCCTCGACCCTGACGCGGAAATTGCCGGCGCTGGTGTCGTCGGGCTCGCCACCGACTTCCTCGTCATGCCGATCCGGATCGTCCGGTTTGTCCAGCACGATTTCCTGCTCGCTGTAATATTGGGTGTCGAGACGCATCTCGCCCTGAGGGGTCAGCAGCAGGAAGGCGCCGACATGCGGCCTGAGTGCGTCGGGCAGGACCGGCGCGCGGTTGTTGATCGCCTCCGCCTCGGCGATCAGGAGATCGTCCTCGCGGTCGAGCAGCTTGATCTCGTCGTCGGGGAGCGACCCGCCCTGCATCATCGTCTCGAGTTCGCTGCGGCGTTCGTCGATTTCCGCGAGACGGGCAGCCTGTTCGGTCGTCATCGGCGGCGGCTGAAGGATGGCGCGGTACAGGCCGTGCGCCGCGTTGTGCGCGTAGTTGCTGGCGATCGGCCTGATCCAGGCAAGCCCGGTTTCCTCTCCGACGCGCCGGGCTTCGGCTTCCATGATGTCGCCGGCAAGGCGGTGCGCGATTTCGGGGTTGATCCACCGGTCATTTCCGTCGGTGAACAGATCGCCGTCGATCTTGCCGCCGGCCGCGCGATAACGCTCCTCGCCGACCAGGATCGCGATAGGGTCGCTCGCCTTCAGCGTCTCGTTGGCGATGACTCGGCGGATCGTATCCGCGGTGACCTGGGTGTGCTGGTAGCTGTTCCAGACGAGAAGCTGCTTCTCGTGGCTCTCGGTCGAGGCGTAGGCCTTGGCGACGTCGAGCGTGATCTCGCTCTTGCTGAGCGCATTGAAGATCGGCTCGGCGAGCGAGGCCAGGCGCAAGCGGCCCTCGACGAAGCGGCGGGTGACGCCGAAGCGCTTGGCGACAGCGTCCACGTCGCCATTCCTCCCGATGAAATGCTGAAACGCGCGGCATTCCTCGGCCGGCGTCATCTTGAGTTGATGGAAATTGGTGGCGGTCGACGTCTCGGACAGCTCGGCATCGTCGCCGGTCAGCACCATGACGGGCACGTCGTATTCGCCCTCGTCGATGGTGCCGCGCTCGGCGAGGAGTCGGAGGGCACGCCAGCGGCGGCCACCATCGAACACCTCGAAGGTGCCCTTGGGCTTCTTGGCGGGCGTGACGAGCAGGTTCTGCAGGACGCCCTTCGCCTCGATGCTCGCGGCCATGGGTCCGATCTGGAGCTGCTCGTCCGGCGCAGTGCGGACGTTGATGGGCGAAAGGCGCAGCTTGTTGAGCTTGATGGTCTGGATCACTGGGGTAACTCCTCGCAGCATCCGGCAATTTCCGGACACCACCCCCGCTCCCCCTTCTCTTTTCCCAGGTTCCATCGGACCGCACGGCCAGGGCTGCGCTGCCGTCATGCAGTGCTGCCGAGCATCCGGTCGAGCACAGCTGCCGCTTCGGACACGGGCAAGAAGACGCGCGTCCGGTAGTGGATGACTTCGGTGAAGCAGCCGATCGATTTCAGCCAGGCGTGCTGCTGCGATGGCGCCCCGACCAATTCGATGCGCGGCGAGCCGTTCACGAGCGCTCGCTTGATCGTCATCGGGAATGGTCGAGCGAGATCGACGGTGCGACCCGAGAGGGCGGATCTCGCGATATCGGCGGGTGGGAGATTCTCGGCGCTATCGATGCCGAGTTTCGTGAAGAGTTGCACGACATGCTCGTCGAAGACGAGCCGGCCGAGCCAGCTATTGCCGGCTTTGTCCGCGATACGGTTGACGACGAGATGATCGCTGGGCAGCGCGGACCAGATCGGAAGCAGCAAGCCGGTCGCCAGGCGGATCGTCTCGGTATCGACCTTGTTGGCAGCTTCGTCCGCTTCCTCGAGCCATTTCACCGAAAACCCGTCGCGATCGATGGCGGTCCAGGCACTCTCGTAGAGGTCCTGCTCGCGCATATATTCGCGTCGGGTTGGTCGCATGAGCTCGAAGCGCGGAATGGGCGTGCCATCCTTTTCCTCCATGAGCGCACGCGCACGGGTTTGGAGCGCGACCATGCCGGACTTGGCATTGACAATGAACGCGGCGGTGGCGTCGCTTTGCGCGATCTGAAGGACGCGTTCAAGCGATACCGGAGTACGCCGGCGCGCAATCTCGATCGTCAGAAGATGCGATGTGGCGCCACTGACAGGGTCAGTCCTGAGCAGCGTATCATCGACCAGGGTGGCCGTATCGACGAGGATGGTCTCCACGCCCACGTCGAGCGTGCCAGCCTCGCGCGCTGCCGATACGCGGGTTTCGACCAGTGACAGGAACTCGTCGAAGATCCTGTTCTGAAGTCCGATCGGAAGCGCGAGGATGCGATTGAGCCAGCGCTGGATCGGCGGCAGCTCGTCCTTCATCACACCGTCCTTGTCGCAGAGTTCAAGACCGGTACGATGCTCGAATTCGGCATGGCTGACACTGGCAAGCTTGCCGGCGACGAGCAGGTGGAACCAGCTGACCAGCGCGGCGCATGCATATTCGCTCTCGAGATTGTCGGCCGGGTCGAACAGATTCTGGCCGCCGGTCTGCCGCTGCCCCCGGGTGAGCGCCCCGAGGCTATCGAGGCGACGCGCGATGGTGCTGGTGAAGCGAAGTTCGCCTTTGCAATCGGTGGTGACGGGTCGGAACAGCGGCGTGCTCGCCTGGTGAGTACGGTGGGTGCGGCCGAGGCCCTGGATTGCGCGGTCGGCGCGCCAGCCTGGTTCGAGGAGCAGATGGACGCGCTGCTCCTGGTTCACGACGTCGAGCGAGGCATGGTAGGAGCGGCCGGTTCCGCCCGCGTCCGAGAAGATGAGGATCCGCTTTGCGCCGGCCATGAAGGCGGCAGCCTCGGCCTGGCTCGTGCGGGTCGAGCGCGTCTCGAGCTTCTGCCGGCCATCGCCGGTCGTCACGAGTCGCTTGGTTCTGCCAGTGACCTCGGCGACGACGTCGTGCCCGAAATGCTCGAGCAGACCGTCCAGGGCCGACATGATCGGCGGCATCGAGCAGAGGTACTCGATCAGTTCGGCGCGCTTGGCTTCGGCTTCGGGATTGTAGACTGGATTGCCATGCTCGTCGGCCATCGGCTCCGAACGCTGGGTTCCCGTGTCGTCGGTGAAGACGCGCATCTGCCGAGTGGGAAAGGCGCGCTCGAGATAGTCGATGACATACTCGCGGGGAGAAAGGTCGATCTCGAGGTCCGCGCGCTCGTCCGGGCTAAGCGCCCCGAGGCGCCGATCGAGGATGGATTCCGCGGTGGTGACAAGCTGCAGGACGACGGATTGACCCATCGCGAGATGATCGTTGACGGCCGCGATCACGGTTGGAAGCTTCATCGACAAGAGGACCTGGCCGAAGAAGCGCTGCTTGGTGGATTCGAACCGCGACCGCGCCGAGGCCTTGGCACCACTGTTGAGCGTCGTATCCTCGATCCCGTCGACGATGCCGGTCAGCTCAAGCGCCCGCTCCATGTTCTGATGGATGATGGACCAGGCGTCGGCATAGGTGTCGTAGATCTCGATCTGGGCCGTCGTCAGCGTGTGCTTCAGTATCTCGTATTCGACGCCTGCGAAGCTGAGCGCGCGCGCCATGTAGAGACCGGTCGCCTTGAGGTCGCGAGCGACGAGCTCCATCGCGGCGATGCCGCCGTTGCGAATGCCGCTGATGAACTGTTCGCGACCAGCGAAGGCCGTCTCCGGTCCCCAGAGACCGAGACGGACGGCATAGGCGAGATTGTTGACGTCGGATGCGCCGGTCGCGGAGGCGTAGAGCACTCGAGCGCCAGGCAAGCGGTTCTGGAGGAGGACGCCGCAGATTCCCTGTTGCGACCCCTCCTTGGCGCCGAGAGCGCCCTCCCCGCCTGCGACGCCGCCCATCTCGTGGGCTTCGTCGAAGGCGATGACGCCCTCGAAGTCGGCGCCGGCCCAGTCGATGATCTGCTTGAGGCGGCTATGGTCGCCGCGCATCGAGCGCAGCGTGGGGTAGGTCACCAGTAGCACGCCCTGGTCGAGCTTGATCGGTTCGTCGATTTTCCAGTTGGAGATGGGCTGGATGTCGCCGTTCAAGCCTCCGAGCGCGGTCCAGTCCCGCCGGGCATCTTCGAGAAGGGGCGCGTTCTTGGTGACCCAGATGTTGCGACGGCGCCCCTGCAACCAGTTGTCGAGGATGCAGGCCGCGATCTGCCGCCCCTTGCCGGCCCCGGTGCCGTCACCAAGGAAGAAACCCTTCCGATAGGTGGCCCCGTCCTCGGCGAGAACGAGCCCGACGCCCTCCTTGTCAGGCTTGAAGCGGCCGGGGATCGTCTGGGACCATGCGTGACCAGCATAGACGACCGTCTCGAGCTGCGATGCGGAGAGGAGCCGCTCGGTTACCGTGCGTTCGGGAAGCGACGGAACATAGTCGGGCACCGGCGCCGGGATGGAGCCCATCGCCACGGATTCGACGAGCGCTGTCGGATGCTCGCCCGCCTTCTCGAAGACGATGCGACTGGGCCTGTAGGGCAGATAGACGCCGGTCTGCTCCAGGAGGGGGGCCGGGGTTTCGAGCTTCGCGTAGCCGACCGGCAGAACATCGTTGCGAACGGGCGCATGGTAGGGTCGCGGCGCCGGCCGGGAGCTTTTGGCGGCGCGGAAAAGCGATATTGAGCTGGAGCGCTTCGGGAGAGGTGGCGGCGCGTCGGCTCGCGCAGCCATTCGCTCGGGGATGACAAGCACATCCAGCAGATCGGCGATCGAGGAACGCTGGATGATTGCGGGCGGGGAGTTTCCGGGCACCTTGTCGATCACGAACAGGCGGACCGCTATCGACGTGCCGTGCTTCAGATAGCACTTCTCGAGGCGGATGGCCGTGCGCACGGTGACGTCGCGCAGGATCGTCTCGTACTGGTCGCGCATGCGGGCGCTCGGCCCAAACCAGTCAGGCATGATGGCAACCAGCCGGCCGCCAGACTTCAATCGCCGCAGCGCCGCTTGAAGATGCCTGACGGCGGCGAAATCGTCGGCGCCACGCCCGAGCGAGCGAGAAAAGGGCGGGTTCATGAGGACGAGCGTTGGGCGACTGGCGTCACCCAGCGTCGCGCTGATCGTGGCGCCGTCCTGGCCGGTGACGACCGCGTCGGGAAAGACGTCGGTCAATCGCCCGCGACGGATCGGATCGAGTTCGTTGAGGTGGAGAGCTTGGTGCGCGCCGATTTGCGCTACGAGCAGCCCGTTGCCAGCGCTCGGCTCAAGCACGACGTCGTCGGGCTGAACATTCGCGAGCAGAACCGCGACGGCGGCGATGTCGACCGGCGTTGAGAATTGCTGCCACTCGATTTGCTCCTCACTGCGGACGGTCTGTGTCGGCAGGCGGGCAGCGAGAGCTACGATCTGGCGGACCTCGGCGAAGGTCGTGGGGGTCGTGCCGACGGCGCGCAAGTGCAAGGCAAGGGCGTGCTCCAGCACCTCGAAGCTGTCGCGCTGGGTCCACCGGCCATCGGCATCGGTTCCGCCGAACGCCGCGATCATCGCGTCGTTCAGGTGACGTCGGGAGATGGGCTGATCGGAGCGTAGATGGCGGAGAAGCTGGCGTGCAGCTTCGCGATCGGCACGGTCCGCCGCGTCGAAGAGGTCGGTCATTTGGGGATCTCCTGCGTGGCTGCCCCCTCGGCAGCATCACGCTCTCGATCCCCCTCCTCTCTCTCCTTGGGCCGCAGCTCGCGCCGGGCGTCTTCCGCTCGACAGAAGGTGTCGCGTGATCGATATTGCCTCGAACATCAGGGAGGACAATTTGGCCGACGATACGCTTCTCACGCTCACTGCCGACATTGTCGCAGCGCACGTCTCGAACAATTCCGTCCCGCCATCGGAGCTGCCGATGCTGATCGGCGCGGTGTTCACGGCGCTTTCCAATGTGACCGGTGTGGAAGAGCCGGAAGCCCCGAAGCTTGTTCCCGCCGTGCCGATCCGTTCGTCGATCAAGCCCGACTTTCTGGTGTGCCTGGAAGACGGGAAGAAGCTCACAATGCTGAAGCGCTACCTGTCGACAAACTTCCAGATGACACCGGCCGAGTACCGTACGAAATGGGGGCTCCCGAAGGACTATCCGATGGTCGCGCCGAACTATGCGGAGCGCCGGCGGGAATTGGCGCATTCGATCGGCCTGGGTCGCCGTGCGGGAAAGAAGGCGGCGGCTGCGATCGAAGCTTCACCCCCGGCGAGCGCGGCAGCTCCGAAGATCGGGCGCAAGAGGCTTGGGATCAAACCTGCCGCAGTTCAATCGGACGGCGGGCAGAGCGAGACGGGCGCCACCCTCAAGAAACCAGCTCGCGCGGGCCGTAGAAAAGCGGCGCCCTGACCTTGCCGTTTGCATTGCTGCCGTCGCCCTCAAGCGCATCGAGAAGTTTCGCCCAGTCCTTGTAGCTGGGCGGCGGTGCGGTGCGGCGTATGGTGAGACCCGGTCGGGCGTAGCGCTGCTCGGCTTTGTCGGCCGCCCGGTGTCCCTCGGCGTCATTGTCCTCTGCGATCAGCAGCGTTGAGATATGTGTTGGCACGACAAGCTGGTCGAGCCGACGGGCGCCGAGCGATGCCCAGCATGGTAGATCATGAAGGCGAGTGAAGGCCCCAGCGGTTTCGAAACCCTCCGCGATCGCGAGAGTCGAACCTCCTTCCCTCCCCCGCCAGGCTCCGGAACCAGGTGTGCCGAGCATGACCTTCCGGGTGTAATCCGCGGTCAACGCGTCGAGAAAGATGCGCTGGATGGCGACGAGGGTTCGGATCTCGCGTACCGCAATGAGGAGGGCGGGCAGAAAGACCGTCTTCGGCTTCGGGAGATAGGGGCAGCGCGGATGGAAGCGGACGTCCGCGAGAGGTAGCGATAGATGGCGGCGATCGAGGTAGCGCTGGCCAAGGGTGCTGCGGACCTCGATGGCGTCGTCCCAGAGGCGCTGGATGTTGGCCGGTCGCGACGGGTTGGACGGATCCGGTGATGGATAGTGCTTTCCGGGGCGCACGCGGCGGAGTTCCCGAAGGACGTCTTCTCGCGCGCAGCCGGCGAAGCATGTGACGAGAATGCCGCGATCGCCTTGGCGAATCGAGAGGCTGGGGCTCCCATCGTTGTGCGCGGGGCATCGGCACATGGCGACATAGCCACTCCAGGTGCCGCCTAGAGCACCGACGAGATCGACGAGTTCCTGGGTTGGTCGTTTTGCTGTAAGCGGCATGATATACCTCCGGCTTACAGACTCTGCCCCCCTCCCCTCTTCCCTGGATCAGATCTTGAGGACAGAGTCCGGCCGCGCCGCAGGCGTGCGAACGGCTCGGAGATCATCGGTCAGTCGTCAGGTCTATTCGCACGGCGTTCCGCATATTTAACGACAAATGCTTCCCAGATGCGCAGCCACTCCTTGTCGGTGCGCGGTCGGTTGATATCGGGGCACCCCTTGCGGAATGCGGCAGCCATATCGTCGACCGACCAGGGCTTTCCTTTGGTCAGCCCGATCTGACGGAAGACGTTTTCACGCGTGCCGTAGGAAAGCGAGCCGGAAGGAAATGCGAGCAATGGCTCCGCCTCCTTCGCCGGTCGGATTGGCGCGCTACGCTGGGGCGCGACCGATGATCTCGGTGCCGTTTCGGTCGGAGATGCTCCAACGAGCCGAAGATGTGGCCCAACGAACTTACGCTCCAGCGGAGCGGGCGATGGGTGCAGCACGACCTTCCGACCCGAGAGATCGACGTTCGCGTTCGGGTAGACCGCAGACACGATCTGCATCGTCTCGCGCACCGTCTGCCGGAACCGTTTGCTGTCGGCGTCATTGCCGAGATGCTTGGCGAGCTGGTCCCAGGAGATGACCTGGCCCTTGTCGGACCCGATCCGGGGAAGTCGGTAGGCAAGGTATGTGTAGAGATCAAGCGCGGTCGGTATGCCCTTGAGCTCGCGGATCGCAATCTCGTTGAGGGGTACGGCATGATCGACCAGATGGCTGTAGAATGCCTCCGACATACGGATTTCACGCGCGAACGCGCCATTCTTGTCGAGTGAGCCCGCATATTCGTTCGAGATCTTCACATCGCGGACGGCAAATGCGTTGTCGCCGGCGTCGTTGCCGTCCCATCTGATTTGCCATTCGCAGGCCAGCAAACGATCGACTTGCTCGCGCATGAGATTGGCGGTTCCGCGCGGCCCGTATGAAACAGTCTGGTAACCGAGGCGCCGCATCCATTCGGTGAAGTTGCGTCCGAGATAAACGTCTCGAGACTGTTTCACGACCGCCTGGGAAAGCAGATAGATCAAAGCAACTCGAGGATAGGCGCCATAGGGAACCCCTAGGCTCTGCATCACCGACTTGCCGTCGACATTTTGCAGGATCGGACGGGGATTGATGGCGAGGGCATATTTGCCGTCTTCGCGTACGATGGGCTGGGTGTCATCCTTGGGTCGCTTGGTCGGCAGCGACATCGCGCATAACGCGGAATGGAGAAAGGCCGGAACCGGTTCTTCGTCCTGGACACGGAGGAAGGCATCAAGGGTCAACTGCGTGCCGGCGGTCACAGCAAGCTTGCGAACGCGCTCTTCACCGCCGTCGAGCATGGCTAGTGCGTACTGGTGCCCGATCGGCCTGTGCTGGTCCCCATTCATGATCTGCCCTTCACCCCGAATCATTCGGAGCTTTGATGGCGTTGGTATCAACAGCTTTGGCTTGCGAAATCAACCCTGTTGGCAGTTTCGGAGGGGAAATCGGGCTCAGACTTGCAAAATCACCGATGATGTCGGTGCGGTTTTGGCGTTGGTATCCCCTTCCCTGCTCAAAATTTCCGAAAATTAAAACGATTCGCGAATCGGTTTTTTATAGGTTGATTCCAGTAATAGGTATGCGCTCCGACATCATCGGTCGGGTCGCACTGAGATCATTGGTTTTCTGCACCGACATCATCGGAAAGTACCGAGATCATCGGTGGTTATCCACAGGCAGTGGCCTGCAGGCTGGTACTGGCCCCTTGGCGCTTCATTCGCTCACTGGAACCGCTCCGAGATCATCGGTTGGCCGGGTTCGAGGCGGGGCTGGCGGGCCTCCGCGGCAAAATGGCTCGGAGGTCATCGGTCATTCTGTAAGTTTGATGGCCTGTTTGTTGCCTGAAACTGCCAACGAAGCTATTGTTGGCCATCAAACCCACAGAAGCGGATTCCGATGGCCACCGATGCGACCCTAGCTCAGCCCGACGACCTCATTGAAGGTGGTCTCGACGTTCTTCACCGGAAAGCGCTGACGATCCTCAAACGGATCCGCGATAGTGCAGTCGATCCGGACACGGGGCAGAAAAAAGGACCGACGTTTCCGATTTCGAAGGCCGCCGCCTTGGTTGGCAGGACGGCGTCGGCGGTGCGGGAAGCGGAGCGTGATGGGCGCCTCCCCGAGCGGGATCGAACTGGTTCGGGCCATCGGGTCCAATACACGCTCGAAGAGCTGGACCACATGCGAGAGGTGTTCGGCACGCGTCCATGGCGTGAACCGACGGATACCCCGGCGATCATTTCCGTCTGCAACTTCAAGGGCGGAGTGGGGAAGTCGACGATTGCACTGCACTTGGCACAGCATTTTGCGATCAGGGGCTACCGGGTGCTGTTCATCGATTGCGACAGCCAGGCTTCGTCGACGATGATGTTCGGATATCGTCCCGACGTTGATCTAGAAGAGGACGATACGCTCTACGGCCATTTCCACAATCCGGAGCTGCTCGGGGTAAGGAAGATCATCCGCAAGACGCACTTCCATAACCTCGATCTCATTCCCTCGAACCTGCGTCTCTACAATCTCGAATATGAGATCGCAGGCTATCTCGCGAAGAACCAGAATATGGAGATCATCGACCTTATCGCGGAGGCGATAGACTCGGTGGTCGAAGATTACGACGTTGTGATCATGGACCCGCCGCCAGCGCTTGGTATGGTTTCGATGGCGGTTCTCCAGGCTGCGAATTGCATGGTGATCCCGGTCCCGCCGAGCTTAGTCGATTTCGCTTCGACGGTCTCGTTCATCGACATGACCAGGACGACGATGAAGCAGCTGGAGACCCTCGCGGGACGCGGCCGGCCTGCATATAATTTCATCAGGCTAATTGGCAGCCGTGTGGACGAAAGCAAGTCGATGCACCGTGAGGTTCTGTCGATGATGCGGCAGGTATTCGGTGGGTCGATGACCCAGTCGGTGATGGTGACAAGCGCCGAAATCGACAATGCCAGCTCGCGGATGAAGACGGTGTTCGAACTCGACAAGCCGGTCACGTCGCACGAGGTCTACAATCGTTGCATGAAGCACCTGAACGACGTTTGCTGGGATATCGAGCAGGATGTTTTGAGGATGTGGTCCAGCAGGGCAGGGGGGCAGGTTTGACGGGAGTTGCCACGTGGCAACGCGGGCATTTTGTTCGGCAACGGATCTGGCAAGAGACTACCGATCAAGCCAACTTTCCGAGCACAGTTGCCACGTGGCAACTTGGGACTAAACACAATTATAACAGTGACTTGAGCGAAAATGATAGGAATCGATCCTGGAGAAATCTACGCGCCCGACAGGGCTGGCCTCAGGCGAGTTGCCACGTGGCAACTCGGGGGGTCGAGCGAGTTGAAGCCGATGACGAGTGATGAAGGGACGGGCCGATGAGCAAAGGAAATAAGGGCTTCGGCTCGCAGTTCACTGAGGGGTTGGACGACGAGGCTAACCTCGACAGGGCAACGCCCGCGGACGGCATCATCGCGAGCCGCAGCCAGACGCTCGCGCGCATTGCGACGGGCAAGGCTGTGGCGGATCGGACCGAATGGGTCGACCCGGCAAGGTGCCGGCCGTGGCGGATGCACAATCGCGATCTCGATCATCTGACCGAGGAGAGTTGTCGCGATTTGATCGACTCGTTCTTGTCCGCAAAGAAGCAGCGTATCCCGGCCATCGTTCGGAGGCTGAAGGATGACCCCGACCACGACTATGAGATTATCGCGGGCGTGCGCCGCTGGTGGACCGTGCAATGGCTGCGGGCGCATCACCACCCTGAGTTCGAATATCTAGTCACGGTTCAAAGCGTCACGGACGAGGAGGCGTTCCGCATCTCGGACGTCGAAAACCGTTCGCGCAAGGACATCTCCGACTGGGAACGGGCAAAGGAATACACGATCGCACTCGGTGAGTTCTACGATGGCTCGCAGTCTCAGATGGCCGAGCATTTGAACCTGTCGAAATCCTGGCTTAGCCGGCTGCTGGATGTCGCCCGTTTGCCGGAGGAGCTGGTGGCGGCCTTCTCCGACACGCACGATATTACGGTCCGTGTGGCGCGCGACATCAAGCCACTTGCCGGCGACCCGAAGGCGTTCGCAAAGATGCGCGAGGAGGCTGAACGGATCGAGAGTGAGCGCTCGGGTGGCGGTGCGAGGCTCGGCGGGGCCGAGGTTGCAAAGCGCCTGGTCAAGGCGACCGTTCAGCCGACGGCGAAAGGCAGTGCGGAGAAGGAGGTGACTGGTAAGACGGGGCAGGTCATTCTTCGTTACACGAAAGCGAGGGGAGGGGGGCTAACGATAAAGGTTCCTCCTAGAACTGGAGCATCTGCAGCTGAACTGCTGAAGGCGATTGAGGGCGTGTTGGAATAAGCTCGCCCGCTTGGATGCGAGCGGGCGGTCGCCAGTGGCGTGAATCTCTGGATCAATCCGGCTTTGGACGGGTGCGACGCGCGAGCTGTTATCTACTGGGGGCGGTGGGCCGCCCATCTGGTTTCTCCCCATTGCGGATCGACGCGAGCAGTTTGCGAGCGCCTTGCGGTGTCACTCCGAGCAGTTTGGCGACGGCGGCGGGCCGGAGGTCGGGATAGGCGATTTGCAACCGGGCGAGGATCGGCGTGCGGCTTCGCCGCGTGACATCCAAGTGGGCAAGTCGGTCGACGGACTGCTCAATCGTTGTGAGCTCGCGCAGCCCCGTTGTGCTGAGTCGCCCAATCTCCTCCATGAAGAGCTCGGCCAACACGGCAGGGGAGGGGGGCAGAAATTTCGGGAGCAGCACCAGCGAGGGGATGGCGCGGGTCGTGAAGCCGGCGCGGTACAACATGCGCGGAAGCGCGGTCGCGATCAGCCAGTTGCGGTCGCGGGAGCGAGTTGGCAATTCCCACGAGCGTCCATCGATCGCGACGACGTCCGAAGCGCTGCCGGGGGCCTGCTCGGTCATCTCCGCCAGCGCAAACACGCGCTCGGCGATCGACCGGAGATCGGGAGAAGGGAACGGGGCATCCGCCGCGGCTTTGACCTGGCGCCAGAGCGGCCCGAAATGCGCGAGGTCGTCGCGACCGTAGCGCTCGGCCTCCGCGCGATCATCGAGGACCGTGCGCAGCGCCTTGAGCGTGGCGCGGCCAATCGGGTCCCTGGCGTCTTCATCGCTACTGAGCGCGATGTGGAAGATGGACGCCACCGAGATCGGATCGTTGAGACCCTCGGAGGCGCGGGGAGGGGGGCTGCGCCCGGCGATCCAGTCCTGTAGGTCGCGCACGGCGATCGATACGCCGGCAAGGCCTGCGAGCGCCGCGGCGCCGTGAAGGCGCGATCGCGCGAGGAAAATGTCGCTGCATGTGCTATGGCGCAACCGCCCGTCGAGCCGACCGAGGAGCAGCATCGGGTCGTCGGGGCGGCGGTTGGCAAGCTCCGTCATGGTCCCGAACATTATCCAATGAGGAAACCAAAGTCAGCAGTTAGTTTCGCTCGCTGACATTGTCCGAGAATTGATATGCGATAATTGCAGTTATCACATAAGCGAATTTGACGTCTCTTTGTAAGGTGCGATACAAGCCACGCTGAGGAGCGAAGCGCATCGTGGGCACCGAAACCGCCTTGGAAGGGCCAGAAAGCGCTGTAGCGGCGCCGGAGGAGAGACTGCCGGCGGTCGTGCCGTCGGCCGACCTCGCCTGGACTGTCGTGAATATGCGCGCTGGCGAGCGCATCACCGTCAACGAGCCGATGCTTGCCGCTTATCAGGCCGCATCGTCGCCCCACAGTATCCGCGCGCTGAAGTCCGATATCGAGGCGTTCGATGCCTGGTGCCGGCGCACCAACCGGATCGCGCTGCCGGCGACGGCCGAGACGGTAGCCGACTATCTCGATGCTCGAGCCGGGAAGGGCAGCCGCCCCGCGTCGCTGGCGCGCTACAAGGCGTCGATCGCCAAGATCCACCAGTTGCTTGATCTGAAGGATCCGACGCCTGCGCCGCTGGTGAAGCTCCGGCTGGCGGCGGTGCGCCGGGAGAAGGGCGTGGCGCAGAAGCAGGCGCGGCCGCTGCGGTTCAAGGGGCCGGTGCGCGACGTCGAGCGCGATAAGGCGCGCGGGCTAAACATCCGGGCACTGCTGGAAAGCTGTGCGGACGATTTGCCGGGGCTCCGCGATCGCGCGTTGCTGTCGACCGCTTACGACACCGGCCTGCGCGCCTCGGAGCTCGTTTCCGTCGAGGTCGAGCACCTGATGGAGGCGATCGACCCGGAGGCCGGGCTGCTGGCGATTTTGCGCAGCAAGGGCGACCAGGACGGGGAAGGGGCATCAGCCTACCTCAGTCCTCGCACGATGCTCGCGATCGACGCCTGGCGCGCGGCGGCCGGCATCGAGACCGGTCCGCTGTTCCGCCGCGTGCAGGTGCGGCGTTACAAGGCACGTCCCGCCGTGAAGGGCCGCCGCATCGACAGCATCTCTGCCCGCGAGAAATGGGATCTGCGCAAGACCTTGTCGAAGCCCGCGGTGCCAGCGCGGGTCGAGTATGATGTGGGGGCAGGGGGGCTGCATCCCGGGTCGATCGGGCCGATATTCCGGGCGATCATCCAGCGGGCGTTCGAGGCCGGGGCGCTGCCCGACCTGACGGCCGATGATCTCGCGCGGTCGCTCAAGGGGATCAGTGCGCATTCGACGCGGGTCGGGCTCAACCAGGATCTGTTCGCGAGCGGCGAGGACCTTGCTGGCATCATGGATGCGCTGCGCTGGAAGAGCCCGCGCATGCCACTCGCCTATAACCGCAACCTAGCGGCGGAGGCGGGCGCCGCCGGACGGCTGATGGCGAAGATCGGTGGCTGACGCCGCGGATTGAGGCTTACCGCCGCTAGGGTACCGTTTCGATGTTAGGGTGCGCCGCCGGGAACGAGTGGTAGATGTCCGCCTGCCGCGATGCTTGCGACTTCTTCGGGTGAGAACCGCCCAGCCGAAGGCACGCCCGCTCGATATTGCGCTCCAGAGACGGCTTCAGCCTCGACGGAGGCGAGTTCGTCAGGCGAAAATCCAAAGTTCAAGGAAATTGGGAGGCCAGCGCCGCCCCAGTGCTCGAACGAAACAGTTCCGTCGATCTGATCCACGATCGATCGGATCGACGTCAGCCCCTTGATCAGCGCATCCAGAGCGTCGGACCCGGGCATCGCACCGAATATGGGCTTGTCAAAACCGCTAAGTCGGAACGCACAACTCCACGTTCCATCGTTCGTCGCGACGGGTAGCCAGACTTCGAGCAGGCAGTGAGCATCATGGTTGTCTCTTCGCCAAACCAAGGGCCGTTGGAAAGATGGGGCGTCCAGATCGATTTTCTCGACCACCGGAGGCACGTCATCAGACTCTTTCACGGCTGCTCCCCGGCGATGATCCGCTGCCGCCGCCAAGGAGATCCTTCTCCCAGCGGGCAAGCTCCATGGCGTTGATCGCTTCCAGCCGTGACAGACGCCTCGCCTCTTCCGGCCCAAGCGATCGGCTAGCCAGCCCCTCGCGAATGAATTCCTTGAGTAGCATGTTTTGGAGAAGCAGGAATCCGGTAAAGCGCCTGGTGCCCGTCATCGTGCTACCATGACCCACGCGGAGCCGGGATACACGGTGCGTGTCGCTGCCATGTGCATCATGCTGCTGAAACTGCCATCCATCCCGACGAGATGACTAATGCCTAGCACATGTATAATGATTTCTTAAGATTGAATAATGATGTTTTATACATCATAACGGCTAGATGATCACGGCTCAGCAAATGCGAGCGGCGCGCGCCTTGCTCGGTATCGACCAGAAGCGGCTTGCGGATCTGGCGGAGGTATCGCTTCCCACGATCCAGCGGATGGAAGCATCGGACGGTCAGGTGCGCGGCGTCGTGGAGACGCTCGTCAAGGTCGTCACCGCGTTGGAACGCGAAGGCATCGAGTTGATCGGCGAGAACGCTCCAAGCCAGGGCCGCGGGCGCGGTGTGCGGCTGCGCGATCCTGTCGCGGTGCAAGGTTGAATCGGAACGGAAAAGACGGATGACCGACAGCAACGACGAATATGTCTATGACGAAGAGAGCGGCGAGTGGCTGCCCGCCTCCGAATTGGCGGAACGGCAACAGGCTGCGTTGCAGCCGGAGGTTCGCGATGCCGTCGGCAACCTCCTGTCCGATGGCGACCAGGTAACGCTCATCAAGGATCTCGAGGTCAAGGGGGCTGGGCAGACGCTAAAGCGCGGTACGTTGATCAAGTCGATCCGCCTGACCGGCGACGCGCAGGAGATCGATTGCAAATTTGACGGCATCAAAGGCCTGGTTTTGCGAGCCGAGTTCGTTCGCAAGCGCTGATGGCCCGGCCCAAGATTCCCATGCCGGCTGCGGTTGCAATTCGTGATCTTGCCGACCGCGAGGGCCGCCTCGCGGTGCGAGTTACGCCGAACGCCGCTGCCGACGCGGTCCTCGTGCAGTCGGTAGCGGGAGCGTCCGGCCTGATGGTGCGGACCACGGCGACGCCGGAGGGCGGTAAGGCCAACGAGGCAGTCCTGCGGCTGCTGTCGGAGGCGCTTGGTCAGCCGGTCTCGTCGATCGAGCTGCTGCGCAGTGGGAGCGGGCGGAACAAAATCGTGTGCATTGGGCCCGCACGGGGATGATCGTCCGATGCTGATCCGCCAGGGTGAAGATCGGGACAGCGTACTCGACCGGAAGCTCGCCTTTGCACTGGCGGCGGTGGCGGGAGGTCTTAATGCCGCCGCCTTCCATGAGGTGGGCTTCTTTTCGGCCAACATGACCGGCAATGTGTCGGCGCTGTCGAGCCTGTTGGCTATGGGGCAGTGGGCGCACGGTCTCGGTTATCTCGCCATAGTTTTGGCGTTTGTCATTGGCGCGATGGTCTCGACGCTCGTGATCAATGCTGGGCTGCGCCGTGAGATCGTTACCATCTATGCCCGTGTGATTTTGGGCGAAGCCACCTTCCTTGCCATGCTTGGTTTCGCTCGGCTCGCGCTCGATCGTGCAGCCGGGTTGCCCATGCTCGTCCTCGGCCTCGCATTTCTGATGGGGCTGCAGAACGCCATCGTTACGCACATCTCGAACGCGCGCGTCCGCACCACCCATGTATCGGGTATGTCGACCGATATCGGCATCGGCCTCGCCCGGATGATCGATATCTTCCGGGGCAAGGGGAACCCTGCCGACCGCGGGGAGATCGAGACTAGGCTACGCCTTCACTCCGGGACCGTTGTGTCCTTCCTCCTTGGCGGAGTCGCCGGCGTGTTAGCCTGGCGCATCGTTGGCGACCTGTGTTTCGCGGTGGCTGGCCTGATGCTCGCCGTCGTGGCGACGATCTCGATCCATAATGCGGCCCGATCGATCTCGCGAAGCGAGCCGATTGATTGATCAGAGCTGCATCTACGCTCATTACTGTGGTGAAATGAGGCCATTGGCCCGGATAGTTACGAGGGCCGATGGACCTGTTGCCACAATGGACCGAGAGATCGGACAAGCGGGGTCTCGACCCGCTCGGCATGCAGAATAGCGGCGTGCTGCTCTATCAATCGCTGCTTCCGGGCATCAGCAATGTCACGCTGCGCATGCGCTACTATGGCTATTATTGTTGGGTGAGCGAGGCATATGCTCGCCGGGGCGCGACCAGCGATTTCGAAGCCTGGCGCAACTGGGTGCGCCGTGCCGAAGCGCTCTATGCCCTGGTCTCGGCGCAGGCCGGCGAAAGCGGCGTCGGCGGCATTGAATGGGCTAACCGGCGCTTGGCAGTTGCTGGCCGCGTCATCGATTTCGAGGTGGCGGCGTCGACCGATCCTTCTCAGGAGCGCTATCTACGCCAATCGCTCGGCGTCTTCGGAGGCGCCTATTACAGCCAGATGGTCGAGATGGGGCTGTTCACGGAGAACCGGCATGGGATCCAGATCGCTACCCGCGACCTCGGTCGCCTCGCGGCGGCGCATTTTGCGGATGCGATCGGCGTCGATCTGGCAAAGCTTCTGCGCCAAAAGATCGCCGATGCCCGGGTGAGCCTGCGTGAGCTCGAGCGGCTTGAACCTATCGCGCCGTCGGGGATCGCCGCCGACAGCGTGGAGCGGGTCTTCTACGAAGCGCTTCTGTTCGCCCGCGGCGAAGACGTAGGAGACAGTGCGCGAAGCCGAGCCGCGACCCTCAAGCTCATCCTCGAAACGGCACGGGTCGGCGAGGAGTGGCCCGGTCCCGATCGCGTGCGCTGGCATCTCTTCGATCCGCCTGAGGATTCTCTGGCCGACGCCCTTGAAGCGCAGCGTCTCAGTTGGGAGGCCTATCACTGCCAGGATCTGATGCAGGTGGCCTGTGCCGCACTGTTGGCGTGGGCCATCGCGATCATCAATGGCGCGCCGCACGGGCGGTCCCTGCCGGAGATCCGTGCAGACGTCGTCGCGCATCTCGCGGAAGAGGACGGGCACGATTTTGCGGGTAGCTGGCGCGATCTGCGGCTTGGTCTCGATTCCCTGGATTTCGCCTATGAGGAGACGTGGGACAGACTGACCGGCGCGCGGGGCGCCGCGGCCGACAAGGCGGTGGCTGCAATCGTGCTCATGGCTGCGCTCCATCAGCGGATTGCCGATCGGCCGGACCTCGCCGCCGCCGTGGACCAAGGACTTCCTAATCGAGGATCCGCGCATTCGTTGCGCACCGAGCTCTCCTGGCTCGAAAGGAGAGAAGGGGAGGGGATCGTCGAGCTCATCGCCGACTACATGCTCGAGCGCGTCGTTCGCCGGCACAGCTGGGTCGCCATGCAGAAGCTGCGCCGCCAGCGCGACTACACGTTCCTGTTCGAGCAGCGCGAGGGGCGTCTCGTCTACCTCTCCGCCTACCAGCCCGTGGCGACCACGCCGCGGTTGGCCCCGGCGATACAGTTCCTGGCCGACATCCACCTGCTCGATGAGGAAGGTCCGACCTCTCTCGGTCTTGCGGCACTGGAGGCCAGCCAATGAAGCTGCCCGACCGGATCGGCCGCCGAAGCGGTCGTCCATTCCATAGCGCGATCGCGACCAGCTTCGCGATCGAGTTCGCCGCCGTCGAGGAAATCCTGCTGCCACAGCTCATGGCGAGCGGGGCGTCCAACCTTCTCCTTGTAGCCGATGCGCGCATGGCAGCACTTGCGTTGACCGATGGGTCGACGCTGCCAACGGCGTTGGGCCGCGACTATGCGCTGCACAGCCCGCCGGCTGCGGACGGCATCTTCCATCCCAAGATCATTCTCCAGGTTGGCCGCGACAGCGCGCGCGTATTCGTCGGATCCGCCAATTTGACCGCTGCCGGCCTTGCCGGAAACGCCGAGGTGGTCACCGAGATCGAATGTAAGGATGAGGACAGTGCCGAGCGGGCGCTCGTCCGCTCGGCGTGGCGCTATATCGACGCGCTCGTACCGGCGGAACCGTCGCCGGCGCGGGATGCGCTTCGCTGGGCGCGTGAGCGTGCGGCATGGCTCGATGGTCCCGCGAGCGGTGGGCTCCATGAACTCGAGGACGGTTCGGCGATCGCTTTCCTTCCTGCCCCGGGCGACGTCGGGATCGGTAATCAATTCGTCTCTCTGGTTGGTGATGCAAAGGTCCAGACACTGGTGGCGGTCAGCCCCTATTGGGACAGCGATCTCGCCGCGCTTGCCGACCTGTCGCGTCGCCTCGCGCCCAAGCGGATCATCCTGCCGATCGATCCGGCGGCGCATGAATTTCCCAAGGAAGCCTCGCTCGCCCGCAAGGTCAGGATCGTGGCGCTTGAGTGGCCCGCGCAGCGTTTCACTCATGCCAAGATTTTCGTCGCATCGACCGCGACGCACGACCACATTCTGTTTGGGAGTGCGAACTGCACTGTGGCGGCGCTGGGGCGCCCCGATGCGGCCGGCATTAATGCCGAGGCGTGCATCTATCGTAGGCTGCCGCGAGGCGCGGCCCGTGAGGTGCTCGGGCTCGACCGCTGGATTGACGGCGACGCCATCTCGCTTGCCGACCTCCCTGAACCCGTTGCCGCGTCGCCCATACCTCTGACGGCGATCGAGGCACGTCAGCCCGGCACCTTCGAACTCGACCATGGTATGCTTCACTGGCGGCCAGCGAACGCCGGCATCGCGACCGGGGATGTTCAGCTGCTTGATGGGGCCGCCCGTTTGATGCTGTTGATCCCCTTCGCATCATTTCAGGCGGGGCCGAAAGACCGGACTGTCGCGATTGAGCCGTCGCTGCAAAAGACGTTGCGGTTTGCCCGGATAGTATCCGGAAATGACCTCTCGACCATAACGCACGTCACCAATCGTGAGGTTCTTCGAGGCCGCCGCAGGGAAATCGCCACGGGCGCAGTGGCGCGGGCACTTGCGCCGTTCACCGATGGCACCGACTTCGATCTCTGGATGCACCAGGCCTTCGAGACGCTCGCACGCGCCGATTTTGAGCAGGACGGGGAGCCGAGATCGCTCTCGGCCGTGAGACCACAGGGCCGCAAGCGCGATGGAGAGCCTGAAGCGCCCGTATCGCTCAGCTATGAAGAGTTCACCCAGGCTCGGGCTGGGGCCGCCCGATCGGGAGGGCAGGGCGCGAACAGCCTCGCAGGCACCTATAGCGATAGCATCCGCGAGTTCCTCAATCTGCTCTCCGGACGGGGTGCGCTGCCGGTGAGCGGCGAAGACGATCCGGGGTTTGACGACCCTTCCGAGGAAGGAACGGACACCGATCCGGAAGATCGTGCGAGTGACCCCAACGAGGTCGAGCAACCCGAGGCCGATGATGACGAGTTGCGCGTGGAGCCGGTCGACGCCCGGCTCTATGAGCGGCACGTCTTCGCCTATGCCGAAGGCCTTGAATCGGCTGAGGAGCCGCTTGGCTCGAGCGATGTCCTGCGGCTGCGCTTCTGGATCCTGTTTCTTCTCTACAAGGTTCGCTGCCCGGAACTGCCCAAAGGCCTCGATACGTCCAGTGCGGTCCAGGGTTGGCCGCGCTTCATTGTCCGGATCCTTGTGGGTTTCTTCTGCGGCCGCAGACCAGCGATCACCCGCGTCATGCTCGCTCGCGACTATAGCGCGATGCCGGTCGACTTCATGGAATGCTGGATCACCATTCTCTGGAGCCTCGATGCGATCGAGAGGCTGCTGGCAGGGCGCCCTAGGGACCGCGAGTTTCTCAAATACATCCCAGGGTTGCGGCAGCGGATCATCGCTCTGCTTGGTCTCGCACCCGGGGATCTGAGCGGTGCGATCGCGACCGAAGTGCGCACGGGACTCGATCGCTCAATCGGTGTCAGGCTCGGCCTTGAAGCCTCTGCTGCTGTGCGTGACATGCCCCAGCCCCAGCGGATCGATGAAGCGTCAGATCTCACCTTCCAGCCGGATACAAATCGGTACCGGAGCCAACTACAGGATGCTCATGGGGCGAGGGAGAGCGATCGCAATGGATAGTGGTTTGCGGCCGGATTCTCGGTCGCCAGATCAAATGGGTGCCCTGATTCGCGAGACCTTTCGGGCAATGGTCGAACGTGTCGAAGCCCAGTTCCAGGACACGGACATTGCCCTGTCGCAGTGGTTGACCCTCAAGTTAATCGGGTCGGGCAAGATCGGTTGCATTGGGGACGTCAATCGGGAGCTCGGCTTGGAAAGTGGGTCGTCCACCCGACTGGTGGATCAGCTCGAGAGCAAAGGCTTACTCTCCAGAAGAAGGAGTTCGACGGATCGGCGCGTGGTTGGAATTCACCTCACCGAGGCCGGCATTTTGGTGATCAAGGCCATGCAGCCGCAGATCGAGGGCTTCTGGACGAAGCAGCTCAGCGTGTTCTCGTCGGGGGAGCAGGAGCAGCTTTTCGCGCTTCTGTCGCGCCTGCGCTGCGGGTTGGTCGACGGCAAAGGCGGCGGCTCCCACCCAGGAACTGAACGGTGAGATCGCGACGACGGCACGCGCCGGGCTCAAGCAATTAATCGGTGTCAGGTTCGGCCCGGCTCCTGCCGCTCGGCGCGACATGCCCCAGCCATAAGGGGAGCTTGCTGTTCTCGAAATCCCAATTGCCGAGAGGAGCAAACCACTCGGGCACCGCCTCGCCGTGGAGCTGGATCACCTGATCGCCATCGACCGTCTGTTCGGCGTAGTAGCGGCTAAAGATCCGGCTAGCCCAGCCAATACCGTCAAACCCTTGATCCGATGGTTCCTCAGGCCGGGCAACGAATTCAACTCCGCCAATTGCGCCTCCGTCCATGCGCGCGATCGGATCGTCGGTGCGCCAGTCCCCGAACAGGAACAGGATCTGCGCCAGTCGAAGGTCGCGCGGGTCGGTGAGTTCGGTGTCACCGCTGTACATGCGCGCCGCGCCGATGATGAATTGCGCGAACCCTTCCTGGCTCAGCGACCGCGGCATTTTTCTGTCCGCATCGAGCACCAGGCGCAGCGGCGGGCGTGTCATGATGATCACCTCGCCCAGCCGACCAAACTCATTGGCCATCACCGCATCCTGCATGGATATTCGCAAGCCGCCGTCCGGGCGGCGAAACCTATCCGGCGAGACGATCGTCCAAATGTTCCAGAGCGACCAGAAGATCGCCAGCTTGAGCGGTGTGCCGACCATATCCGCATAGGCCTGGAGCGAGCCCAGATAGGCGGCTGACATCGATGTGCGTTGCCGGAGCGGCTTCCGACAGCGGACATTCTTCACCTCGATCAGCCATTGCTCTCCATCGCCGAGCACCGCCCGGAAATCCGGTGCGCGCGATGTGCCAGCACCGTGGACGCGGCCGACGTCCTCGGTCTTGAACATCCTGAATTGCCCGAGTGTCAGGACCGTTGCCTCGAAGAGCCGTTCGGTCCTCGAGCCGTGGATCAGGGTGGAGTCCGACAAGGCTGCTTCGAGCCTTGGCCTCGCATCGGCCATGAAGCGATCGATCAGCGTCGGATCGTTGAGGGCGATACCGTTGCGCCGTGCGAAGGCGGCGAGCGAGGCCAGCAGATCAAAGGCCTTCGGCTGCGGCCGGTGCGATTTGTCTGTCCCGGTCATTGCGTGCCGTCGCCCGGCCGTGGCGGCTCGACATCGGGGGGACTCATATATTGGCGGAAGCCCACCAAATCTTCGTCGCTGGGATTGCCCGCTTGCGGGAAGAAGCGGATCGTCTCAGCGATATCGCGACGCGACACATAGCCGATGATCGCCCCGCCATTGCTCATCTCATAGTCCATCGACCCGGTGTGGCGGTTAGGGAGGGCAAGCCCGGGCGCGAAGGCGATCGGCTTCTTGTTGCCCTTTTTGCTCACCTCATGTTTCGCGAGCGCAACTCGGATGAATTCCAGCGTTGTGAAGCCCATTTCCGTGCGGCGAAGATCGACGCGCATCTGCTCAACCAGCTCGGGCCGCCCTTCGGCGTCGCGAAGCTGTTGCGCGCGAAGCTCGCGATCATAATGGCGATAGCCCAGTTCCCGTTCGAGGTGGGTCGCCTTCTGATCGAAGCCGCCGTTCTCGGCCAGCTTGATGACTTCCTCGCAGCGCTGCCGCCAGGTCCGCAGCAATTCATAAGCTGCGAAGATCCACATCGGCGATAGCGCCTGCACCATAGCAATGGTCGATCGTGGTGGATCGTCCTGCGCCATATCCTGCAGCACCTGCTCTTCGAGGCCATTGAGCAGATTGTCGACGTGGCAGAGTTGGCTCGCCTGCATCACCAGAAACGGATTCTCCGCGAAACCGGCCAGGGTCTGCAGCGCCTCGAACAGGTCGTTGCGGCCGAACTCGGACACGCTGCGATAGCGCGGCGTGTCATCTTCTTGGTCGGACCATTCCGGCACGGCTATCCGTTCCCACAGGGCAGCTCTACCACGGCGAGGGGCTGGGGATCAGCAAGACCCCAGAACCGCGTGGCGGCACGGATATAGCGAATGAGATCGGCCTTGCGGATGCGTAGGTGTTCGCTGGCGACGGGTGTACCCGGAACAAGGTCGAAATAGTCTGGCGCTGCTTCGTCCCAGAGATGCGGGGCAAGGCTGCGGAGCCGGTCGCAGGATCGCCCCTCGCCATGGCGCACGACATTGGCGGCGACGAACATCTCCGTGAGAACCCCGCCGAGCGGGTCCACGACAAGATCGATGTTCGCGTGGCCCGCGCAGCGGCCCAGCAGGGCTTCGAAGCCTGTGAGGCGGCCCATGTCGGCAGCTCCCGTGTCGTGAATCGCGCGGGCCCACAGACTCAGTTGCCGCTCGAACACGCCGGCGAGCGTCAGCGTGAACGCTTTTGCCGCTTCATTGCCGGTATAGTTGTCGACCTGCGCGGCCGCGCGATCGAGAAACTGATCGAGACTCTGAGCTTCGCCGGTCTCGAGTACCGCATGATAGGGCAGGCTTTCCATAACCGGCAGGATGACGCGGTCGAACAACCGCGCGAGATTGGCCTGGAAGACCCTCGGCAGTTGCTCGATCGTCGGACTCATCGAAATCCCCCATCGCTGGTCGTGCGCAGCGAAGGTGCAGCAATATCGCCCGAGCGCAAGGCAGCAGTGGGTTCCGCCGGTCCTCGCGTCAGGGGCGGCTGCTTGGCCGGCGCATGCGATGCATCAGGACAATGGCGATCTATTGTGAGACGGGAGGTGACATAGCTCCAAGAAGGCTGGCGACAGCGACGACCAGCAGCGCGAGTGTGAACTCGATCGCCACCTGGATCGCCAGGCGCTTGCGCCACGACCGCAAGTCGACGCCCGCCGCCAGGGCGGGCGTGATCTGGAAGCCGTTGGACGCAGCAAGGAGCAGCATCGCGCCGAACAGACCGACCTTGACCATGAGAGTCCAGCCATAGCTGGATGTGGCCAGAGCTGAGATCGGTGACACGAGAATGCCGGTCTTCATCACGCCGGAGCCGAAGAGCAGCGCGACGGCAACATACCCGATGCGCGAGAAGCGGCGGAGCAGGGCAGGTAGCTCCGGACGCTTCCATGCTTGCAGTATCGCCAGCAAACCGCCGATCCACCAGCCCGCCGCCAACAGATGGACCGCGTCGGCGAGCTGATGAAGCTCGCCGATGATGCCGCCCGGTATTGCCGAATGCCCCGTCAGTGCGACGCTCGCGAGCAGCACTGCGGAAGCTCCGACCCGCAGGGTGGCGCGATGGGGGAAGCGGCGCGCGCAGACAGCGATAGTGACAGCGGCAAGAGCCAGACGGGCGAGCCATACGCGCCCGATACCGGTGTCCGTGGCGGCCGCGCCGATCATTGCCGGATCGAAAGCGGACTGCCACGTATCGCCCATGCCGCCGACGATGGCCAGGAATGCCAATCCTCCGGTGAGCACGGCGAGGATCGCGGCGATCAGCAGTTGCCGATCGAGGCGACGCCTCTCGATCACCTCCCCGGGCGCGTAGAACGGAAAGGCTGAAAGACCGAAGAGAACGCAGAGGGCGCTAAAATGGGCGAACCGCGCCGCAGCGAGCAGCGCGAGCATCTAGAGCACGGAGAACTTGTAGGTTCCGGTCGTCCGATGGCCGTCGTCGGACGCTACAGCGTGCCAGTCGACGACGTAGACGCCGCGCTTGAGCGCCGTGGCCAGCTTCAGGACCAGTGTCTTGCCCGATTTATCGACACTCGCCGTTGCTGGGACCGAGGCGGTCCCTGCAAATTTGACGGTAGCCCCTGTAAGCGGCCCGGAGACTTCTTCGCTGAAGGTCAGATCCAGCTCCCGCGGGGAAGACCTGGCAACGCCGCCGATTGCGGGGCTGGCATTGACGAGCTTCGCATGCGCGGACGCGAGCTGGGCAAACGACACGCTGGCGGTAACGGCCAGAACGATACGGGAAAGCAACCTCACAGGCATAGTCCTCTCGACCAGATCGACGAAAACGCCGTCGACCGCTTCAAATGCTCCGCCACAGATGCCCGAAACGCCCTCCACCGCGAGGCATGGCTTTGCTCAGCCTTGGACGCTTGTTCGCACCCAGGCGGCCAAGCTATAGCGGCCGTACCATGGTACAGAGTCAAGCCCCGAGGGTGACCATCGCCGGGCTCGCGCGCGACGGCGGCGTGAGCGTGGAGACGATACGATTCTATCAGCGCAGGGGCTTGCTGCCGACCCCCGATAGGGCTGGCGGGATTCGATATTATGGCGAGGCTGATCGGCGCCGGCTTCGATTCATCCGGGCCGCGCAATCTGCTGGCTTCCGTCTGGAGCAGATTGGGGAGTTGCTTGCGCTGGACGTGAACCAGGACCGCGCTCGCGCCCGAGCCTTGGCGGAAGAGCAGATTTCTGTGCTCGACCACCGTATTGCTACACTGCGCGCCGCCCGGGACGCTCTTTCCGATTTGGCGTGCGAGTGCGGCGCTGGCGGCATAGGGCCTTGCCCGATCCTGGAGGCGTTCAGCTAGTCGGAGGTCGAGCGGAACCGGAGCGCTACGACGGCCTGCGTTTGAGGAGAGTGTCCGCGACGTCGCGATAGCGCGAAGGGTGAATCTGGTCTCTCGTCGAAAACCGCGAGAGGTCGACGGACTCGTCGCCGAAGGAGATCGCTACCGAGTTCACGAGATATGCGCGCGCCCGAGAATAGGGAAGAAGCCATATCACCCGTCGGCTGGATATGCTTCGCCGCAGATCGCTCAGCTTGTTGAGCAGGGCGGTGCCGGGTTCATCGTTCGATCCGACGGCGAGAACGGCGGCGCCATAGAATCGGTTCGGCTTGCGCCAGCTCAGGATCTGGCTCGCGGTCGCGCGTTCGATCGCAACAACCTCGCAGCGAAAGGCAACGTGGGCATTGATCTCACTCGCGGTGCCAACGGGGCGTCACCTCAAGCTTTGTACGCTGAACAACGATTTTCCGGACATAATGTGAACATTGGTGTCAGGCAGCGGCGCGAAGGTACTGGTAGAGGGTTTCGCGGCTGATGCCCATGTCGCGCGCGATGG
>Ga0310345_10000469_pt1 | contig 60583 bp, 43 predicted proteins | sample HC15DNA20500_MG_FD_204667 | JGI IMG/M metagenome (GOLD analysis project Ga0310345, IMG submission 204667) | Marine microbial communities from station ALOHA, North Pacific Subtropical Gyre - HC15-DNA-20-500_MG | ecosystem: Environmental > Aquatic > Marine > Oceanic | place: Pacific Ocean: North...
TGGAGCCTCTTCTTTTGGAGCCTCTTCTTTTGGAGCCTCTTCTTTTGGAGCCTCTTCTTTTGGAGCCTCTTCTTTTGGAGCCTCTTCTTTTGGAGCCTCTTCTTTTGGAGCCTCTTCGTTTTGAGCCTCTTCTTTTGGAGCCTCTTCTTTTGGAGCCTCTTCTTTTGGAGCCTCTTCTTTTGGAGCCTCTTCTTTTGGAGCCTCTTCTTTTGGAGCCTCTTCTTTTGGAGCCTCTTCTTTAGCTTTTTTTAATATTTCATCCGCTCTTTTTTTGCTAGCATTTTTTTCTGCTTCTAATCTTTGTTTTCTTCTCACCTCTTCATTAGATGTTATTTTATTTATTTTAGTCTGTATTTTCTTTTCTTTCTCTTTCATCCATTTATCATGTCTTTTGTCTGCTTCTTCTTGTGAAATGGCTTTTTTTAATACGCCTAGCTGAAGATGCTTTCTTAGTAATATCCCTTTATATGATAAAATAGCCTTGACAGTTTCCGTCGGGATTGCACCATCTAATAACCACTTTAAAGCTTTTTCTTCATCTATAGTTATTGTAGCTGGATTAGTATTTGGATTATAATTGCCAATTTTCTCTATGAACTTCCCATCTCTTGGTGATCTTGTGTCTGCAATTACAATATTAAAAAGTGATAATTTTTTTCTACCTCTTCGTGTTAATCTTATTTTAACTGCCATAGTTTCTGTTTTTATGGATCTCGTCCATTAACGTTAAACAATTTTGGAAGGCAAATATAATGAGTAATATTAATTTTCCCAGAGAAAATAATTTTTTTAATGGAGAGTATAGTTAATTTGTTTAAACGATTATACGATTTTTAATTTTATTTAATTATATATAAATTGTATTAAAATGATTTTATGGCAAATTTTTCTTATTTATCAAATTCTGATCCAAAATATGTTGAAGAGTTATATGAAAAGTACAAATCTGATCCAAATTCAATAGATTTTTCATGGCAAAAGTTTTTTGAGGGATTTGATTTTTCTAATAATTTTTCTTCTGATAGTTCTTTAAATGGGGATAAATTATCTGATGAAGAAACTTGTGTAAATAATTTGATTAATGCGTATAGAATATTTGGCCATTTGAATTCTGACACTAATCCTGTCAGGGTTAGAAGAGACCATAATGTAAAATTAGATTTAGAATCTTTCAATTTAAATAAATCTGATTTATTTAAAAAATTTAATGTTTCCTCCGAAATTGGACTTGAAAGAGCTACTTTAAAAGATATTATTTCTAAACTTAAAACTATTTATCTGGGACCAATAGGTTTCGAATATATGCATATTAGAAATATTGAAGAAGTAAATTGGTTGAAAGTTTGGATTGAGTCTAAATGGCCTTCTTTAACTTATAGTTCGGATGAAAAAATAAAAATACTTTCTAAGCTCAATGAAGCATTAGTTTTTGAAAATTTTCTTCACACAAAATATATAGGTCAAAAAAGATTTTCATTGGAAGGTGGTGAAAATACGATAACTTTTTTAAGTGAATTTATTGAATTGGCCGCAGAAGACAGCGTAAATGAAATTGTAATAGGCATGGCTCATAGGGGGAGATTGAATGTTTTAACAAGCATATTAGGAAAAACTTACGATGAAATGTTCAACGAATTTGAAGGGAATATGGATCCTGACTTAACTATGGGTGATGGGGATGTTAAGTATCATCTAGGTTATTCAAGTTTGAGAGAATATAATGAAAATAAAAAAATTTATATCAAGTTAATTCCTAACCCTTCTCACTTGGAATCTGTAAGTCCTGTTGTTCAAGGTTACGTTAGAGCACAAATAGATGATGAATATAGTAAGGATTTTAGTAAAGCAGTCCCAATCCTAATTCATGGAGATGCAGCGATAGCAGGACAGGGATTAGTATATGAAATAGTCCAAATGTCAAAATTAAAAGGATATAGAGCTGGAGGAACTATTCACTTTGTCATTAATAATCAAATTGGATTTACAACGGATTATGATGAAGCGAGATCCAGTATTTACTGTACGGATTTATCTAAAATTATTGATTCACCAGTTCTTCATATTAATGGTGATGATGCTGAGGCAGTTTGCTTCGCTTCAAAACTAGCTTTAGCATACAGACAAAAATTTAATAAAGATATTTTTATTGATTTACTATGTTATAGAAGACACGGTCATAATGAAGCTGATGAACCAAAATTCACACAACCTTCACTATATAATTTGATTTCAAAACATCCAAATCCAAGAGAAGTTTATTTTAAAAAGTTGATTCAAAATAAAGATATTAACGAAGATTTTGGTAAAAAGTTACAAAATGATTTTAAAAGTTTATTACAAGAGAGGCTAAATGAAGTGAGGCAAAAACCACTTCCTTATATTCCTCAAAAGCATGATGAGGAATGGATGCATTTAGATAAATCATTGCCCAAAGACTTCTTAAAGTCTCCTGATACCTCTATAAAATTGAATCTTATTAATAAGATTGGCAAATTTTTGACTACTATTCCAGCTGACTTTAAAGCTCTTAAACAAATTGACAAGCTTATAAAAGATAGAAAAAAGAATTTTTTTGATAAGAAAATGCTTAATTGGTCAGATGCTGAATTGCTTGCATATAGTTCTTTACTAATTGAGAAAAGAATAGTTAGAATTTCTGGACAAGATGTAATAAGAGGTACTTTTTCACATAGACACGCTTACTTTTTTGATGCTAATTCAAATAAACCGTATTGTGCTCTCGATAATTTAACGAAAGATCAAACTTCATTGTTCGTACATAACTCTTTGTTATCAGAGTTTGCAGTTTTGGGCTTCGAATATGGTTATGCAATGGCAACTCCTAACGCTTTAGTTATTTGGGAAGCGCAATTTGGTGATTTCGTTAATGGAGCACAAGTAATTATTGATCAATATATCACATCTGCAGAAACGAAATGGGAAAAAATGAATGGATTAGTTATTTTATTACCCCATGGATATGAAGGACAGGGCCCTGAACATTCAAGTGCAAGACCTGAAAGAATTCTTAGCTTATGTTCTGACGATAATGTTATTGTAGCTAATCTTACAACTCCAGCAAATTTCTTTCATTTATTGAGAAGACAGTTATCTTGGAATTTTAGAAAACCCTGCTTTGTATTAACTCCAAAAAGTTTACTTAGACATCCTGATCTTTTTTCTACAGTGAACGAATTTACTAAATCTAGATTTATGGAGGTTATTGACGATGAGATAAGTAAAAAAAATAAGATAAAAAAAGTTGTTTTATGTACTGGTAAAATTTATTATGATTTGAAACAAAAAAGAGTTAAAAAAAATATTACTAATATTGTTCTTATTAGAGTAGAACAGTTATATCCTTTTCCACTAAATCAAATTGGAAAAATTATTGAAAAATATAATTGTAAAAATATCTTTTGGGTACAAGAAGAACCTCAAAATATGGGATATTGGAAATTCATTCATTCGGAATTGAGTAAATATAATCTAAAATTAATATCGAGGAAAAGGAGTTCGTCTCCTTCAACGGGTTTCTTTAAGGCACATACTGTTGAACAGAATAATTTAATTGACAAAGTGTTTAAATGACAAAATAAATGAAGAAAAATAATAATATATTAGATATGTTTGTTCCAGCTGTTGGTGAATCTATTAATGAAGTCACAATCTCCTCTTGGTTAAAATCTGATGGTGAGTATGTAAGTTTAGATGAAATAATTGCTGAAATTGATTCTGATAAGGCTACTTTTGAATTAACTGCAGAAGCTTCTGGAAAACTAATTATTGAAGCTAAGGAAGGAGATACTCTTGAAATTGGCAAGTTAATTTGTAGAATTGAGTTGATGGATGAATCGAAAGAAAAATTGGAGGACAAACCTGAAAAAGTTTCTTCAAAAGTAGAAAAAAAAATAGAAACGAAAGAACGATCAATATCAACGCCAGTTGCTAGAAAAATTTTAGAAGATAAAGGAATTGATTCTGATCAAGTCTCTGGAACTGGAGTAGGAGGAAAAATTACAAAAGAAGATGCTTTAAAATCAGAAATTACAGAAAAAGATATAAAAGTTCAAAATCAAGAAAAATCTAGTGATAAAATTGTAGGGAATAGGAACCAGAGAAGAGAGAAAATGAGTCAACTTCGAAAAACAATTTCTAAAAGATTAGTTAGTGTGAAAAATGAAACAGCTATGTTGACAACTTTTAATGAGGTTAATATGGCACCTATAATGGACTTAAGAAAAAAATATAAAGAATCCTTTAAAGAGAAGTATGAAGTTAACCTAGGGTTTATGTCTTTTTTTACAAGAGCTTGTTGCACTGCTTTAAGTGAATGGCCAGCAGTTAATGCTATGATAGATGAAAACGAGATTATATATAATGACTATTGTGATATTTCTATTGCAGTATCTACACCAAAGGGACTAGTTGTCCCTGTAATAAGAAATGCAGAGAATTTAAGTTTTGAAGAAATTGAAAAAGAAATTATTAGATTGGCAATAAAAGCAAGAGAAGGAAAATTGTCAATTGAAGAAATGCAAGGAGGTACTTTTACAATTACTAATGGAGGTATATTTGGTTCTATGATGTCAACACCAATCATTAATGCCCCACAATCTGCTATTCTTGGAATGCATAACATTATAAAGAAACCTGTAGTAGTAGAAGATGAAATAACTGTCAGACCCATGATGTATCTTGCTCTTTCTTATGACCATAGAATAATAGACGGTAGAGAATCAGTAAGTTTTTTGGTAAGATTGAAAGAATTGTTGGAAGACCCTTCTAGAATAATGTTAAAGATTTAAGAATTTTATTTTTGTTCCAATAACCTTCATTTTCTTCACAAATACTTTTGACTTTTTTGTTACAAAATTTAATACTATTTGATGTTTTTCTAAAGAAGGAATGAACATAATATCTTTTTTTAATTTATTGTTAAGGCAATGTTAAAGAATTGTTAAGAAATTAGCAAAAAATTTTACTTTTTAAAACTATTTTAACATTCGATTTAAAATCTTATTAAAATTAAATTTATTCATTTTCTTTATTTCACTATTTATTTTTCTCAATAAAATTTATATTGCAAAATAAATTTCAAATGCCTAGGGACAAGAGTATTAAGTCAGTACTTATAATCGGTTCAGGGCCTATTATTATTGGTCAAGCTTGTGAGTTTGATTATTCTGGAACCCAGGCTGCAAGATCACTAAGAGAGGAAGGAATCAATGTTACTCTTATTAATTCCAATCCTGCAACAATAATGACGGATTCAGTAACGGCTGATAATATATATTTATTACCCCTAGAGAAAAAGTCAATCGAAAAAATATTATTAAAACATGAGATTGATGCTGTTTTACCTACTATGGGAGGTCAGACAGCACTGAATCTAGCTATAGAATGTGAGAAAGCAACTATTTGGAAAAAGTTTAATGTTAAAATGATAGGTGTAAATACTGATGCTATTAATACTACGGAAGATAGAGAAAAATTTAGACTGAAAATGAAAGATATTAAGGTGAATGTTTGTGAAGGAGAAGTTGCTACTTCTTTTTTAAGAGGAAAAGAAATAGCCCAACAAATTGGATTTCCATTAGTAATAAGACCATCCTTTACTTTGGGAGGAACTGGGGGTGGTTTTGTTGAAAAAGAAGAAGATTTTGATGATGCATTAAATAAAGGATTAAATGCTTCTCCTGTCCATGAGGTATTAGTTGAAAAAAGTATTTTAGGATGGAAAGAATTTGAATTAGAACTTTTAAGGGACAACATCGGAAATGTTATTATAATTTGTTCTATAGAAAATTTTGATGCAATGGGAATACATACTGGAGATTCCGTTACAGTTGCTCCAGCGATGACTCTCCCCGATACTCTTTATCAAAAGATGAGAAATCTTGCAATTAAAATGATGAATGGAATAGGACATTTTGCAGGAGGATGCAATGTCCAATTTGCAATTGATCCTGAATCTGACGAATTAATTGCTGTTGAAATAAATCCTAGAGTTTCGAGATCTTCTGCTCTTGCTTCTAAAGCAACGGGATATCCAATTGCTAAAATAGCTGCTAAATTAGCAATTGGATATAATTTAGATGAATTAAACAATCAAATTACAAAAACAACTTCTGCCTTTTTTGAACCTGCTCTTGATTATGTGGTGGTAAAAGTACCTAGATGGAATTTTGATAAATTTTTAGGATCAGATAAAAGTTTGGGATTACAGATGAAATCAGTTGGAGAGGTAATGGGAATTGGAAATAATTTTCAGGAAGCGTTACAAAAAGCTTGCCAATCTTTAGAAATTAAGAGGAATGGTCTAGGTGCTGACGGCAGAGAAATAATAGATCAAAATGTATTGTTAAATAGTTTAAAATATCCAAGTTGGAATAGATTATTCCATATTTATGATTCTTTTAAATTAGGATTACCATTTAATACCATTCACCAAATTTCTAAAATTGACAAATGGTTTTTACATCAGATAGAAGAATTAGTGCATTTAGAAAAACAAATCTTAGAATATTCTATTCAGACTGTACCAAAAGATAAATTAAAACTTTTAAAAGAAAAAGGATATGCGGATAGGCAAATAGCTCATTTACTTGGTTGCCTCGAAAGTGAAGTTTTTAATAAAAGAATAGAATTAAAAATTAAAAGAGTATATAAATTGGTTGATACTTGTGCTGCTGAATTTGAAGCGAAAACACCTTATTACTATTCTACTTTTGGTGAAGAGAATGAATCTGTACGTTCTAAGAATAAAAAAATATTAGTTTTAGGGTCTGGACCTAATAGAATAGGCCAAGGGATTGAATTTGATTACTGTTGTGTACATGGTGTTTTAGCTGCTAAAGAATGTGGTTATGAAACTATTATGATAAATTGTAATCCTGAAACTGTTTCTACAGATTTTGATATAGCAGATAAACTTTATTTTGAACCAGTTTTTTGGGAGCATATTTATGAAGTTATCTTACATGAAAAACCAGAAGGAGTAATAGTTCAATTAGGAGGTCAGACAGCTTTAAAATTATCTTATAAACTTGATAAATATGGAATAAAAATTTTTGGAACCAGTTATGACGCTCTTGATCTTGCAGAAAATAGAGGTAGATTTTCCGATTTATTAAAGAAAAACAATATCCCTTATCCAGAATATGGAACAATAGAATCTGCTTCTGACGCCTTAAATCTTTCAAAAAAAATAGGATTTCCTCTTCTTGTTAGACCTTCCTATGTTTTAGGAGGTCAGTCAATGAAGATAGTTATTAATGAAAAAGAATTAGAAGAACATGTGGTTGATTTAATAAAAGATAAACCTGAGGGTAAGATATTATTGGATCATTTTTTAAGTGGTGCTATTGAAGCTGAAGCTGATGCGATTTCTGATGGTAAAGATGTGAAAATCATAGGTATTATGGAGCACATAGAACCAGCTGGAATTCATTCAGGAGATTCTTATGCTGTGCTTCCTCCTTATAATTTGGGAGATTTAGTAATAAGAAAAATTAAACAATATACCAAAAAAATAGCTTTAGAATTACGTACAGTAGGATTAATTAATGTACAATTTGCAATTAAGGATGAGCATGTGTACATAATAGAAGCAAATCCTAGATCTTCTCGAACAGTACCATTTATATCTAAAGCTTATCAAGAACCTTATGTTAATTATGCAGTAAAAATAATGTTAGAACAAAATAAATTGTCAGACTTTACATTTAACCCTACAAAGAGAGGCTACGCAATAAAAGAGCCAGTATTTTCGTTCGATAAGTTTCCTAATGTAAATAAGGAATTAGGTCCTGAAATGAAATCTACGGGCGAGTCAATTTACTTTATAGATGACTTGATGGATGATTATTTTACAAAAATTTATTCTAAAAGAAACCTTTATTTAAGTAGATAAACTTTTTAACGAAATGTTCAAGTTTTTATTATTTTTTTTCTTAATTTCTTATTTGTTGTATAGAGTCTTTATGTTTCTTTTCAAGTATATGATAATAAAAAAAATTAAATCTAAATTTAATCAATTTGATGCAGATTCTAGAGATTCAGTTAATATAGGCCATAAAACTACATTAAAGAAAACTCAAAAAGATATATCTAAAGATTCAGGAGAATTTGTTGATTTTGAAGAGCTTGATTAAAAATTAATAACTTTACTTCCTATGAATTGGTTTAAAAGAAAAGCAAAGAACATCAGTACACCTACTTCTAAAAAGAAAAATTTGCCAGATGGTATGTGGCACAAAACTCCCAAAGGTTCAATTATTCATATTAGAGAATTAAAAAATAATTCTTATGTTTCTCCAGATGATGATTTTCATTTTAGAATTGGATCAAAAGAATATTTTGAAATTCTTTTTGATAACAATTTTTTTGAAGAATTAAACAAAGATCTTAAATCTGCTGATCCTTTAAATTTTAAAGATAAGAAAAGTTATAAAAACAGACTTTCTACATCTCAAAAGTCTACGGGATTAAATGATGCTATTAGAACAGGTATTGGAAAATTAAATAATTTGTCTATTGTAATTTCCTGCATGGACTTTACATTTATTGGTGGTTCAATGGGAGCTGTAGTTGGAGAAAAAATTTCTAGAGCGATAGATTATTCACTTAAATCAAAGTTTCCACTGTTGATTATTTCTAAGTCTGGAGGAGCTAGAATGATGGAATCTACTATATCACTAATGCAAATGGCCAAAACTTCGGCTAAGCTTGTACTATTATCAAAAGCTAAAATTCCCTATATTTCTCTATTAACAGATCCTACTACAGGAGGAGTTTCTGCTTCTTATGCTATGTTAGGTGATTTTAATATAGCTGAGCCAGATGCTTTAATAGGATTTGCAGGACCTAGAGTCATAAAAGAGACAATAGGATCAAATCTTCCCAAGGGATTTCAGAAATCTGAATTTTTATTGGAAAATGGTTTTATAGATTTTATTGTTGATAGAAGAAATTTGAAAAATAAGATTTATAAATTATTAACTTTATTAAGGAGTTAAAATTTCTTTGTTTTTATATTTGTAAAAATTTTTTCATGATTTTATCACTATCATTGACTGTAGGAACATCAGTTTTGGCTTTCACAATTGTGATACTTTTACTAGTACTTATGTTGTTATTTGCTCAGTCCAAATTGGTTCAATCTGGTGACGTCAAAATAACAATAAACAGAGATGAACTAAATCCATTAGTTGTAGCTGCAGGATCAACTCTACTTTCTACATTGTCTACTCAAAAGATGTTTCTTCCGTCTGCATGTGGAGGTGGTGGAACATGTGCTATGTGTAAATGTAAAATCAATGACGGAGGTGGAGATATTTTACCTACAGAAATAGGCCATTTATCAAGAGCTGAACAAAATGAAAACGTAAGGTTATCTTGTCAGGTTAAGGTTAAGCAGGACATGAAAATAGAAATACCTGAAGAGATTTTCGGGATAAAAAAATGGGAATGTGAAGTAGTTTCAAACTATAATGTGTCAACTTTTATAAAAGAGTTAGTTGTAAAATTACCTTCTGGTGAAATTTTAGATTTTCAATCTGGAGGATATATTCAAATCGATGTTCCTGAAATGGAGGTGGATTTTAAAGATATAGATATAATTCCTCATCCAGAATTAGGTCATAAAAAAGATGTATTTAAATCAGATTGGGATCATTTTAATTTGTGGCCTTTGAAAATGAAAAATGAAGAATCTATTTTTAGGGCTTATTCTATGGCTAACCATCCTGCTGAAGGAAATATGATGATGCTCAATATCAGAGTTGCTACTCCTCCCTGGGATAGACAAAATAATAAATGGATGGATTTAAATCCCGGAGTATGTTCTTCTTATATCTTTTCTTTAAAACCAGGAGATAAAATTTCTATTTCTGGTCCTTATGGCGAATTTCATATTAATGAAACTGGACGAGAAATGATTTATATAGGTGGTGGTGCTGGAATGGCTCCTTTAAGGTCTCATATTTTTCACTTGTTTCATACGAATAAAACAAAGAGAAAAGTTTCTTATTGGTATGGAGGGAGATCAAAGAAAGAACTGTTTTACATGAATCATTTTCGAAAAATTGAAGATAATTTTAAAAATTTCAAATTTTTTGTGGGCCTATCCGAACCCCTTCCAGAAGATAATTGGTCCTTGAAGAAAAACTTAGATGATAATAATGACGGATATATTGGTTTTATTCATCAGGTTTTATACGATAATTATTTGAAAAATCATTCTGAACCAGAAGATGTTGAATACTATCTTTGTGGACCTCCTATGATGAATCAAGCTGTACTAAATATGCTTGATGATTTAGGGGTGCCTGATGAAAACATTAGATTTGACGATTTTGGTAATTAATTGGATCTATACTTAAGAACGTCATTCCATACTCTAAAAAAGTTTCTATAACATACTTTTTCAATTTCTTTCTCATTATAACCTCTTTTGAGTAATTCAAAAATTATATTTGGATATGTTGAAACATCTTTTAATTTTTTTGGCAGGGAATTCCCTAAGCCATCATAATCAGAACCAAAACCGACATGATTAATTCCTACTAGATTAACTATATGATCGATTGCATCAATCACATCTTCAATGTCAGCAAAAGGGTTCTCTTCTTCAATAATTTTATTTGTATAGTTTAATATTTCTTCATTACTTATTTTTTTTCTTTTTTCACTCCAGTCTTTAATTTTTTCATCGATTATTTCATACTTTTCTCTTGATTTTTGATTTACAAAACTGGAACCAAAGTTTATTAAAATTACCCCATTATTCTTTGCTAATTCCTTTATCATTTGATCACTCATATTCCTTTTAAAACCAGGAGTAAAATGTCTAGGGGAAGAATGTGATGCAATTACTGGAGTTTTACTTGTTTCTAAAACTTGAAAAAAACTTTCATCTGTAACATGAGATATATCTATCATAATTCCAACTTGATTCATTTTTTTAACTACAAGAAGACCAAAAGGACTTAATCCATTCCAAGTTTTTTCAGTATCATAAGATGAATCACATATTTTATTATTCTTTCCGTGGGTTAGAGTAATATATCTAATACCTCTATTAAAAAAGTATTCAATATTTTCAACATCATTTCCAATTGGAGCTCCGTTTTCCATTCCCATCGGCAACGAAATAAGGCCTTGTCTAAAATTTTCTTTAACATCTGCGGGGCTATTTGCTAGAGAAAATTTTTTTGGAAAAGTTTTAGTTATTTTAATTACTAAGTTTATCAACGAATCAGCCAGTTCTTTAGAACCACCAGAAATTTGATATTCAGAGGGAATATAAATTGACATGAAAGGAGCATCTAATCCTCCTTTTTTTGCTTTGGGAAAATCAAAATTGCCTGTAGTATTTTGGGTAATATCAGGTATATGTTCTTTGTTTAAGTAACCAGCTTCCCTTAAAAGATTAGGTAAATCTATGTGACCATCAGCTATTATAAATTTTTTGGCTAATTCTTTAGCTTTAACCTTTAATTTATTTTCATTCATAGTAACATCTGAATTACATCCCATTAAAAAAAAATATAAAAGTATGAGAATAATATTTTTTAAATTATTCATCATAAGCTTCCGGAGTATCCGCCATCGATAGGTAAGTTTATGCCATTTATATAAGATGCTTCCTTACTACATAAAAAACAAACCCCACTTGCGATTTCTTCCGGTAAAGCAAATCTTTCAGCAGGAATTGTTTTTTTGTAATCTTCTTCGATTTTTTCTACAGATTTCTTATAAGTTTTTGCATTTGCTTCTATTAAATCTTTTAATCTGTCAGTTAGTGTGAATCCTGGAAGTATATTATTTACAGTTATCCCAAATTCCCCAAGTTCAAAAGATAGAGTTTTAGACCAACTAGCCATAGCCCATCTAACAGTATTTGAAATACCTAAATTTTGTATTGGAGCTTTAACAGAAACAGAAATTATATTAATAATTCTTCCGAATCTAGATTTTTTCATATGTGGAACTAAAGATTTTACAAGAGTATGGCTACAATGAAGGTGCATAGAAATATATTGATCAAATTCTTTTTTTTTTGCTTCAATAATTTGTCCTGCGGGGGGGCCTCCTGTATTGTTTATTAATATTTCTGTTCTATAGCCATTAGACAAAAAATTATCTATTTCATTTTTTAATTTTTTTGGATAATTAAAATCAGCAACAATAAAATTATGTTTTTGATTAACAGAATTGTCTAGTGAATTTAGAACATTTTTTAGTTTATCTTCATCTCTTGCTATGAGTGTTACATTTGCATTTTGTTTCGCTAGTTTAATTGCAATTGCTTTACCAATTCCTTGAGTACTACCACATACAATGGCTCTTTTTCCTTTTAGTGATAAATTCATTTTTCTTTTTTTTACAAAGTTAATTTTAATGTTCTTTTCATTGAAATATTAAATTTTTTAGGAAGTTAATTCAGAAGAGAGTTCCTTCTCGATAATTTTTTTGCTGGCATTAATTATTGCTTTAGAATCGTATCCACATTCTGCGTAGAGTTGATCTTGTGTGCCATGCTCTATTACCGTATCAGGAATTCCTAATCTGTTGACGTAGTTTTTATAGTTATTATCTGACATAAACTCTAAGATTGCACTTCCAAATCCTCCAATTATACATCCATCTTCTACAGTGAGAATATATTTGTAATTATCAAGAATATGGTGAAGAAGTTTTTTGTCTATAGGTTTTACAAATCTCATATCAAAATGTCCTGGATTTATGTGATCTTTTCTTAATTCATTAATAGCATGTGTGACATAATTTCCTATATGACCAATTGATAAAATCGCAAGATCCTTTCCTTCACATATAGTTCTACCTGTTCCAATTTTGATTTCTTTAAATGGAGTTTGCCAGTTTATCATAACTCCTTGACCTCTTGGATATCTGATTGTAAATGGATTTTTGATTCGCAATTGGGCTGTATACATTAAATTCCTTAATTCTGATTCATTCATTGGAGCCGAAACAATCATATTTGGAAGACATCTCATGTAGGCAAGATCATATGCTCCATGATGTGTTGGTCCATCTGATCCAGCAATTCCCGCTCTATCAAGACAAAATATTACGGGTAGTTTTTGTATACAGATATCATGAATGACTTGATCATATGCTCTTTGCATGAAGGTACTATAAATATTGCAGAACGGAACAAGTCCTTGCGTGGCCATTCCAGCACTGAATGTTACAGCATGTTGTTCTGCGATTCCTACATCAAAAGCTCGATCTGGCATAAGCCTCATCATGATATTTAACGAAGATCCTGAAGGCATTGCAGGAGTAATCCCAACAATATTTTGATTTTTTTTAGCTAATTCAACAATAGAATTCCCAAATACATCTTGATATTTGATGGGCTGTTTCTTTTCTATTTTTTTCTTGACTGCTTTACCTGAAATTTTATCAAATTTTCCTGTAGCATGCCATTTTGTTTGATCTTTTTCAGCTAAATCATATCCCTTTCCCTTTACAGTTAAACAATGAAGAATTTTAGGTCCATTAATTTTTTTTAAATCATTTAAAGTATGAATTAAATGTTCAACGTTATGTCCATCTATAGGTCCAAAATATCTTAAATTCAAACTTTCAAATAAATTAGAATGATTTGAAACAAAAGATTTCAAACTTTGTTCTAAGGTTCTTCCGATTTTTTGAGCTTTAGGTCCAAATTTGCTGATCTTTCCTAAAACTTTCCAAATATCATTTCTTATTTTATTGAAAGTTTGGGAAGTAGAAATGTTAGTTAAATAATTTTTCAATGCTCCTACGTTAGGATCTATAGACATACAATTATCATTTAATATAATGAGTATGTTAGATTTAGAGACACCAGAATTATTCATTCCTTCAAATGCAATGCCTCCACTAAGTGCTCCATCCCCAATAATTGCTACATGTTGTCTATCAGTTTCATTTTTATATTTTGATGCTGTAGCCATACCTAAAGTAGCTGAAATTGAAGTTGATGCATGACCTACTCCAAAAGTATCGTATTTACTTTCTGATCTTTTTGGAAATCCTGATAATCCCTTGTATATACGATTAGTATGAAAAATTTTCCTTCTTCCAGTTAGAATTTTGTGACCGTATGCTTGGTGTCCCACATCCCAAACAATCTGATCATAGGGAGCATTAAATACATGATGAAGGGCAATTGTTAATTCAACGACCCCTAAGCTTGCTCCGAAGTGTCCTCCGTAATTTGATACCGTATCAATAATATATTCTCTTAATTCTCTACATAAAGACCCTAGTTCTTTTTTGCTTAGTTTTTTTAAATCATCTGGAAGATTTATTCTAGATAATGTATCGCCAACTTTTATATCCATTTAGTTAAAAAATTCTTAATCTTAAAATTTATTTTTTGAATAATAGTTTGTAAATCTATAATTTTTATAAGAAAGAAGTATTTATATTTAAAGTAAAACTTTTCATTGTATTGAGTTACGAAATTAAAATACCTCTTTTTGAAGGCCCATTCGATTTATTACTTTTTTTTATAGAAAGAGATGAAATTAATATCAAAGATATTCCGATAGCGACAATTACTAGAGATTTTCTAAATTATATTAAAAAATTAGAAAATATGAATATTGAAGTAGCTAGTGAATTTATAGTTGTAGCTGCAACTTTAATGAGAATTAAATCAAGAATGCTATTACCTCGAGTTTTGATCGATAAAGATGGTAATGAAATCGACCCTAGAGATGAATTAGTTAAACATCTTCTGGAATATAAGAAATACAAATCAGTGATTAATGATTTTTCAAATTTAGAATTAGTTAGAAGAGGTAAACATGTAAGAGGAAATGTATCTGAAGAGATCAATATTATTGCTTCAAGAACTAATGTGGAATCAGAATTACAAGATTTAAACTTATATAAGTTACTAGTGGTTTTTCAAAATTCAATTAATAAGTTTGATAGTAAAAAAAATATAAAAATTCATGAAATTTTACAATTTCCTTATACTGTTGAAGATCAAAAAAAACACATTCTCAACAAAATAAAGGTTCAAAAGAAACTAGCGTTTTCTGAATTGATATATGATAACCCATTAAAAATACTGGTGATATATAATTTTTTGGCTATTCTTGACCTTATTCATAACTCTGTGATTTCAGTTTCTCTAGGGGATGGTCTTAATAACTTTTGGATAAGTCTAAACTAATTTATTAAAAAAAAAATTGGTTTCTATCATAGCATTTTTGTCAGAGTCGGAACCGTGAATTGCATTTGCTTCTATTGAAGTTGCATATAATTTTCTTATTGTTCCTTCTTCTGCTTTACTTGGATCAGTAGATCCAATTAATTTTCTAAATTCTTCAACTGCATTATTTTTTTCTATGCAGATTACCACGATAGGACCTGAAGACATATAATTACACAAATCTTTAAAAAAGGGTTTCTCTTTATGCATCGCATAAAATTTTTCGGCATGTGATTTATTCAATTGTACTAATTTCATTTTTTTTAAAATGAAACCAGCTTTTTCGATATGCTTAATTATAGATCCGGTATACTTTTTTTCAAAAGCATCTGGCTTTATTATTGTTAGAGTTATATTTCCGCTCATAATGATTTTTAGAAATTTTTATCAAAAATAAAATTTTGTTTTGAATATAAAAATAAAATTATTTAATCTTATCCAAAGATTTAAAAATTTTTGTTTTAGAAAAAATTAAACGACTTTTGCAAGCTAAAAAATAAAATAAAGATTATTAAAGAATTAGAAAAAATATTATCCGTTAAGAGAAATATAGTAATTACTACTCATTTAAATCCTGATGCTGATGCTTTAGGATCATCATTAGGGTTATATAATTTCCTAATAAAACATGGACATAAAGTTAAAGTTATAGTTCCTAATGATTATCCTGAATTTTTAAATTGGATGAAAGGAAACAATGAGGTAATTGTATTTAATAATAACAAAGCAAAATCTAAAAAAATAATTTCAAAATCTGAATTGATTTTTTGTTTAGATTTTAATAATCTGGATAGGATTCTTGATTTGGGAAAAATTATTAGAGAATCTTCTGTGCCAAAGGTATTAATTGATCATCATCCTGATCCAGAAAAATTTTACAGATTTAGTTTTCATTCATCAAAAGCAGCAGCTACTGCTGAACTTATTTTTGATTTTATCAATCAAATGGGACAAAAAGATTTAATAGATAAAGAAATAGCAGAGTGTCTTTACGCGGGTATTATGGTTGATACTGGATCTTTTAAGTTTTCTTCTACTTCTGCAAAAGTGCACAGAAGCGTTGCAGAATTAATAGATAAAGGAGCCAACATAACTAAGGTTCATAGATTAATTTATGACGCAAATTCTATAAATAAACTTAAACTTCTAGGTTTCTCAATTTCCAAAAGATTAAATTTTCTTGATGAATATAATGTTGCATACTTTGTTCTTACGAGAAATGATTTGAAGAGATTTAAATATAAACAAGGTGACACTGAGGGTCTTGTAAATTATGCTCTATCTATTAAAAATGTCAATATGGCCTCTATAATTATTGAACAAAAAGATATGGTTAAGTTTTCATTTAGATCAATAGGTAAATTTTCAGTTAATGAACTAGCAAAAGAACATTTCAATGGTGGAGGGCATAAAAATGCTTCTGGAGGTCGTTTAGATGAAAATCTTAACGTAGCTTTAGATAAATTTTTAAAAATAATAAAGAAAAATAAAAATAAATTGCAATATTAATTGGCTTGATTATGAACAAAAATAAGTTAGCAGTTATTATAGTTTTTTTGATAGTAGCAGCCTTAATTTTATATGTTGTAATAATGAATACTAGTAGTTCACAAACTACAGCTAGTGGGATAGAGATTAACTATTTTAAAAAGGGGGAAGGAAATGCAATTCAAGATGGGAATATTATCATTTTTGATTTATTATATGAAGACCATGAAGGGAATGAATTGTTAAAGAAGACAGGAGAGGATCCTGTTGTATTAATGAAGGACTCTACATGGGGTTATGGAGGGGTTATTTATGAAGCAGTTAGTTTATTTAAGAAAGGAGATAGCGTGACATTTAATATTTCTAACGAAGATTTCTATGCAAATTCACCTAACGCTGTTTCCATTCCTGATTCAATAAAGGAAAAGCCTATAACTTTTTATTGTGGAGTTAGAGAGATAATGACAAAAGATGAGTTTCAAGAATATCAAAAAGAACAATACGAAAAAACACTAATGGATATGAATAAACAAAATGAAAATCAATTACCAATAGATTTAGATATTATAGATAAATATTTAAAAGATAATTCTTTAGAAGCTATTTCTACTAGTTCAGGATTAAGATATATTATTAGACAAAAAGGAGATGGACCGTCTCCTCAAACAGGTTCAAAAGTAAAAGTTCATTACTCAGGGACTTTATTAGATGGAACCAAGTTTGATTCTTCATATGACAGAGGGGAACCTTTTTCTTTTGATTTGGGAAAAGGAAACGTTATCAAAGGATGGGATGAAGGTATCGGCTATTTGAATAAAGGAGCCAAAGGAATTCTCTATATTCCAAGTCCCCTTGCTTATGGACCGAATGGAGCTGGAGGAATAATCCCTCCCAATGCAATACTTATTTTCGAGGTTGAGTTAATAGATTTTGAATAAAATTATTTTTTTTAATATACTTGCTTAAACATATGTTAAGAAATCTCTTTGTTTTAGTTATTATTTTTTGTCTTCTCCTTTCTTGTGAAGAAGGTAATGATATTATAACTAGAACAACGTCTGAACAATTACAGTATGATATCAAAAGAATAAAGGGCTACATTCAAGAAAATCAACTTATTGGATTTTCTGAAACTTCAAGTGGATTACATTATAAGTTAGTGGATAATGGTTCCGGCGTTTTTCCAAAAATTGGAGATACACTTTCAGTAGATTATTATGGGCAATATTTGAATGGATCAGAATTTGATAAAAGTAATACAGATGAACCTTTTGAATTTATTTTGGGGGTAGGAATAGTAATAGAGGGATGGGAAGAAGGTATTCCTTTTATAGATGAAGAAGGATCTGGGATTTTAATTGTTCCTTCAGCTTTAGGTTATGGAAAAAATCCTCCTAGTTCTATTCCCCCAAATTCTATTTTGATTTTTTCTGTTGATTTAGTGGATATTAAATAGATGTCAAATACACTTAAATTACTATTATTCTTTCTAAGCTTGGGAATTTTTTCCTGCAATTTAGAAGAAAATTATGTTCAAATTGATGATCCCGAACAATTAAAATTAGATTCCTTGGCTCAAGTCGATAAAGATGCTAGTTTAATAAAAGATTTTATAGATAGTGTTGGCCTTGAAAATGTAGTTACTATTTCAAATGGTATTAAGTATTCTTTAACAAGTGTGGGAAATGGTGTTTTTCCTGAAAACAATAATATGTTATCTATAAACATTACTGGATATTACTTGAATGATACAATTCTTTCAATTTTTGACACAAATATTAAATCTGTAGCTGAGTCTTATGAAATATATCTTGTAACTAATGAATATGCTCCTATTACTTTTACTTATACATCTGATGGTAGATATTTTGGATTAAATTCTTATCATGGATATCTAACTACTATAGGGTTACTAAAAAAATCTATAGGTAAAATTATGCCAGTTATTGATGAAAACGGAAAAGTCACAATTATCCTTCCATCTGGAACAGCTTATGGTAAAAATGGAAATTTAAATTTTCCAGAAATACCTGGCAATTCTATTTTAATATTTGAGATTCATCTTCTCAAGATAAGGAAATAATGCAGCTTTGTTTTGTCACAAATAACAAGAATAAGTTATTAGAAGTTTCTTCGATATTGGAAAAAGAATTAATTATTAATTCTTTAGACGATATAGGATTTTCAGATCAAATACCAGAAACAGGTAAAACTATAGAAGATAATTCTTTAGAGAAAGCAGAATTTATTAACAAAAAATTTAAATTAAACTGTTTTGCTGATGATACTGGTTTAGAAATTCAATCATTAAATGGAAATCCAGGAGTGCATTCCGCTAGATATGCAGGAATTCAATGTAATGCTAATGAAAACATAAATCTTGTTCTAAAGAACATGAAGGATGTTTCTAATAGAAAAGCTTCATTTCGAACTATAATTACTCTGATTTTAGATTCAAATTTTTTTTTTTTTGAAGGAAAAATAGACGGAAAAATTTCATATGAACCAAAGGGAAGTTATGGGTTTGGGTATGATCCTATTTTTATTCCAGATGGTTATAACATCACTTTTGGAGAAATGCAACCAGAAAAGAAAAATAAGATTTCCCATAGAAAAAAAGCTATTAATAAGTTATACTTATTTTTAAGGAAATCTTAATATTTGATTTTTATGGAAAAATATGTTTTAGGTGTTTCAGGTTGTAGTGGTAGTGGAAAATCGGAGATAGTAAATCAATTAAAAAATAAGACTAGTAGCAAACTCATTTCGATTATTTCTCAAGACAATTATTATAAAACAAAAGAAAATCAAATGATTGACGAGAATGGAGTTCATAATTTTGATTTGCCAGATTCTATTGATCATGAAAGGTTTTATGCTGATATAATGTTACTTCTCTCAGGTAAAAAAGTAAGATATAAAAAATACACATACAATAACCCAAGAAAAATTCCTAAAACAAGATTCATTTCATCTTGTCCTATAATAGTAATAGAGGGCTTATTTATTTATCATTATGAGAAAATAAGCAAATTGTGTCATTCAAAAGTTTTTATAGATGCTAAAAAAAAAAATATGATAAAAAGAAGAATAAAAAGAGATCTAGAGGAGAGAGGTTATGATAGAAATGATGTAGAATATAGATATAAAAATCATGTAATTCCTGCTTTCAATAAATTTACCGAGCCATATAAAAATAGTTCAGATTTGATAATATTCAATAACGAGGAGATCCATTCTCCAGTTAAATGTCTAAAAGATTTTTTAATTCAAGAGTATAATAAATATAAAAAACTACTTAGTTAATATGATTAATATTCAATATTTTTGTCAACCAAAAAAAATCAATATTTAATAAAGTCATGAAAAACAAGGGATTAGTATTATTTCTCACTTTATTAATATCACTTTTATCTATATATTATCTTCAATTCACGTTTGTTTCACAGAATATACAAGAAAAAGCTACAGAGTTTTCAAAAGACGAACAAGGCAATGTTGATTTCTCTGTGAAACAGAAATATTTGGATTCTATATGGAATGTTCCAATCTATACTTTTATTACGGATTATACATTTAAAGAGATAAAAGAAACAGAACTTAATTTGGGATTAGACTTACAAGGGGGAATGCATGTAACACTTGAAGTTTCTCCTATAGATATTGTAAAAGGATTATCAGGGAATAATCAAGATAAAGATTTTTTAGAAGCCTTAAAGAGGGCAAAAAATAATATTAGAGGAACTCAATTAAATTTTGTAGATGAATTTTATGACCAATTTAAGGAAATAGGTCCTGATAAAAATTTGGCTATATTATTTTCTACTGTTTCTAATAGAGGCAGAATCAGTTTTGATTCTAGTGATGATGAAATACTTGATATAATTAATTTTGAAGTAGAAAATGCTATTGATAGATCTTTTAACATTTTAAGGACCAGGATTGATAGATTTGGTACTTCGCAACCAAACATACAAAGACAACAAGGCTCGGGAAGAATTCAAATTGAACTACCTGGTGTTGATAATCCTGAAAGGGTAAGGAAATTATTACAGGGTGTAGCAAAACTTGAGTTTTGGGAGGTTGCAGAACTTGGTGAAACAGAGGTAAGCAGAACCTTTCAATCAATAAATGAACTTTTATTGTTACAGCAAAAAGAATCTGAAAGCTCAGAGGATGCTAAATCAGAAGAATTAGATTCTTCTGATTTAGCAGATTTATTAGTTGATAATCCAGATTCTTCATTAGTTTCTGATGAAATAGATTATCAAGATCAAAATGTGTTGGATTCATTAGAAAATTCTTTTTCATCTCAACTTGTGTCTCTTATGAGATCAGAGTTTGGAGGTTTATTTTACAATGTTGAAGATACAATGACTATTAATGGTATACTTTCTAATGAACAGGTTAGACAATTAATTCCTCCTAGTTTGAAGTTTTTGTGGGCAGTAAAACCTTTTGAAAATGACAATTTAGATTTTGAAAATGACAAGGATGTTTTACAACTTTTTGCTTTAAAAATTTCTAGAGGAGGAAAAGCTCCTTTGACAGGTGAGGTTATTACTGATGCTAGACAAGATCTGGATCAGAGCTCTAGACCATCTATTTCTATGCAAATGAATTCAAATGGAGCCAAGTTATGGAAAAAGTTAACTGCAAAAAATATTAATAGAAGGATTGCAATAGTTCTTGATAATTATGTGTATTCTGCTCCAGTTGTTCAGAATGAAATACCTAATGGAAACTCCCAAATTAGTGGAAATTTTACTATTAATGAAGCTCAAGATTTAGCAAATATTCTTAAAGCAGGAACTCTGCCGGCTCCCACCACCATAGTTGAAGATGTTGTAATAGGACCTACTCTTGGAAGAGTTGCTCAACAACAAGGAATAAAATCTATATTGTCTGGTTTAACAATAGTAATTCTTTTTATGATTTTTTATTATGCTAGAGGAGGATTTGTAGCAAATTTGGCTTTATTTTTTAATATATTTTTTATTCTAGGAATTCTCGCTCAACTCTCAGCTTCATTGACACTACCAGGTATTGCTGGTATTGTATTGACTATAGGGATGTCAATAGATGCAAATGTCTTAATTTTTGAAAGAATAAAAGAGGAATTAAGAAATGGTTCTATCTTAAAACAAGCAATATCAAGTGGTTACAGTAAGGCATATACTTCAATAATTGATGCTAATGTAACTACATTATTAGTTGGAATAATTCTTTACAACTTAGGACAGGGTCCTGTTAAAGGGTTTGCTGTTACTTTGATTATCGGTATTATTTGTTCTTTCTTTTCTGCAGTATTTATTACTAGAGTAATTATAGAAAGATGGAGTAAAAAAGGAGATAAGAGTAAACTAAATTTTTCATTTTCTTTTACGAAAAATATTCTATCAAATATAAATTTTGATTTTTTAGCTAAAAGAAAAATTGCATATGTTTTTTCCATTTGTTTTATTTCTTTAGGAATCATTTCTTTATTATTGAAAGGACTAGTTTTAGGAGTTGATTTTAAAGGAGGAAGATCTTATGTTGTCTCATTCAATGAATCCTATAATACAACTCAAATGGAAACTGCACTCTCTGATGTTTTTGATAACCAAGGGGTTGAAGTTAAAACATTTGGTGGAAATAGCACTTTTAAAATAACTACGTCTTATTTAATTGATGATGAATCTGATTTAGCTGATGAAAAAGTTAAAAATGAACTTATTAGGGGACTTGAAAATTTTACCGAGTTGGTTTATGTAAGTGATGACTCTAAAGTAGATAATAAATCTTTTACAATATCAAGCTCTTCTAAAGTCGGAGCTACAATTGCTGATGACATTAAAAATTCATCCTATTGGTCTGGCTTTTTAGCATTATTTGCAATTTTTATATATATACTAATACGTTTTAGAAAATGGCAATTTTCAATTGGAGCAGTAGTAGCTTTACTACATGATTCTCTTTTTGTTATTTCTGCTTTTTCAATTGCCAATTTAATGGGAATTTCTTATGAAATTGATCAGGTATTTATAGCCGCAATTTTAACTATTATAGGTTATTCAATTAATGACACTGTTGTTGTATTTGACAGAATTCGAGAAACGATGGAAATAAAAGCGGGAGGTGATTTAGTTCCTTTAGTCAATGAGTCTATTAATAAAACATTTAGTAGAACCGTTATAACTTCAATGACAACTTTCATAGTTGTTTTAGTTTTATTTTTATTTGGAGGACCTTCTTTAAATGGTTTTTCTTTTGCTTTACTAGTTGGTATTTTAGTTGGCACATACTCTTCAGTATTTGTTGCTACTCCAATTGTTGTTGATTTATATAAAAAAAACTAAAATTTTATACAAGTTATTAGTATGAGTGACATCATAATATTAATATGAAAAAGAAAAGGATTGTACTTCAGATTTTTGTTTTTTTTATAACTCCCCTTTTATTTTCTCAACAGATGGATGAAAAAAAGATCTTTGCAAAAAAAATTAATGAGGAAATAGTTTTGGATGGAGAAATGAATGAAAATTTTTGGAAAGAAGCTGAAGTAAAAACAAATTTTTTTCAGTATAATCCACGAGACTCAATACCCGCAGAATTAGAATCAGAATTTCGAATTGCATATGACGACAAGTATTTATATTTATTGGCTAAAATGGAAGATATCCCAGAAAAGGAATTTGTAGTTGGTGATTTGAAAAGAGATTTTTTTGGCGGTACAACGGATTATATTGCCTTTACTTTCGATACTTTTTTAGATGAAAATAATGCTTTTAATTTTGGTTTGTCCCCTTTCGGTATTCAAAGAGAAGCTTTAATATCAGATGGAGGAGAGGGAGGTCACTGGTCTCCTGGTAGGGGATCAGGCTGGTTCAATATTAATTGGAATACAAAATGGTATTCTGGCACAAAAGTTCATGATGGTTTTTGGTTATGTGAATTCAAAATCCCTTTTAATTCTATAAGGTATAAACCTGGTTCAAAAATCTGGAATCTACAAGTGTATAGAGGAAACAGTAAAGTTAATGAAAGGTCAGTATGGACAGCAATTCCATTAGGACGTTCCCCGGCAAACCTATCTTTAACTGGAACTTTAGAATTTGAATTTCCTCTTGGAAAATCCTCGAAAAGTTTCGTGTTAGTTCCTTATGCTTCAAGTTCCGGATTACAAAACAAAACTACATCTCCTGTTTCTCATGATTTTGATTTTGATATGGGTTTAGATTTTAAATTAGGTTTGACTTCCTCTCTAAATTTAGATTTCACGTTTAATCCTGATTTTTCTCAAGTAGAAGTGGACGAACAAAGAACAAATCTTACTCGTTTTGAATTATTTTATCCTGAAAAAAGGGAGTTTTTTATAGATAATGCAGATTTATTTACGAATCTTGGCTCCAGAGCAGCAAAGCCTCTTTTTACGAGAAGAATTGGTATTGCAAAAGATACAACTACAAGTCAATACGTTCAGAACCCAATTATCTATGGAGCTAAATTGTCCGGTAAAATCAATGAGGGATTAAGGATAGGAATACTGAATATGCAGACTACTCGCTTAAATGCAAGTGGAATTCCTTCATTTAATTATGGGATGGCTGTACTCGAAAAAAAAATATTATCTAATTCTAAAATTTCAACTTTCCTAATAAATAAGCAAGCTCTTTTTAATTCACCTGAAGACAGTTATAGTGTTGATCTAAATCATTTTAATAGAGTATTTGGTGTTGAAGCTAAAATTAAGAGTAACGATACTAAATGGAACACAGAGTTGTTTTATCACCAATCACTTGAAAATCAAAGTTATCAGGATAAAAGCTCATATGGAGCCAATTTTTCCTATGAATCTCCTTCTTTTGAGGTGAATAGTTATTTTTATGCAGTGGGTGAAAATTATAATCCTGAAGTTGGTTTTGTACCTAGAAAAGATTTTAAGTTTTTTAGTCCTTCGATGAAATATATTTTTTATCCTGAAAGCAATGCTCTTAACAAACACGGTCCAGAAATTGATTATGAATTTTATAGTGATGCAACTAATGGAATCACAGATTATGATCTTGATTTAGACTATAACATCACTTTTAAAGGTGATGCGAATTTGACTTTAAAAGGTAACAGGAAATTTACGCTATTACTATATGATTATGATCCTTCAAGATCGGAAGGAGAACCTTTAAAAGCACAAAGTGAATATACTTATACTAATTATACCATTTACTTTAGATCTAATGGAAGAAAAAAAATCTATTTTAGTTTTAATGGTAAATTCGGCGAATTTTTTAATGGTGATATTACAACTCTTGGAGGGACAATAAGTTACAAAATTCCACCAAATTTTAATATTTCATTGAGTTCTCAATATAATAATTTAGCATTCCCAGACCCTTATTCTGATGCGGAATTTCTTACTGTGAGTTCTAAGATCAACGTAAGTTTTTCTAAGGACTTATTTTTTAGTACATATTTACAATATAATAACCAGATTGATAACATTAATATAAATGCTCGATTTCAGTGGAGATTCCAACCTCTATCAGATATTTATTTAGTGTATACGGATAATTATTATGCTGAAAACCCTCTATTCATGAATTTAAAAAACAGATCTTTTGCTTTTAAAATAAATTATTGGTTAAATCTTTGATTTGTTAGAGGACAAGAATAGATAAGCAATTATAAGGCCGATAATGGAAAGAAAAGCCCCTAATATAAAAGCTGCCCCTGGAAAATAGATATCAGTTTGTGGATTTGTATAATAGGAAAATAAATTTGTCATAAGAGGGGGGCCAATAATAGCAGTAAGACTCATCAGGCTGGTAAGACCACCTTGTAGTTCTCCTTGCTGATTTGCAGGAATGGTATTTGTCATTATTCCTTGAAATGCTGGTCCCGCAATTCCTCCCAATGCATATGGGATCATAAAGGCAAACATCATCCATCCTTCATATGCAAAAGCAAAAAGAACAAGTCCAATGATATAAAAAATCATTCCAAAATACACTCCATTTATATTGCCAATTTTTGGAATGATTATTCTTATCAACCCACCTTGAACAATAGCTGCCATAAGCCCAACAAAACCTAAAGAATATCCCACCCATTTTTCATTCCAATCAAATCTTTCTATAGTAAAGTAAGCCCAGGTACTATGTGTGGCATGAGCTGCGATATTAAACAAGACTATACTAATAATGAGACCCGAAACAATTGGATATTTATTTAATGATTTTAGGGTGCCAAGAGGATTTGCCCTAGCAAAAGAAAATTTCCTTCTGTTATTTTTAGGAAGTGATTCTGGAAGAAAAAAATATCCATAAAGTACATTTAAAAATGTAAATGCTGCTCCTGCATAAAAAGGAACTCTAGGCCCATATTGTACTAAAAGTCCCCCTATTACAGGGCCTATTATAAATCCAAAACCAAAAGCTGCTCCAATTAAACCGAAATTTTGAGATCTTTTTTCAGGAGTGCTAATATCGGCAATATATGCTGATGCAGTGGTCATACTTGCCCCCATAATTCCTTGGAAGATTCTACCTGCAAACAACCAAATTATTGACGGGGCAAGAGCCATAATAAGATAATTTATTCCAAACCCTAATAAAGAAAGTAAAATAATACTTCTTCTTCCGTATTGATCACTCAATCCGCCCAGTACAGGGGCAAAGAGAAATTGGAGAGAGGCATAAGAAAACATCAACCATCCACCATATTTTGCAGCTTCACTAATTGATCCATCTATGAGATCAGAAATTAATCCTGGCACGATGGGAATAATTATTCCTAAACCAGTAATATCGATTAGAATTGTAATGAAGATAAATATTAAAGCATTCCCTTTTCTCTTTTCCATTGAATCCATGCAAATTACTATATTAATTCTTAAAATAAATATTTTTCTTTCCTTACCTTTAATTGATTTATTTTTAAGTTGTTATGCAAAAAAAAAAATCCTCCAGGAGAAAATTTATTACTAAATCAGGGCTTGCTTTGTCTGCTTCTTTTGTTGCTCTTGGCTCGTGTGATGATAAAACTAAGGAGTCAAAATTACATGTGCCAAATATAAATTTTAATAAAACCTATCAGTGGAAAATGGTTACCACTTGGCCTCCAAATTTTCCCGTTTTAGGAGAGGGGTGTAATATACTTGCTCAGTGGATTGAAAAAATGTCGGGGGGCAGGTTAAAAATTAAAGTTTATGGAGGAGGTGAATTAATTCCTAGTCTCGAATGTTTTGATGCAGTAAGCAGTGGAGCTATTGAAATGGGAAGTGGAGCCTCTTATTATTGGGCAGGAAAAGTTCCTGCTTGCCAATTTTTTTCTTCAGTACCATTTGGAATGAATCCTGCTCAAATGAATTCATGGCTAATTTCTGGCGGTGGTCATGATTTATATAAAGAACTGTATTCTCCATTCGATTTAATTCCTTTTCCTGGGGGAAACACAAGTATGCAAATGGGAGGATGGTTTAATAAAGAAATTAATTCCATTCAAGATTTAAAAGGTTTAAAAATGAGAATGCCTGGTTTTGGAGGTAAAGTGTTGTCTAAGGCAGGAGGCACGGCAGTTACTGTAGCTGGAGGAGAAATTTATACAAATCTTGAAAGAGGAGTAATAGATGCTACAGAATGGATAGGGCCCTACCATGATTACCTGATGGGATTTTATCAAGTGGCAAAGTATTATTATTTTCCTGGATGGCACGAACCGGGAGGTGTTCTTGAGATGATTGTAAATAAAAATAAATTCTCAAATCTTCCTTCTGATTTACGTGAAATTATCACCCACGGCATGGAAGCTATGAACACGTGGATGCTTTGTGAGTGTGACTCAAAAAACAGTTTTTATTTAGACAAGTTAATTAAAGAAGAGGGCGTACTCTTAAAACAATTTCCAGCAGAAGTAATTAAGGAATTAAAAATTAAAAGTAAAGAAGTTGTCCAAGAATTGGTAGAGAGTGATGCAATGAGTAAAAAAATTCATGAGCACTACGAAAAATTTAGAAATTCTATTAAGGGATGGTCGGATGTCAGTGATAAGATGTATTATACCCTGTAATTATTTAGCTAATAGGTCAGGAAAAAAAGAAACAATTTCAGGATAAAGAATAAGTACAATAAGAAAAAGTATTTGAATTACCACAAATGGTATGATGCCTAAATATAAATCCTTCGTTTTAACTTCTGGGGGAGCAACACTTTTCAAATAGAATAAAGAAAATCCAAAAGGAGGAGTCAGAAAGGAGGTCTGAAGGTTAATTGCAATTAATATACCTACCCAGATCAAGTCAACGCCTAAAGCAACAAATATTGGGGCTACGACAGGAACTATGATAAATGTTATTTCTATAAAATCTATAAAAAATCCTGCAATGAATATGATAGCTAATACCAGTATAAGAAATCCATTTGGAGAAAGATTTGCTTGTGTAATCAAATCAACTAGAAGTTTATCTCCATCTAGTCCTCTAAAAACTAGTGAAAAAGAGGTAGCTCCAATTAGAATCATAAATACTATTGAAGTTAAATGTGTGGTTTCACTCATTATCTTTTTAATGATATTAATTTTAAGATTTCCATTGAGTCTGCTAAGAGTTAGTGCTCCTAATGCTCCGATGCCTGCTGCTTCTGTAGGAGAAGCAATCCCTGCAAAAATTGATCCTAGAACCGCAGCAATTAGAAGAAAAGGTAAGATAAAAGCCTTTATAATCTGAAAGACACTTGTTTCTTGCTTGAATTTTTCTATTTCTTCTCTTGGCATGCTTGGAACCATATTAGGATACAATATCGATAATGAGATTATATAGACTAAATATAATCCTACAAGAATTACTCCTGGTAATAATGCTGAAGTAAATAAATCTCCTACAGAAACGTTAAGTACACTTCCTAGTAGTACGAGCACTACTGATGGAGGGATGATTTGTCCTAATGTCCCTGAGGATGCTATCACTCCAGTGGCTAATGATGAGCTATATCCTCTTTTTAACATGGTAGGAAGACTGATGAGGCCCATGGTAACCACAGTAGCTCCTACGATTCCAGTAGAAGCAGCTAACATCGCCCCAACTATAATTACGGATATAGCAAGACCTCCTCTAATCTTTCCGAACATCAGCGCCATTGTTTCTAGAAGTCTTTCAGCTATTCCAGACCTTTCAAGAGTGATTCCCATAAAAATAAACAGTGGAACAGCAAGCAAAACGAAATTGTTCATAATACCATAAATTCTTAGAGAAAGGAGGTAGAAAAAATCTATATCAAAAAAAAGAATTCCTGCTATCACTGACAACCCCCCTAAGGTTAAAGCAACAGGATACCCAATAAGTATTAAAATAAAAACGAGAGCAAATAATAATAAAGGAATATATTCAGTCATTTATAATTTTTTAAGAGAGCTCTGGCGTATCTGGCAGCATGCAGAAGTCCTTGTAAAAAAAATAAAGTAAATCCTATAGGAATAATTGACTTAATGATAAATCTATAGGGAAGACCTCCTTGATCTGGACTAGATTCCAATATTTCGTACGAGCTTATTACAAAAGGAATAGACGAAACGATTATTACGTAACTAAATGGAAGAAGAAATATTATAGTTCCTAAAAGGTTAATCCAATTTTTTGTATTTTCCGAAAATTCGTTATAGAATACATCTACCCTTACGTGCCTGTTTTTTTGAAGTGTATAAGAAGTTCCAAGGATAAAAATGCATGCAAATAGATGCCATTCTAATTCATAAAAAGCGGCAGTAGAATAGTTAAATATATATCGGAGTAAGACATCGACAGAAATGACTAAAACTAAAATTAAACTCAGCCAGGAAGTGAGTTTTCCTGTCTTTTTTATTAGTATTTCAATTTTACTCTTCAGCATATTCAAATTGTTAATACAAAGTACACAATATAGGATTTAATATCTTTGTAATTATTAAAAATGTTGTAATGAAAAGAGACATAAGAAATATTAATGCTGAAGAACTAGAAAATTTTTTTTTAGAACACAAACAAAAGAAATTTGTTGCTAGACAAGTTATGGAATGGATCTGGAAAAAATCCTTAACTTCTTTTTCACAGATGAACAATATCTCTCAAGAGAACAGGAAACTATTAGAAAGTATGTTTTCCATTAATAGTATTTCGGCAGATGAAGTGCAGATTAGCAGTGATAGAACTATCAAGACACGATTCAAGCTTTTTGATGGTCATAAGATAGAAGGAGTCCTTATCCCTCAGAATAAAAGAATGACGGCATGCATCTCTTCTCAAGTGGGCTGTTCTCTTTCTTGCACATTTTGTGCTACGGGAACTATTAACAGAAAAAGAAATTTATCTGCAGGTGAAATTTATGATCAAGTGGTACAGATAAGTAGACAGGCGATAGAAAATTATAACTTTTCTCTTACAAATATCGTTTACATGGGAATGGGGGAACCGCTGTTGAATTATTCTAATGTTATTCAATCTATTGACCGCTTAACTTCACCAGAGGGATTGCGTATTTCTAAAAGAAGAATTACTTTGTCTACGTCTGGAATTTCTAAGATGATAAAAAAATTAGCCGACGATAATATAGGCGTGAATCTTGCGTTGTCTTTGCATGCTGCTAACGATGAAAAAAGAAATGCTATTATGCCAATAGGTGAAACCAATTCCTTAAAAAGTCTTCGAGAGGCTATAGAGTATTATTATGCAAAAATGAAAAAACAGCTTACTTATGAATACATTCTTTTTCATGAATTTAATGATTCAATCGAAGATGCTGAAGCCTTATATTCTTTCACTAAGCATACGCCATCTAAGGTGAATCTCATAGAGTACAATCCTATTGAAAACGTCGCATTTACAAAGGCAACGGAAAAGAATTTAGCACAATTTATCTCTTACCTAGAAAAAAAAGGAGTGGTTGTAAAAGTGAGAAGAAGTAGGGGTAAAGATATTGATGCTGCATGTGGTCAATTAGCAAACAAAGAAAAAGTATGTTAGAACTTTAATTATGTATATCTTTTTATATTCCAACCAAAAATTTACTTTTTCTAGATGATAGAAGCAAAATTTTTATATTTGTATACCCTATTAACTAGTAACATGGCAAGAATTGCATTTATCTTTCTTTTTATCTTCCTTTTATTTAGCGGAAATCAATCTTCTGCTCAGTGGACCGTAATCAATCTTCATTATACTGCTACAGGTATAAAAAATGATGGTGGCACTGTTTTAAAAGCAGGTGATTTTTCATGGGATGAAGGGGAAAATAAAACTATAGCAGCAGCTGATGGGCTTTTGCTGGGTTCTAGTCTGGGAAGTTTAGTAGGAAATAAACAGCTTTCAGCAGCAAGTTTTCCCCAACAACATATTGGTGGCTTAGCTGCTTTTAAAGGAGTAATAGAAGCTGCAGATGATGGTTCTTTTACCTATACTCATACTGGAGATGAACTATTAGGCCCAACTGTAAACTTTGTTTATACCGTAGACGATGATGATAATGGAAATGCAAATGCAACAATTTTTGGTACAGTTACAATTCATCTTGTTGCAGTAAATGATGCACCAGTAGCGTTAAGTAACAGTGAAAATATAGATGAGGGTCAAGTTGTTAATGGAAATATACGTGAGGGAAAATGGTATACAGATCCAGATCATACAGGTACTGTTAATGGAGTTCCTAATAGGTTTACTGGAACTGTTGCTTTTAGCATAGGTGTTGGAGCACGTACTTATGGAACGTTGAATGCTTTTAACGCTACCACGGGTGATTTTACCTTTACTGCGAATTCTAATATAATAGGGAATGATAATAAAGTGGAATCATGGAACTTCACTTTAGATGATGGTATAGCAGGTGCAGTTACTGGTGTGATTTCAATAAATATTAATAATGAACTTCCAAACCCAGTTAATGATGTAGTCAATGTAAATGTTGGAGAAACAGTTGATTTTAATACATTAGTGGGGGGCCTTGGTATTCTTTTACAAAATGATCCTGGTACAGGAGGTAGAACTGCTGGAGGGCCAATATCACCTCCTACACGTACAGTAAATGATCAAATTATATGTACCACTGCTGGAAATGCGCCCATTGTTTGTTCTAATGGTACATTTAAATACATACATGATGGAGCAATAGATCATATTGCCGACGTTTTTACTTATTCTTTCGATAATGGTATTGAAGCTGGGTCGAATGGTACAGTTAATGTTAATATCAATCAATGTCCAATACCAAAGCATGACACGTACACCGTAAATGAAGGAGCAACATTGACTGTCAGTGCTGCAAATGGAGTTATACAAGGAAAGATAGTAGCTAATGGTGGTATCAAGAGTGTTAATGATGTTGCTCCAATAAGTGGTCAGCCTGCTGGCCCAGATGTAGATTTAAATGGATTTACAAATTTAATAGCTACAAAAACGTCTGATCCTGCACATCACGTTGGGACTTTTACCTTAAATGCAAACGGATCTTTTACTTATGTACATGATGACGGAGGATCTCTTACAGATCAATTTACATATACGGTCCGAGATAATGGTAATGCTGCTCCAAAGTTTTGTGTTGCATCAGCTGCAGTGACTGTAGTAATAAAAATTACTCCTGTGAACGACTGTCCTATATCCACTAATGATACTTACACAATTGTTGAAGGGTTTGCGATGGATGTTCCAGTTGGAAGTGGATTTGTACTAGGAGATGCAGGTGATAACGCTAAAAACTATGGTACTAGAAAAACAGTTGGAGGGCCTGACACAGATGAAGAATCAAATACCTTAACAGCAGTTCAAGTTGGAGGTAATCCTACAGGTTTTCTTGGGGGAACATGGCTATTTCGTGCTGACGGAAGTTTCACATATTCTCACGACCCAGCATCGGGTGTAACTAGTACAAGTTTTCAATATAAACTTACAGATAATGGCACTCCAGTAGCGTGTGATGCAGCAGCGCCTACAAGAACAGTGAATATAATTATAATTAACGAAATCCCTGTATCAGTCCTAGATGCATATAATTGTGCAGGGGATGCAAATCAAGGAGGTTCTCATCCTAATGGAGTTGCTGAGGGAGGCACTTTGACTGTCCTAGTTGGAACAGGTCTTCTAGCTAATGATCCTAAAGACCCTAACCCTAATGATGTTATAACTATAGATATCACTGATCAACCTGATCATGGAGTTATTTCGTGTATTGCACCTGGAGCTCCAGTAGGGGCCAATAGGGTATGTGATAATGGATCTTTTCAATATGTACATACTTCTTGCGTTAACGATGTAGCTCAAGATCAGTTTACCTATAGATTACATGACGGAGATGATTATGGTCTCCCAGTCACCGTTACAATTTGTATTTATAATGAGTGCCCAATAAAACAAGATGATACCTATCCTTTATTATTGAACGACGATGGATTCCTTCTTGCCGATGATCATAATGGGCTAGTTACTCCAGCAAATCCTGATGATGATGGGGTGTTAAGTAGACTAACTGGTGGTTTAAAAGATAGAGATGGTGGAACGGGATGTGATCCTTTAACAGTTGCCTATAAACCTGGAAATGGCCCAAATCTTGTTGGAGCTCAACTAACATGTCCTAGTACTCCAGCAGTTCCTTCTCCAGTAATTTGTTCTAACGGAACGTTTAATTATTCACATCAAGCTGGATCGGGTATTGCAGATACATTCGATTACACTTTAAGTGATGGGGAATGTACTCCAGTTCCCGCTACTGTAAATATTACCGTTAACGCATGCCCTACAGGAACAGCTGATGAATATTTAACTACTGAAGGAGGTACATTAAATATTACTGTCCCAGGTGCTGTTCCAGGTGGAACTGGAGGAGGAGGTGTTATATACGGTAAAGTAGGGGGTGCAAAAACAGTGGGAGGTGTGGACAGTGAACCTAATGGTAGTGTGATGACAGCATCTTTAAAACCTGCTAGCGGTCCTGCATATGGAACTATTGAGTGTATAGCCCCTGGAACTCCAGTAGGACTTAATAAGATATGTCTTGACGGAACGTTTAAATATGTGCACAACAATTTAGAAAATGGGGGAGATCTAACAGATGAATTTACTTATATTTTGACCGACGGCGTATGTGATGTAGATGTAGGTGTAATAATTAATATTACTCCTGTGAACGACTGTCCTGTAGGAACAGACGATACCTATACCGTAGATGAAGATGAAACTATCACTACTACTGCAGCTCAAGGTGTTATTCTTGGAGCAGCTTTTATCCCTTTAGCCCCTCCAGCTACATGGACAAAAACTGTAGGTGCAGCTGATACAGATCCAGACATAGGTGGTATGAATATTTTGACTGTAACGCTTCAAAATGCGCCTTCACAAGCAACCAGTTTAACCTGTCCAACAATAGGTGATCCTAGAAAAAATGATGCATCTCCAGTAATTTGTACTGATGGATCTTTTAGCTATGATCATAACGGATCAGAAAACAACGACTCTTTTACATATTTTCTAAGTGACAATGGTGCTGGATGTAATAACCAAGGACCTTACACGGTAACTATTCTAATTAATGGGCTAAATGATTGTCCAGTAGCTGTACCAGTAATAGGACCTATTACTTATACGGTACTGGAAGGTTCAACAACAATTTTTACCGATTTTGATGGAACCGCTACTGCTGGTACCACAAATGATAATGGTGTGAAAGCTAATGGTGATTCAGATATAGAAACTTCAATATACGCTCTGGCTTGGCAAAAGGTTGCCGACCCAAGTGAAGGAGATCTTAAAAACCTTCAGACTAATGGAGGATTTACTTATGAGCATAATGGAGGAAATGCGGCTACAGACTTTTTTACATATAGGGTACAAGATATTGGTTGCATAGGTGGATCTGGAGCCCCTGGTTTTTCAAATACTGTAAGAGTAGATATTAATATAACCCCTATTAACAATTGTCCTGTTGCTGAGGATGACGCGTACTTGAATATCTCTAATGAAGGAGAATTACTTAATGTAAGTAAAGCTCTTGGCGTAATAGATGCTAATGGTGATGTTCTTGAAATGGATACTGATGATGAAAGTGATGCTTTTATAGTTCGACATATTGCTACTGGAGGACCATTTTTTGGAACTCTTACCTGTCCCACATCACTTCCAAACCCAACTGCTGGCATATGTCCTGATGGTTCATTTCAATATCAGCATAATGGAACAGAGAATCTTAATGATTCTTTTAATTATGAAGCGGTAGATGAATCTGGTACATGCGCCGATCCTGAAGCAGGTCCGCGTTTTGGAAGTACGGCAACGGTTACCATTAATGTATCACAAAGAAATGATTGTCCTACGGCTATCGATGATGTGTATACTATGGACGAAAACGGAACGCTTTTGGCTGATGGTCTATTAGCAAAACCTAAAGGAGTAATAAATAAGGAAAATACAAGTCAGGCCAACGCTAAAGATAGTGACCCTGAGGGGGATGCATTTACCGTTCAATTAAAACCTATCCAAGCGGGTCAACTTTTGCATGCAATTTCTCTTACCTGTCCTTCTAATGCGCTTGCTTCTCCAACAATTTGTCCGGATGGAACATTTCAATATGTGCATGATGGATCGGAAACAACAATTGATCGTTTTGAATATGAAATTATTCCTGGGGTTGCATGTGTTGTCGCGGGGGATGATACGGGAGAAGTTGTAATTAACATTACTCCTGCACCTGATTGCCCAATTGTTTTCGATGAAACTTATACGGTCACAGAAGGGGGAACATTAGAGTTAAATAATTGTAATGGTGGGCCATGTAATGTCTGGTTGAATGACGATAATGATGGAGATGGAATTGTAAATACTAATGATAATGATATTCTTCAAAAAGCTTATGTGGTAGTCACTCCTCCAACACATGGATCTCTTACCTGTCCTGATAATGCGCTTCCCTCTCCAATAATTTGTTCTGACGGATTATTTGTTTATACTCATGATCATACTGAGACTCCTTCAGGTGCTGGAGCAGATAGTTTTACCTATAAAACAAATAACGTAGAGTGTGATAGTAACGTAGGGACTGTAACCTTTAATGTTACGCCTGTGAACGACGTACCAGTTGGTGTACCTGATGTCTACACTTGCATAGAAGATCAAAGTATTAACATCAATGATGCCAATGGATCAGTTGGAACCGCGAGTGATGATGGGGTTCTTGTAAATGATTCTGATCCAGATAATGCTGTTATCGCTCCTCCCAATATATTTGCAGGTGCCCTGACAGCTGTGATTGTAACTCCGCCTACTCATTTTGATCAGGCTGCAGCAGGAGGACCTCTTGCGCTAGCAAATGATGGAACTTTTATATATTTTCATGATGGGGTTGATGACGGAAACCCTGATACTTTCACCTATAAAACTTTAGATGGTAATTGTGATGGACTAGGAGCATTACCATGTCCTATTACGACGGTGACAATAAATATAACTCCAGTAAATGACTGCCCTATTGGTCAGAATGACACGTACTCCGTATTTGAAGCAGGACTACTACAAGCTGATGGAATAGGAGGTCACCCTAATACAGTGATTCTGAATACAAATCCAAATGGAGCAGATACTGATGAAGACGGAAATGCCATGACTGCTACTTTGGGTGCTTTACAAACTGTAGAAGATCGGGGCATTTTCAATTTTTTCTCCCCTGCTGGATCATTTAATTATCAACATGATGGCACTGAAAATTTTGGTCCATTTACTTTTCAATATACCCTTTCAGATAATTTTGGATGTGTCGATCAAGGGCCTTATACTGTAACAATCAATGTTATACCAGTGAATGAATGTCCAGTCGTCAAAAATAGTCCTCCACTCGTCGATGACTTCTATACAGGGATTCTTGAAGAGGGAACTTTAATAATTAATACTCCCCTCACGGGAGTATTAAAAACTGGAGATGTGGCTAATGGAGATTTTGATCCTGATGGAGATAACTTCACTGCTTCAGTTGCTGTTAATCCTCAATTCGGAACTCTTACATGTCCACCTCCAGCGGGAACAAATCAAGTAGGATCTGGAATCTGTCAAAATGGTACATTTCAATACGTGCATGATGGCACTGAAAATTTTGAAGACTTTTTTACTTATCAATTAAGTGATGGCAATAATGATAATGTAGGTAATCCATGTGCAACGCAAGGGCTTGTCAAACTTACTATCACTCCAGTAAACGATCCTCCTGTTGCGGCAGATGATTTATTTTATGAAGTATTTGAAGGTCAAACATTAAATGTTAACCCTTTAAATGCTCATCCTAACAATCTTGGAGTACGAGCAAATGATTCTGATCCAGAACAAGATGTGCTGGATCCAAATGAGGTAACATTAGATTGGACTTGTGCAACATGTACTGGACCTACTCATCATTCAAACTGGATACCTAGTCCTGATGGAACTTTTATTTATCAACACGATGGGACGGATGCTCCTAATATTGATGAAATCACATATCGTCTTGATGACAATCAGGCAGAGAATAATTTATCTGAACTACCACTTGCTACTGTTAGAATTAGAATTCTAAACACACCACCAGTTGCTATAGGAGAAAATTATACTGTAGATAAGTGTGAAACATTGGTTGGAGATGATATACTTGGTACTGATCCTGCTAAACCAGATGGCGTTCTTGTAAATGATACAGAGGTGGATCCTCAAGATATTTTAACCGCTGCTTTACAGACAGCAGCTGCTCATGGAACGCTTACCTGTCCTGATAATGCACTTCCATCTCCAACAATTTGTGCTGATGGATCATTTCAGTATGTTCATGACGGTACTCCTTCCCCAACAACAGATAGCTTTACTTATTTCGTTAGTGATGGAGAAGATGTAACAGCCGCAGTTACTGCTACTATTACTATAGTCAATCAAGTTCCCGTTCCGACTCCTGATGTATATACTGTTGATGAGGGAGCTATACTTACTGTAGTTGCTGGAGTAGTAGGATTAAAAGATAATGATACAGATGCAAATTCTTGTGATGTGCTTGAAGTAACAATGAAAACAGCACCAATGTATCATAACGAAACTGCCGTGATAGTTATAGCTCAAAATGATCCTTGTTTGACTAACCAACAAGGCGGAAACTGTTTTACAGGGGGTCCTTTTGTAACTAAAGTTGATGGTGGCTTTACCTACGCGCATGATGGTAGTGAGACTACTCAAGACAGCATCATGTATAGAGTAAGTGATGGAACAGCGACAGCCCCTGCAACAAAAGCTATTATAAATATCACTCCAATAAACGATCCTCCAATTGCAAGAAATGACACTTTCGGATTATTTGAATGTGATACTATAAATATTGATGCGGTCCTTGGACTAAAGAATAATGATGAAGATGTTGATAATCCTATAGGTCTTGTAGAAGCATTTGTTGTAACTCCTCCATCACATGGAACTTTATCATGTGGCGCACTTTTACATGCTCCTTGTAGAGACGGCTCTTTCCAATATATCCATAATGGAGATGATAGCCCTAATGTGGACACCTTCACTTATCGTCTTTATGATGGTACCCCAGATCCTGCTCTAGCATTTTCTGAAAATGCTACTGTGAGAATAGAGATTGGTAATAGACCACCACCAGGAGCACAAAATGAAACCTATTCAGTAAATGAGTGTAAGACTATAATAATAAATGCTGCAACCGGAGTTCTTGCAAATGATACTGATCCGGATTGTAAGGATGTTATAACTATCATCATGAAAGATTTGCCAGCGATGGGATCTTTTATTGTAAATGCTGATGGGTCTTTTACCTATAGCCATAACTGTACAGACAACCCTGACGACACGTATTTTACTTATTTCGTTACTGATGGAGAAGATACCACTGTTGTTGCAGACACAGCAAAAATTTTAATTAATAATGTATGTACGGTTGGTAATGACGATTTATATGAGAATGTACTTGAAGGAGGTAAACTTATTGTAAATGCCGATAGTGGAGTATTGCATAATGATAACGATCAGAATCCTCTAGATATTTTAACAGTGATTGCTCCAATACCATATGAAAATACTATTTACGGAATATTGACACTTAATGCTGATGGTTCCTTCGATTATGTACATGATGATTCTGAAAATTTTGAAGATGTATTTAAATATATCATGAATGATGGAGAGTGTACTGAGAATGATACAGTCACAGTTACTATAAGAATTACACCTGTTCCGGATACACCTCCAGTAGCTCTTCCTGATTCTTATCCTTGTATTGATGAAGATAGTGTCTTACAAACTCTTACCTATCTTGAAGGAGTTTTAGGAAACGATTACGATTTAGATGAAAAAGATTCAGTTCTTACCGCTGTTATTGTGGTCTTTCCATTAAATGGCTCTTTAATTTTGAATCCTAATGGAACATTTATTTATAATCATGATGGTGGAGAAACCACTTCAGATTCCTTTACATATTATGCTACAGATGGGGATTTTAATACCGACACAGTTACTGTAACGCTCTGCATTAATCCAGTAAATGACTGTCCAGTTCCTGTTAGTGATGTGTTTAACATCAATGAAGGACAAGAAATAGATTCTTCTCTCGTGCTTAATGATTCTGATATAGAAGTTACATCTGGTATACAAAACCATCCCGTATTGATACGCGTATTAGATGATCCTAGGAATGTCGATGGAGATGTTGTTGGAAACCTGTTTTGGCATCCAGATGGTACTTTTAAATATAATCCACCTAGACATATCCTTGCTCCTGGACCAGAGGTTGTAACATTTGACTATCTGATTTCCGATGATGGATTTGTATTATGTGATTCCAGTGCAACTGTAACAATTACAATAGCACATATTAATGATTGTCCTCTTGCTGTAAATGACTCTATTGAATTTGACGCCTCAAGTCCAGTATCATTAATAAAAGATCTTATTGCAAATGACTCTGATCTAGATTCTGATCTAGATTCAACTAGTATAGAAATAACAAGAAATCCAGATTTTGGTGAAGTAATAGTAAATAATGATGGCACGATTACGTATAATTTTGATAATTCTCCTACAAACTATGACACGCTAATTTATACAGTGAGAGATGTTGAAGGATGCCCATCCAATCTTGCTTACTTATTTATTCATGCTAATAATCTTAACCCTAGTATTTATGAGCTTCCAAATTATTTCACGCCAAATAATGATTTATTTAACGATGCCTTTGTAATAAAGTATCAGAATATTTTAGAACAATATATTGGTTTTAAAGTTAATATTTATGATAGGTATGAAAGAATAATTTATTCTAGTGATACTGTTACTACTGATCAAATTTGGAATGGTAATAATACACTGGGACAGCCAGTTCAGTCAGATTTTTATTATTTTGAAGTAACTCCTGTAGAATACCGAGGAACAAAATATGAAAGAACAAAAGACATTTTAGTGGGGACACTATATTTAGAAAGATCAAGGTAAAACGATCTAATTCCCGTATGATAGAGAGTGAACAGCAAAAGTTGCTAGCCAGTGAGCTCCTCCATACCCGCTGTCGAACATAATTTCATATCCTCTGACAGCATGATTTCTAGCTATTTTTTGAAGCATAGCTTTATTCTCCTCATCTTCTTCAAGAACAAAAGCTATTTGGTTAAGAGACCATGCCCTGTGAAACATTAAACCTATAAGATGACCTATCCCAGGATCTTCTAGGTCTAAAACTTCTGGGATATTTATAATATTGGAAAATTCTTTACTATTTGTTTCTGGAAAAAATTTTTTTATCCATTTATTAAAATCTTTTTTACTTAATATTTTGCTCATAGTTTCAGCTTCCGCCAAACATGGAGAAAGAAAATCTGTACCAGAAGGTTCATAATCTACGGGACAATTTGTATCATAAAAATAATATTTTAGACCAAATTCCTTTATCTTATTTTCCAGGTTAGCATCTCCAGCAATTTTTGCATAATCTAACATGAGAGAGAATGAAAATGCAGAATTTGCATGTGTGCCAGGTCTTAAAGGAGATGATAATACTTCTAAAAACTGTTGAGTCCTATTAGATAAAAGATTTACTAGAGGCGTAAGGTTATTGGTCCAAGTTTTTGCTTCTAGATCATCCCAATTTTTTAACTCACTATATAATTTCATCAACCATGCCCATCCATACGTTCTTTCAAATCCTTTTGTGAATTCATTTTGAAAGAACTTATATTCTTTGTCTAAATTTTCTTTGGATAAATTTTTTCTCAATTTTGAACGAATTTCCTCCTTAAGTGATATATCAGGAAACAACTTCAAAATTTTTACCATAGTCCAATGACCATGTACAGCTGAGTGCCAGTCCCAACAACCGAAAAATGATGGAGTAATCTGGTGATGAGGTTTTACCCATTCTTCATCTATGAATCTATAGCCTATTTTATAAGGGTATTTCTTGTCTACACAATCTAATGAAAGTTGAACTAATTTTTCTGCCTTTTCTTCATCAAGAAGAGGCATGTTTAAAGTCTTATATTCTTGATTAATTTCTTGTTTGCAGCTGAATAAAAAAAAGAAAATAATGTAAATGAAATATGAAGATACTTTCATTTTTTACTCAATTTAAAGAGTTTTTCTTTTTCTTCTTTTGATAAACTGGCGTATCCACTTTTTGAAATTTTATCTAGAATTTTATCTACCTCATCTTGACTAGTTTCATCCTCATCAACTTTTTGATCAACGACAGTTGACTTTTTTGACTTATTAAAATTTTTAAAAAAAGATAGAATATTAATAATAGGCATCCCCATATTATTTCCGTTTTGTAATTGTTTAATAAAAAAATACCCAATTATTGCTCCTCCAATATGAGCTATTTCACCTCCGGCATTTTGACTCGTTATATCAAAGAAGGACATTAAAAAATACAATAAAGCGATATATTTTATTTTAACTGGCCCTAAGAAAAGAAGATAAAATGTGTGGTTTGGAAGCAGTGTTGCTGATCCTATAACTATACTAAATACTCCAGCTGATGCTCCTAGCATCAAAGAAGATTCTACTCTATCATAGTAAAATGGAACAATATTATATATGGCCATATAAAACATACCTCCAATTATGCCCCCCAAGATATACATACTAATTAGAGAATTGTTCCCTAAATTTTCATGAATAATTTTTCCAAACCAATATAAAAATAACATGTTCCACAAAATATGTGAAAACCCCATATGAAGAAAGAAATAGGTTATAATACTCCAGGGTTGAAAAAAGAATTGTTTGATGTCTGCTGGAAGCATTAAAGTATTTATAAAACCTCTATAAAAACTTCCTATACCAGATACTTGGGCAATAACTTCTATTATACTTACACTGACAAAAACTATTATATTAATTAATATAATTTTTATTAGTCCATTGTCAGGCTTGTTCCAAGCATTTTTAAAATCTTTTATAACAAAATTAGACATAGTATTAATAATATGTTCCGTATTTCTTTTTCCAGTACCTAAGTATTATATAAGCAATAAGCATGCCACTAAGATGTGCTAAGTGTGCTACGTTATCTCCTGGCATTCTATTTAATTCACTCCAGACTTCATATATACCATATACCAGCACTAGATATTTTGCTTTAACTGGTATAGGTGGAAATAAAAGTATAAGTTGCATATTTGGGAATAACATCGCAAATGCGAGAAGTATTCCAAATACAGCTCCAGAAGCTCCAACCATGGGAACATCACTTTTAAATGCAAATAATTTTGCTGCTGTTTCTTTACTCTCGATAATATAATTAGGGTTTTCTGGAGAATCTGTGAATTCTATTATAAAATCATATACCTGATTGTAATATTCAGGAGCATTATCAAGAACTAGTCTTCTAAATTTTTCAGGGGAAGGATTTTCAATATAATGTTTTGTTTCTTGTTCAAACTTGTAATTTTCATAGAAATTTATGCAAGAATACAATATGCCAGCTCCTATTCCAGTGATAAGATAAAATATAAAAAACCTTTTTGCACCCCATACTTTTTCTAAAATGGGAGCAAAAACTAAAACGGCAAACATGTTAGAAAATAAATGGTAAAAGTTTGCATGCACCCACATATATGTTAGTATTTGAAAGGGTCTAAAATTTTCTGAAAGCACGTACCTCATTCCTAAAAATTCTATTACTTCTTGAGAAGTTACAATAAAAATTATTCCGTTGATAATTAGAATGTATTTTGCTGCAGTAGTTAAGTTAAACATCGAAAAATTTATTTATTTGATTTTTATTTATTTGTATAAAAATTTTTTCTCCATCGGGGGTGTAATTAAAGATTTTACAAGAAAAAAGTTGATCAATTAGCGATTTCATTTCATCAATTTCTAACTTTTTTTCTTCTCTTATTCTACATCTTTTAGCAAAGGATCTGATAATTTTTTCATTTTTATCATCAGAAAAACTTTCATTATTTAATTTCAATTCTTCTATAAAACTTTCGATTAAATGTTTTTCATTAATATCTTCTGAGCCTGAAGGTATTCCATTTATGACGACTGAATTTGTTCCAAAAATATCTATATCAAAACCTAATAATTTAATTTCATTTATTAGTTCACTCATTAACTGGAAGTCTGTTTTATTTAGTTCAATGTATTTAGGAAAAAGAGATTGCTGAGAATTAGATTTCTTGTTCTTAAAATTGGCTTTATACTTTTCATATAATATTCTTTCGTGCATAAGAGATTGATGGAATATTAATATCTTATCATTTAACTGTTTAAAAATGTAAGGTCTCAATAATTGGATTGGATCATTGGATTTCTGATCTGAAGAATCTTCTTCATTAATCATATTTTGTTTACCTATGCGCGTGTTTTCTGATTTGGCGTCTTCAAATACTACTTGCCAATCATTATTTCTTTTTTTTGATGATACATTCTGATACATTTCATCATATTGCCTTACTCTAGTTGATGTAAAATTTATATCAGCATCAAAATTTATTGAAGGAGTAACATTATGAATTCCTAATGATTTATTTATAGAGGATTTAACAACATTATACATTAGCTTCTCATCATCAAATTTTATTTCATTTTTAGTAGGATGGACATTAATATCAATGCTTTTAGAATCTACTTCAATGAATAATACGTAAAACGGGAATTTTTTATCCTCTAAAAGTCCTTCATAACTTTTCAATAGAGCATGGTTGAGATATGGACTTTTTATAAATCTATTATTAACAAAGAAGAACTGTTCTCCTCTGGTTTTTTTTGAGTTTTTGGGTTTGCCTATAAAGCCTTTTAATTCTATTTTATCAAACTCTTCATTACATTGAATAAGTTGTTCTCTATAATTATTTCCAAAAATGGATATTATTCTGTTGCTTAAATTTGATTGTTTTAAATTGTGAATTTCAATATCATTATTAAACAAAGAAAAATTAACATCACAATTAGCAAGAGCTATCCTTTGAAATTCATCTATAATGTGTCTTAATTCTACTGCATCAGATTTTAAGAAATTTCTCCTTGCAGGAATATTATAAAATATATTTTTTATTGTTATCGAAGTTCCATTTCTCTTGCTTACTTCTGATATGTCTTTTATTTTAGACCCTTCAATAATTACTTTTGTACCTGTTTCTAGATCTTTCATTTTTGTTTTCATTTCAATTTGACAAACTGATGCAATTGAAGATAATGCTTCACCTCTGAATCCCATTGTTTTAATTTTAAAAAGATCACTTGATTTTTTGAGTTTAGATGTAGAATGTTTGTCGAAACATTTTACTGCATCTTCTTGATTCATTCCTATTCCATCATCTATCACAACTATTTTATTTTTTCCTCCCTCATAAACGATAACTTTTATATTATTTGAATCTGCATCAATACTATTTTCTAATAATTCTTTTATGATAGAAGAAGGTCTTTGAATTACTTCTCCTGCTGCAATCTGATTTGTGACAGAGCTTGGAAGTTTATGAATTATACTTTTCATAGAAATTATTATAATTTTTTATGCAATTTCAAAAAATATACTAAAGGAATTATCAGAAATAATAGAAAAATTAAATTTCCATAAAATAACCATCCAATAGATATAGTGCTTAGAAATACTATTAATATTAATTGTAGATTTCTCGGTTTTAAAAATATATTTTCATCACTTGTCTTGAGATTATTGAAGGATATGTCCTTTTTTTTGTCATTTTGTATTTTAGAAATTCTTTGTTCAAGATCTTCTTTTATTGGATCATAATGTCTTGCTCCAAATTTAAATTTTTTATTTCTAGGTAGTCTTATCAGAGAAGGAAATTTCATCTATTTTTATTTTTGCATTTAAAGAATAATTATTTATAAAGATAGATTTAATATTTTTTTTTCTACAACAGAAGGATAAACTATTCTTAATAAATTTTTAATTTAAAATTGATATAAATTTTTTTAAGATATCGAAAGTAATATAGTATTTTTATAGAAGATGAAAATTGGAATAGTTTGTTATCCAACATATGGTGGGAGTGGCGTAATTGCTACTGAATTAGGAAAAGCATTATCTGAAAAAGGGAACCATGTTCATTTTATTACTTATGAGCTTCCTGTTAGATTAAACTTTCATAATAATAATCTTTATTATCATGAAGTTGGAGTAAAAGATTATCCTTTGTTTGAATTTCCTCCCTATGAGCTATCCCTTACTGGCAAATTAGTTGAAATAGTACAATTTGAAAAACTTGATATTTTGCATGTACATTATGCTATACCTCATGCTTCATCTGCTTTGCTAGCAAAAAGTATACTTAAAACTTTTCAAATAGATATTCCTATAATTACAACATTACATGGAACAGACATCACAATAGTTGGTAATGATCCTTCTGCTAAGTCAGTAATTAACTATTCTATTAATCAATCTGATGGAGTAACTGCTGTATCAAATAGTTTAAAATCAGATACATTACAAAATTTTGATATAAAAAAAGAAATTAAAGTAATTCCAAATTTTGTTGATATATCTAGATTTCAAAACAAGGACAATAAAAAGTTTAAAGAGAAGATATGTAAAAATGGTGAAAAATTAATTTTACATACTTCAAATTTCAGAAAAGTAAAAAGAATTCAGGATGTGGTTAATATATTTTGCAAAATAAATAAATTAATACCTTCTAAACTTGTAATGATTGGTGATGGTCCTGAAAGGAGAAATATAGAATCCTTGACTCGATCACTTTGTGGTCTTAAAGATGTTATTTTTCTAGGTAAACTTGAAAACATAGAAGACATTTTATCAAATGGAGACTTGTTTCTATTAACTTCTGAAAAAGAAAGTTTTGGTTTGGCAGCTTTAGAAGCTATGGCATCATCTGTGCCTGTGGTTTCTACTAATGCAGGAGGTCTTCCCGATTTAATAGAACAAGGAAAATCAGGGTTCTGTTGTGATATTGGAGATGTAGATGAGATGGTAAAAAAATCGTTACATATATTGGATGAGAATAATTTAGAAAAATTTAAAAAATTTGCTTTTACAAGGGCAAAAGATTATAATATAAAAAACATTCTTCCCTTATACGTTGACTATTATAAGAAAATATTAAAATCTAGAAATGAGTAAAATAAAAAAGATTTTTGTTTTAGATACTTCAGTAATACTTCACTCACATGATTCAATAATGAATTTTGAAGAAAATGATATTGGAATACCAATTACTGTTCTTGAAGAATTGGATGAGATGAAAAAAGGAAATGATACTAAAAATTTTGAAGCTAGAGAATTTATTAGATTAATTGACAAGCTTTCCAAGGACTATATGTTAGATAAATGGATCTCTTTAAATGGGAAAAATAAAGGAAAATTTAAAGTTTTAGTCGATAATGTGAATAATGTTAATAACATTTTTAGTGATGAGATTAATGATCACAAAATTTTAAATTCTGCTTTAAACCTTCAAAAAGAAGAAATAAAAAAGAACGTGATTCTAGTTTCGAAAGATATTAATTTAAGACTTAAAGCAAAATCTTTAAACTTAAGGGCTGAAGATTATTTAACGGGAAAAATTAAAAATGTAAATTCCTTAGATTATAAAAGTCAGATTATAAATAATGTATCTGAAGGATCTATCAATAAATTATATGAGAAATCAATGTTAAAAAAAGATGAAGTTTTTAAGAAAAAAATATTAAATCAAAATGATTATTATATATTAAAAAGTAAGAAAAAGTCAATACTTTCTTTTTATGAATACGCGAGCAATTCAATTCTAAGAATTGATAAAAAAAATGCTTATGGTATATCCCCTAAAAATGCTGAACAAGCTTTTGCTCTACATGCATTATTTAATCCTAAAATTAAACTGGTTTCGATTAATGGTGTTGCTGGTACTGGAAAAACACTTCTTGCTTTAGCTTCATCTTTACAACAAAGAAGAAATTTTAAACAAATATTTGTTGCAAGACCAATTGTTCCTCTCAGCAATAAAGACATCGGATATCTTCCTGGTGATATACAATCAAAAATAAATCCTTATATGGAGCCTCTTTGGGATAATTTGAAATTTATTCAAAATCAATACAAACAAATTGATAAAGAATTTAGAACATTGAAAAACATGATAAGCACTGAAAAATTGATCATTCAACCTTTAGCTTATATAAGAGGAAGAAGTTTTTCAAATATCTTTTTTATTGTAGATGAAGCCCAAAATTTAACTCCTCATGAGATTAAAGCTATAATTTCTAGAGCAGGAGAGAATACCAAAATAGTATTTGTTGGTGATATTTATCAAATAGATACTCCTTATCTGGATTCTCAGAGTAATGGATTATCCTATTTAATAGATAAGTTAAAAGGTGAAGAAATTTATTCTCATGTAACACTCAAAAAGGGAGAAAGATCAGAATTAGCGAATTTAGCTAATGAACTATTGTAATTTGTTATATTTATATTCAAAATAATTATTTATGATTAAATCCCGCAAGGATTATTTGCAGCAGTATAGACTAAGTGTAACTAATCCAAAAAAATTTTGGGAAAAATATGCGAAAAATTTTCATTGGCATAGTCGCTTTTCTGAAATTTTAGATTGGAATTTTGAAGAACCTAAGGTTGAGTGGTTTTGTGATGGAAAATTAAATATTACTGAAAACATTTTTGAAAGAAATTTATCTAAACTAAAAAACAAAATTGCTATAATATGGGAGCCAAATGATCCCAAAAGCACTTCTATAAGGATAACATATCAAGAACTATTTGAAAAAGTTTGTGCATTCTCCAATGCACTGATACAAAAAGGGGTTAAAAAAGGGGATAGAATTATTATCTATATGCCTATGGTACCGGAAGCAGCAATTGCTATGTTATCATGTGCTAGAATTGGGGCAATACATTCAGTTGTTTTTGCAGGATTTAGCGCAAATTCTCTTGCAGACCGTATTAATGATTGTGAAGCAAAACTTATAATTACTTCAGATGGAAATTTCAGAGGTGATAAAATAATTCCTGTAAAACAAATTGTAGATAACGCTATAGTTAAAGCAAAAACTATTGAGAGTGTCATAGTATTAAGAAGAACAAATTCAGAAGTAAAAATGCTAAAGGGGAGAGATTATTGGTTTCATGATCTAATACAAAATATTTCTAAGAACAATAAGGCTGAAATAATGGATTCTGAAGATATTCTCTTTATTCTTTATACTTCTGGTTCTACTGGAAAACCGAAAGGTATTGTTCATTCTTGTGGAGGATACATGATATATACTCAATACACTTTTGAAAATGTTTTTCAGTGTCAAGATGATGATATTTATTGGTGTACAGCTGATGTTGGTTGGATTACAGGGCATTCATATATTGTTTATGGTCCTTTATTAAGTGGAGCAACAACTTTAATGTTTGAAGGAATACCAACATTCCCTGATCCAAGTAGGTTTTGGAAAATTATTGATAAATATAATGTAAATCAATTTTATACTGCCCCTACAGCAATCAGAGCCCTCCAATCTTATGAAAAAAAATATGTAAAAAATTCCAATTTAACTTCTTTAAAAGTAATTGGTTCAGTAGGAGAACCAATTAATGAAGAAGCATGGAATTGGTATAATTCTAATGTAGGGAAAAATAACTGTCCTCTGGTAGATACTTGGTGGCAGACTGAAACTGGAGGAATTATGATATCCCCTATTCCTGGAGCAATAGAATGTAAACCAACTTACGCAACTCTTCCACTTCCTGGTATTCAGCCAGTATTACTAGATAATCAAGGAAAGGAAATAAAAGAACATGATATTGAAGGCAACTTATGTGTAAAATATCCTTGGCCATCTATTTTAAGAACTACATATGGAAATCATAAAAGATGTAAGGAAACGTATTTTTCAAAGTTCAAGGGTTATTATTTTACAGGGGATGGTGCAAAAAGAGATAAAAAAGGGAATTATAGAATTTTGGGTAGGGTGGATGATGTTATTAATGTTTCTGGCCACAGAATTGGAACAGCAGAAGTCGAAAATGCTATAAATGAAAATAGTTCAGTAATTGAATCTGCAGTTGTTGGTTATCCTCATGAAATCAAAGGTCAAGGTATTTTTGCATTTATAATTGTCAATGATAAAAATTGTAATGAGGACTATCAAGAAGAAATTAAACAAACAGTTTCAAAGTATATAGGGCCAATTGCTAAGCCAGATAAAATACAAATTGTTCCCGGGTTACCTAAAACTAGATCTGGTAAAATTATGAGGAGAATCTTACGGAAAATAGCATCAGATGATTATGAAAATTTTGGTGATATATCAACTCTATTGAATCCTGAAATAGTAGAAGAAATTATTGAAGCAAAAAAAATAAAGTGAACTCGGAGGGAGTCGAACCCCCAACCTCCTGGGCCGTAACCAGGTGCTCTATCCAGTTAAGCTACGAGTCCATGAAATGCCGCAAATTTAACAAATTTAAGATTTAATTTAGTATTAATATTATATTACACTTTACATAATTAATCTATATTTGCAGACGAGATTAAACTATGAAAAAAATAATTTTATTTTTTGTACTAATCGTATCATATTTTTATTCTTTTGCTCAAGAAAAAGACAACTCAAATGCTGAAGAGAAAAATATTATTAAACTAGATTTGCCAGGTTATATCAAACTAAATTTTGGGTTAAACACACTTTTGGATGCAGATGAATCTATGAAAATGGGAGTTATTTCTTCTAGATCTGCTGGATTAAACTATATGAAACCTATTTTTTTGTTTAATAATTTTTCCTTTAATCCCAGTTTAGGTATATCATTTGAAAATTATTCTTTCAAAAACAATGTAATTATTAATTACAGATATGACATTGATGATAATCAAATTAATTATATTGATACCCTTACTATTGATTCAAAAAATAATAAACTAGTCTCATCTTTTATAGAACTGCCCTTAGAATTTAGATATTATTTTGGAAGTGGAGATTTCGATGATAGTAGATTTTTCATTGGGATAGGTACCGATTTAGGTCTTCGAATAAACTCATTTACCAAGTTGAAACATATAAAAAATAATAAATCAATAGTTAATAAATCCAAAAATGATTTTGGTTTAACAAAGTTTAGATATTCAGCCTCGATTACAATTGGAAGAGGAAATTTTAATTTTTATTTCAAGTATTTTATTTCTGATTTTTTTAAAACTGGGAAAACACCCGAATTTATTTCAACTCAGCCTTTGCTTTTAAAAACAGGTATTTCTTTTAGTTTGTTTTAAATATCTCTTCTTAGTCTAGATACGGCTATATTTAGTTGTTCTCTGTATTTAGAAATTGTTCTTCTTGCAATATTATAGCCTTTTTTGTTGAGGATTTTTTCTAATTTTTCATCTGAGTAGGGTTCCCTTTTATCTTCCTCACTTATTAATTTTTTTAACAAATTTTTTACTTTTTTGCTGCTAATGATTTCACCATCTTTTTTTATATGAGCTTCAGAAAAGAAAAATTTTAATGGAAAAATCCCAAAATCAGTTTGTATAACTTTACTACTGACAATTCTACTCACAGTAGATATATCCATATCAATTTTTTTTGATATATCTTTTAATATCATTGGTTTTAGTAAATTATCATCTCCATTATTAAAAAAATCATATTGTAGTTCAATAATCGTATTCATAGTTTTTAATAATGTGTTTTGTCTTTGCTCTAATGCTTCAATAAACCATTTTGCAGATTCTAATTTTTGTTTTACAAAATCATATGATTTCTTATGTTCTTCATTTTTATTTTTACTTGTTTTAAGATCACTAAACATAGAAATATAATCCTTACTCAGTTTTATGTGTGGTGAATTCTTTGAACTTAGTGTAAGTTCAAAATCATTACCTTCTTTTCTTAAAATAAAATCTGGTATGAGATATTCAGTATGGTTACTTTCATCCATAGATCCTCCAGGTTTTGGATTCAAATTTTTAATTAGAGTAATTGCTTTTTTTATTTCTTTAATGTTTTTCTCACCGATTTTATCAATGATTTTATCATAGTGTTTATTTATGAACTCATTATAATATTTTACAATAATAAGTTGGGCCAGAGTTTCTTGTTTATTTTTTTCATCTATTCGATTCAGTTGAATATAAAGACATTCTTTTAGATTTCTAGCGGCTATTCCTGGTGGGTCAAAATCTTGAATTTTAAAAAGTATACTTTTCATATTTTCAAGTGTCGGCTCAAAATTTTCTGAAAAAACTATATCATCAATTATAGATTCTAAGTCTCTTCTCAAATATCCGTCTTCATCAATAGTTCCAATAATTTGATTTGCAACAATCTTATCTTTTTCATTAAGCTTTAAATATCCTAATTGATCTAATAATTTCTCTTGTAATGAAGTCCCAACAGAAAATGGGATCTCTTTTCGTTTATTGTATGGTCTAAAATCAGTTTTTGTTTTATAGGTTTCTTCTTCTGACTTATAATCTTCTAAATTAATATTTTCTTCATTGGATATTGAATCATTTTCTTCTTCCAGTGCTGGATTAGACTCTATTTCTTTTTTTATTGCACCAGTTATGTTGGAAGATGAAACTTGGAGAAGTTTGATAAACTGAATTTGTTGTGGTGAAAGTTTTTGACTTAAACTTTGACTGATACTTAGATTTTGCATTTAATAAACAATATTTATTTGATTGAACAAAGTTATTATAATTAGATGATTCTTTGAAAATAAGAACAAAATATAGTTTTTTTGTCATTCAGTATAATTTATTAAATTAAATGGGGAAAAATAAAAGAGTCAAAATCTTAGATATAATTAATAATACCATAAAAGAAAAGAAAGTTACAGTTTCAGGATGGGTAAGAACTAAAAGGCAAAGTAAAAACATTTCATTTTTATCACTTAATGACGGTTCAACTATAAATAATTTACAAATCGTAATTGATTCAGATACTATTAATAATGATTTACTGGATAGGATTAGTTCAGGGGCCTCTGTATCAGTATTTGGAAAAATTGTAAAAAGTATGGGATCAAATCAATTTCTAGAATTAATTGCTGAAAAAGTTGAATTATTAGGTTTTTGTGATCCTGAAACTTATCCATTACAACCTAAGAAACATTCTTATGAATTTTTGAGAGAAATAGGTCATTTAAGATCTCGAACAAATACTTTTGGTGCTGTATTTAGAATCAGACATGCTATTATATTTGCTATTCACGATTTTTTTAATAACAAGGGATTTTTAAATATTCATACCCCTATTATAACTTCTTCTGACGCAGAAGGAGCAGGAGAAATGTTTAAAGTCACAAATTTAGATTTAGAGAAATCTCATGGAAAAATAGATTTTGAAAAAGACTTCTTTTCAAAAGAAGTAAATCTTACCGTTTCTGGTCAATTAAATGCTGAATTGTCAGCTCTAGCTCTTTCAGAGGTTTATACTTTTGGACCAACATTTAGAGCAGAAAATTCCAACACCTCTAGACACCTGGCTGAATTTTGGATGATAGAACCAGAAATGGCATTTTATGATATAATTGATAATATGGATTTAGCAGAAGAACTTTTGAAATATATTGTTCAATACATTCTAGATCAATGTGATGATGATTTAATTTTTCTTGAAAAAATAGAAGAAGATACACAAAAATCTAAACCTATTTTACAAAGACATAATCTTAAACTTAAAGAAAGATTAAAATTTGTTTGTGAAAGTAATTACGAAAGAATTACGTATTCTGAAGCTTTTGATATTCTAAAAAATTCTAAACAAAACAAAAAGAAAAAATTTGAATTTTTATTAAATGAGTGGGGGATAGATTTGCAATCTGAGCATGAGAGGTATCTTGTTGAAAAGCATTTTAACAAGCCTGTTATTATTATAAATTATCCTAAGGAAATTAAAGCTTTTTATATGAGACAAAATGATGATGGTAAAACTGTAGCTGCAATGGATGTTCTATTTCCAACAGTTGGAGAAATAATAGGAGGTTCGCAAAGAGAAGAAAGATATGATAAACTTTTATCTAGGATGAAAGAAATGGATATTTCTGAAAAAGAGTTATGGTGGTATCTAGAAACTAGAAAATTTGGAACAGCTGAACATTCTGGTTTTGGTCTTGGCTTAGAAAGATTAGTCCAATTTGTGACGGGAATGACAAATATTAGAGACGTAATTCCTTTCCCTAGAACTCCAGGGAACTGTAATTTTTAATTTATTTTTTTTAAATTAGTATAAAATCAATGGTATGAAAAATCTATTATATACATTTTTAGCCATACTTGTTGTATTTTTTGTTGCTTGTGAAGAAGATGACATAAAACCCTTTGAAGGAACATGGGCAGGTACGTATACTGGAGGAGACTCAGAAACTTGGGAGGCTACTGTTACATATTCATCTAATGATGGTGTTGGTGTTGTGACTGGAACTACTACTTCCTCCAATGCTATCTGGGGCGGAAACAGTCAAATTACAGGTGCACTAGGAAGTGACGGAACAATAACTGCTGCAATAGGAACGACAAATGATGGAGGAGAATGGGTTGGAAAATTTGAGAAAAACGATGCTTCTGGTACTTGGAAAGGTAAAGATCAAAATGGGGCTTCTATTGAAGGGACATGGACCGGAAAAAAGAAATAATTTTAGATAGAAGTATTATTTCTTTTTGTCTTCTTTTTTATCTTCTTTAACTTCTTCAAAATCTACATCTGAAATATCTTCTTTCCTATTTTTTGAAGAAGATTTAGACTTTTTTCCTGCTGACTTTGGATTTTCTTCTTGCTTTCCTTGTTTCTCTTGCGAAGCTTTATACATTTCTTGACTCGCTCCTTCCCATGATTTGTTCAGATCTTCTATACATTTATCTATTTCTTCAAGTTTTTGATTTTTATGAGCTTCTTTCAACTTTTCTAATGATTTTTCAATGGAAGTTTTATTTTTCTCAGAGAGTTTGTCACCAAATTCCTTCAATTGTTTTTCTGTTTGAAAAATCAGGGCATCTGCACTATTAATTTTATCAATCTTTTCTCTTTCTTCTTTGTCTTTTTCTTCATTAGCTTTAGCCTCATTTTTCATTTTTTCTATTTCTTCTTCAGTGAGTCCTGAAGAGGCCTCAATCCTAATATTTTGCTCTTTTCCAGTTCCTTTATCTTTTGCTGAAACATTTAAAATACCATTTGCATCTATATCAAATGTTACCTCGACTTGCGGGACTCCTCTAGGTGCTGGTGGAATGCCATCTAAATGAAATCTACCTATAGTTTTATTGTCTTTTGCCATAGGTCGTTCACCTTGTAAAACATGAATTTCTACAGAAGGTTGATTATCAGCTGCTGTAGAAAAACTTTCAGATTTTTTAGTTGGAATTGTAGTATTCGATTCAATCAATTTTGTAAATACACCCCCTAGAGTTTCTATTCCTAAAGATAATGGGGTTACATCTAAAAGAAGTACATCTTTTACCTCTCCAGTAAGAACCCCTCCTTGAATTGCGGCGCCTACAGCAACAACTTCATCAGGATTTACTCCTTTTGATGGTTTTTTTCCAAAAAATTTAGAAACTTCTTCCTGGATTTTAGGAATTCTTGTTGAGCCTCCAACTAATATTATTTCATCAATATCACTTGTTTTTAGTTTAGCATCTTTTAGTGCTTTTCTACAAGGCTCTAAAGTTCTTTGTATTAATTCATCAGAAAATTGTTCAAATTTTGCTCTAGTTAAAGTTTTTACTAAGTGTTTTGGAACTCCATCTACAGGCATTATATATGGTAAATTGATTTCAGTGGATGTTGAACTTGACAATTCAATTTTTGCTTTTTCAGCACCTTCCTTTAGTCTTTGAAGGGCCATCGGATCTTTTCTTAAATCAATACCTTCATCTTTGTTGAATTCATCAGCTAACCAATCAATTAGTATACTATCAAAATCATCCCCTCCTAGATGAACGTCTCCGTTGGTAGACTTTACTTCAAAAACCCCATCTCCAAGTTCTAAAATGGATATATCAAAAGTTCCACCACCAAGATCAAAAACAGCAATCTTAACATCTTTATTTTTTTTATCCAAACCATATGCAAGTGCCGCTGCAGTGGGTTCATTAATTATCCTTTTAACGTCTAAACCGGCAATAACTCCTGCCTCTTTAGTTGCTTGTCTTTCAGAATCGTTGAAATATGCAGGAACAGTTATTACTGCTTCTTTCACTTTGCTTCCTAAATAATCTTCTGCAGTTGATTTCATTTTTTGTAAAATCATTGCTGATATTTCTTGAGGAGTAAATTTTCTTGATTCTACATTTACACGGATAGTATCATTGCTTCCTTTTTCAACTTTGTAAGATAAATTTCTTATTTCTTTACTTATTTCAGAATACTTTTTTCCCATAAACCTCTTTATAGAATTTACTGTATTTTCTGGATTAGTTATAGCTTGTCTTTTTGCTGGATCTCCTATTTTACGATCTCCTTTCCCTTTATCTAAAAAAGCAACTATTGAAGGTGTTGTTCTTTTTCCTTCACTATTAGGTATTACAACAGGCTCGTTTCCTTCCATAACAGAAACGCAAGAATTTGTTGTTCCAAGATCTATTCCAATAATTTTTCCCATAATAATAAAATTTTATTTTAATAATAATAGTTAAACAACTATGATGCCATTATAAGATTCTGCCATTTTGGCACACAATTTATTTGTCAGAAGATTTTTCTACTAGAGCGCAAATTTTATTTTCTAGAATTTCTACAATTCCACTAGATATAAATACTCTTTCATCTTTTTTGTCTATAATATATGATATTTCTCCTTTAGACAAAAAGCTAATAAGGGGCGCATGATTGTTCAAAACTTGAAAACTACCATCAGAACCTGGAAATGTAACAGAATATACTTTTCCTTCAAAAATTTGTTTTTCTGGTGATAGTATTTCTAATAGCATATAGATTACTTAACTTTTTCAAGCATTTTTTCTCCTGCTTCAATAGCTTGTTCTATGGTTCCTTTTAAATTGAAAGCGGCTTCCGGTAAGTGATCTAGATCACCATTCATAATCATATTGAATCCTTTAATAGTATCTTTTATATCAACCAATTCACCTTTAATACCAGTAAATGGTTCAGCTACATAGAAAGGCTGAGAAAGAAATCTTTGAACTCTTCTTGCTCTATGTACTACTTCTTTGTCTTCATCTGATAATTCATCCATTCCTAATATGGCTATTATATCTTGAAGTTCCTTATATCTTTGAAGCAGTTCCTTCACTCTTTGGGTGCATGAATAATGTTCATTTCCAACAATTTCTTCAGTTAGAATTCTAGAGGTTGAATCAAGAGGGTCTATCGATGGATAAATTCCAATTGCAGCAAGTTTTCTTGATAATACACTTTGAGCATCTAGATGTGAAAAAGTTGTAGCTGGGGCAGGATCTGTTAAATCATCAGCAGGGACATAAACAGCTTGCACGGAAGTGATAGATCCCTTTTTGGTTGAAGTAATTCTTTCTTGCATGGCACCCATTTCAGTAGCTAGAGTAGGTTGGTATCCCACTGCTGAAGGCATTCTTCCTAATAGTGCAGATACTTCTGATCCAGCTTGTGTAAATCTAAAAATGTTATCGATAAAGAAAAGAATATCTTTTCCCTTACCTTTTCCATCACCATCTCTATAATATTCAGCTAGTGTTAAACCAGATAAAGCCACTCTTGCTCTTGCCCCAGGAGGTTCATTCATTTGTCCAAAAACGAATGTAGCTTTAGATTTTTTTAGCTTTTTTTTATCAACTTTTGATAAGTCCCATCCACCATTTTCCATAGACTTTTTAAAATCTTCTCCATAGTCTACTATTCCTGCTTCAATCATTTCTCGTAGTAGATCATTACCTTCTCGAGTTCTTTCGCCAACTCCAGCAAATACAGAAAGCCCCGAGTAGGCTTTTGCTATGTTATTAATTAGTTCCTGTATTAATACAGTTTTCCCAACACCAGCACCTCCAAATAAGCCAATTTTTCCACCTTTATTATATGGTTCTATCAAATCAATTACTTTTATACCAGTATATAACACTTCAGACGAAGTAGAAAGTTCTTCAAATTTAGGTGCATCTCTGTGAATAGGGAGTCTGTCTTTGGTTTTAGGTTGAGCCATTCCATCGATTGCCGAACCAACTACATTAAATAATCTTCCATTAATATTATCACCAACAGGCATTGATATTGGTTGACCCATATTTAAAACTTTCATTCCTCTTTTTAATCCTTCAGTTCCAGACATTGCAATAGTTCTCACCCTATCTTCTCCAAGATGTTGCTGTACTTCAAGTGTAAGATTAGACCCATCATCTTTAGGTATCTCTAAAGCATTTAAAATTTTTGGAATAGCATCTTTATTTTCGAATGCTACATCAACAACAGGACCAATTATTTGAGTTATTTTACCAGTATTAGACATTATAGATAGACTTTTTGTTTAGTTAATTAGAAACGAAATTAAATTATAAATTGAACTTAACAAAGATAAAAATCATTAAAAAATTTTTTTTTGTTAATTCTATTTTATCAATTCAATTCTAATGATTGTTTCTACTTTTTTTATTGATTTATGAACATATATTTTTCCATTGTGGTATTCTTCAATAATTCTTTTTACTAAGGTTAGACCTAGTCCCCATCCTCTAGATTTTGTTGAAACACCAGGCTTAAAAATATTTGTAAATTGATTTTTTTTAATTCCTAATCCGTCATCAATTACATCAACTATTAATCTATTATTATCTCCTCCAATCTTTAAAATTATATTTCCTTCTTTTCCTAATGCATCAATAGAATTTTTACATAAATTTTCAATTGTCCATCCAAAGAGTTCTTTATTTACCCTGCAAAATATATTTTTATTCATTGACTGTATTTTAAATTTAATACTAGACGAACATCTTTTTTTTAAATAATTTATTGAGTTATTTACCAAACCATTTATTTCTAATTGTTTCAAAATAGGTTTAGATCCTATATTGGAAAATCTTTCTGTTATTACAGTTAATCTTTGTAAGTCTTTTTCAATTTCATTAAGTATTTCTGGTCTAGATTTAAGTAGATTTTTTGAATTAATATATTCTTTCCATCCTATTAATGATGAGAGAGGAGTCCCTAATTGGTGAGCAGTTTCTTTAGCTAGTCCAACCCAAATTTTATTTTTTTCTGCTGTATTAGAATAATTGAAAACCAAATAAAACACAATTGATAAAATGATTATTATTAAGACTTGTAAGTAAGGAAAAAAAGTTAAAATATATAACAACTCTGAATTTTTGTAATAAACTAACTGATAATCAATGATTTCATCCAGTTCATTTTTTAGTAATATTTTAATTGGTTTATTATCACTTTTCATTTCTTTTAAAGCTTTATCAAGTGTTTTAATCCTCTTTGAATCTTCCTTATAAATTTTATTTTGAATTACATTTTTTGAATCAATTATATTATCAAACCTATCAGTTATTATAACTGGGATAGATGTATTTGTTATAACAATTTTTTGAAAAAGAAAATCTGTATTTGTGTCATTTTTATAATTAGCTAAATACTCAATTGAATTAGCATATAACTCAATAATATCTCTTTCTCTTTGTTTAATATCATCAATAATTATTTTTATGTATCCAGTTGAAAAAATTATACTTAAAAAGATTAATAAAGATATTAACCATTTTATTTTGGAAGTATTCGAATACAAATTGTTAAATGCTTTAATCATTCATAATAATTAAAGCTATAAGATATAAATTATATTGAAATTATTTTTTATAGTTGACAGTAATATTACCCAATCCTAAATCAATCCTGAAAGATCTAATATTTTTTGATTTAGGAAAATATGATTTATTTACAAATACGTTTTTTTTTATTTCATGAAAATCTTCAGGAATATCAATGGTCGATAGAGGGGAAGCACTAACCTCTATTTTAGTTGCTGTATTATCAATTGGAAGTTTAATAATTAATTTTCCAGCACTTAAATTAGTTTGAGAATTAAATCCTTTTGAATTATTTTTTGCAATATCAAGAAGTATATTGCCAAAGCCAATTTCAGTAAAAATGATATTGGCATTAGATAAATTTATATTTTTTGTATCTAAAGAACCTATTTCAATTTTTATTTTCAAAGAATCCATTTGAATTGGATTTCCTTCATTTTCGTTATAATAGATTTTTAGATTAGCGTTTCCAGTAACAAAGCTTACATTTTCTATTGGGATCTTAGATAAGTTAACATTAGCATCTGCGACATTATAGTCAAATATTAGATCATATTTTTTCTCCTCATTAATGAAAAATTCCCATAAATTATTTTCATTTGGAACTAAATTAGTCAATATTGGATCATATAAGTTTTCTAATCTTAGATTGACATATCTTGTTCTTTTATTTATTTTTTTACTGGTAAAAGATGGATTTAAATATTCGTGATTGGTAGATCCAAAAATATCTATAGGATTAATTCTTTTGGAAGGTATAATTTTATAATTGCCTGATTGTGCCTGAACTTTGAATATGATTTTATCATAAGAATTGTCATTTTTTATTGTATAAAACTTTCTAGATTGGGCCTTAACTTCTAAGGCTAATAAAATGTATAAAATGGTAAAAAGTAGTTTGGGCATTCTTCCTAATTCTACGTAATCAAAAAAAAATTGTTTTTATTTTAGATAAAATCTCTCAACTTATCAAAAAAACTTTTATCTGATTTCCCAGGATTAGGTTTAAAATTTTCTGAATTTTTAAGTTTTTTTAATATTTCTTTTTCTTCCGGAGAGAGTTTTTTTGGTGTCCATATGTTAATATAAATTAGTTGATCTCCTTTTTGATATTGATTTATTTCTTTAATTCCTTTTCCTCGTAATCTTAAGATTTTTCCACTTTGAGTTCCAGGATCTATTTTAATTCTTACCATTCCATCTAACGTGGGGACTTCAATATTTGTTCCTAAAACAGCATCTGTAAAATTTAAATACAAATCATATATTACATTTTTTCCATCTCTTTTTAAAATTTCATCTTCTTTTTCTTCAATTAATATTAATAAATCACCTGCCAACCCCCCTCCTGGAGAATCATTACCCTTTCCTGACATTGATAGCTGCATTCCATCTGACACTCCTTCAGGAATATTTATAAGTATTATTTCTTCCCTATATTCTAACCCAGTACTATCTACTCCCGGAGGTTTATAATCAATCATTTTTCCATTTCCATTACAACTCTGACACGATGATGAAGATATCATCTGACCTATCATAGTATTCATGATTTTTTTTACCTGACCTGACCCATTACATAATTGACATGTTTTATATGTAACCCCTTTAGCTGTTACTAGTCTTTTTACCTTTATTTTTTTTTCAACACCGATAGAAATTTCTTTTAGAGACACT
>Ga0310345_10000470_pt1 | contig 60477 bp, 61 predicted proteins | sample HC15DNA20500_MG_FD_204667 | JGI IMG/M metagenome (GOLD analysis project Ga0310345, IMG submission 204667) | Marine microbial communities from station ALOHA, North Pacific Subtropical Gyre - HC15-DNA-20-500_MG | ecosystem: Environmental > Aquatic > Marine > Oceanic | place: Pacific Ocean: North...
GAAAAACAGACAAAAGAAAACCACCCTTTATGGAATAAAAAACATAAAGAAGATTCTAAGGATAAGATCAGTAATTCTACACGGAAATATTTTACTGATATGAAATTACCAAAATATTTAAGAAAATATAATGGATATAATGGACAAATTGGATTTTGCGTTACTTATGGAGATGGAAATAAAAAAAATAAATCTTTTTCCAATTCATCTTTAACTTTGGAAGAAAAACTTACATTAGCACTTAAATTTCATAAAGAAGTACATTCTAATAAAAGTTATAAATCAAGATATCAATTAGAAAAAAAACAAAAAATAAAACCCAAATTGCTAGTACAAATAGAAGAAAATGACAATTAGTATTCTATATTGTGCAACACATTCAAATTGCGGGAACTTCCTAAAGCTTTAACTACTAAGTCATGTAGGAAACTATATGATGGACGGGGTAATGACCTTGTGTAAAGTAAAAACGTTAAAGATAATTCCTTTATATTAAAGGATGAAATGGATAATCCGCAGCCAAGTTCCTACGTCTGTTTTTAACTAGGATATGGAAAAGGTTCAGAGACTAAATGTTTGTGGGTCATAGGAAATTAGTTATTTCCAATAATTGGCTTAAGATATAGTCCAGCCATTAGAGAAATCTAATCCTTTTTGGGAGACTTTTGTCAGTCGAACTTTGAAGGGACTTTTAAAGTCGGATTTGCTGCCAAGCAAAAGAGTCAACTAATATCAAGCAAGAAGTTTATGACAGAATATTATGTGAGATTAAGAAAGAAAGAATTAGAGATATGTCTAAATTAAATCATGTTAAAATGAGACAAATTTTGAAAAGATTAGAGTTAAATAAATATTATGAACATATTCATCATATTATAAATAAATTAAATGGATTACCACCACCAGTATTAAGTAGAGAATTAGAAGAAAGAATGAGATTAATGTTTAAAGAAATTCAAAAACCATTTTCTGAATGTTGTCCTAAAAATAGAAAAAATTTTTTAAGTTATTCTTATGTTATTCGTAAATTTTTAGAATTATTGGGTGAAGATAAATATATATCATATTTTCCTCTTTTAAAGAGCAGAGAAAAATTATATCAACAAGATGTGATCTGGAAAGGCATTTGTGCAAAATTAAAATGGGCTTTCTATCCATCATTGTAATCGATTAAATTAGTATAAATTATAAAAAATGTAGATAACAATTTTAATAGTTTTATATATAAAATTTTCATGGGTTTAATTAATAGCCTATTTTCAAGAAATGATGTAAATCATGAAATAGAAATATTGCAAGATGTTTCAATTAAACAAAAAAAAAAAGAGGATAATGAAACAAAACCAAAAGAAAAAAAGAAATTTTCTCGTAAACAAATATCTTTCCTTGTAGATGATGCTATTTCGGATTTTAATACACTATATCTTTCACCTAGTGGATTTATGAAAAAAAAAAACTTTAAAATTTTTCATGAATCACCAGAACCACCAGAATTTGTATTAGAACCATCTAGAATTGAGTGAATATTTTGTAAAAATTCAATTTGATTTTGTAAATTATCAATACGATGATTTAGAATTTCATTTAATTGATTCATATTATCTAATCTTTCATTAATACCATCTAATCTATCTCGCATTAATTGAGTAAAATTTTGATAATTAATTATATGAATATCAATTTTTCTATTAGTACTTTCTATTGGATAAATTATTCTTACACTTTCACTTAATACATTAAAAACAATTCCAATTATAAATGAAAATATTAATACAATACAATTATAAATTATATTTATATGAGAACTTTGAATTCTTTCAACATGTTCATTATATAATTGAATATTTTCTAATAAATTTTTTTCATTGATTACTTCTGATTGATTAAAATTTGTAAATTTCCATCTCATATCATTCACATTTGTTTCATCATTATTTTCTAAAATAATTGTTTTTGGAATATTTGTAAAATGAGGAAGTTTTAAATCTAATTTTTCAAGAATAAAATCTAATATTAATTCTTTTGGAACAATATTTTCAAAGATTAAATAATTAATTATGAAAAAAATTGTTATTGTTAGTATAAAAACTTTTAAACATCGTAACATTATTGTTTTACATAATTAAATCATTTAATGTTTAATACAGAGAATTCAATTAAAACATATATTAAAATCGATTATATATATACATATATTTATATCATATCTCTGATTAACAGCACATTTGCTTCTATTATTAGAGATTGCTCTAGTGGATCTACCAATGGTTCACAAAAGAATGAACCTCCTCTCTTTCTCTGAACGAGAATGGGAAGGAAGGAAAAAACATTCCCCGCTCAAAGGAGACCTAGAAGTCACTGCCTACAAGGAAGCGGAAGAATACTATCATGGAGAAGAGCAGCGAACCGTGTTGCTGGTTGAACCGCCTTTGTTCAACTTTTTTGGTCTGCGTGACAAGTTTTTCACTCGAACAACTACCCGTCTCGAAACGGAGATTGATTATGCAGATAAGACTATAAATCTTAATCTCCTTGGTCATGGGAACCCAGAGCGGGATACGATTGTTGTTCGCTCATTCACTGAGGTGTTAAAGAATATGAAGGCTGTGGAAGAGTTGAGTACGAAGACGATGAAGTTGGAACACATTGTGCTCGAATTCTATGGCTGCAACGTGCACAAAGACTACCGGTATGAACCATTCTGGGTTGAGATCAAGAAACTCGCTCGGTTTGGAATCCCTTTGGTTGTCGCATTTGGAGGAGTCAATGAACTGTTGACAACTGGTCAATTTAAGCACAGCCAGATGGGATATTCTGATTTGATCGGTATGTCTGGCAGGTTGGCGAAATATTCATTCGCAACCTTCAACGGAGCAGAGATTGTTTCAATGAAATGTGATTTTGGTTACATCAACAAGTTCCAGAGGAAACAAAAACAGACATACATGATGCTCTGCCCCCATACCAGACGAGGAGTTTGGACAAGTGGATCGGAAAATTGGTGGGATACGAAGAATATGCGATTGAGTATTTATGCTCCACGTATATGTTTCTACCGATATTTCATCCGCAGTTCATCTGGAATTCCAGATGAATGTTACAAAATGACCGCCTGGGACTTTCCGGCCCGCTACGTGCCAAAGTTTTTGAAAAACTAGGTTTTTGAAAACTATGTGAAGATGACTGAAGAAGTCACGATGAAGATGACCGAAGAAGTCACGATGAAGATGACCGAAGAAGTCACGACGAAGATGACTGAAGAAGTCACACTATATAAGATTAGAAAATTAGAATAAAATAATTCCAGTCCCTTTAAAAATGAAATCAATTAACAATAATAATTTAATACAATTTAAATGAATTCTGCATTATCTGGTATTATTGGATTTATACTTATTATTGGCACTGTTATTTCATATGGGGTACAATTTCACAAAATTATTATAAATAAATCTATTACTGGTATTAATATTTATACAATTTCTATGGGTTGTTTAAGTTCATGTTGTACTATGTATGCATCAATTTTATTAAATTTATCTACATTAAAATCATTTGAAATTGGATTAGATGTATCTCAGTTAATAATTGTATGTATTTGTTATTATACATACATTGTGATATATATGTATTATATCAAAAATGATAATAATATAACATTTTATAATCAATTATATGAAGTAGAAGATTTAGATAGAAATTATAGACATGTATTTATTTTATTTTGTCTATCTTGGATTATTTTAATTATTTTAGGAACTGCTTCTATAATTGCTCCTACTTCACAAAAATTAATCGATACTATGTATATTATAGCAACAATTACTAGTATTATACAATGGATCCCCCAAGTTATTGAAACATATATGTCTACAATGGTAAGTTCATTATCTTTTATCACATTAGCATTAAATACATGTGGATGTCTTTTAACTATTATATATCAATTTTTAATTAATGGTCAATCATTCTTATTAGTTTTACCATATTTAGTTTGTGCATTATTACAGATTGTTATTTTAATAATTTTAATGACTACAACACGTAGAAATGATAGTCCTTTATTAAGATATGATGAATTTATTGAAGACGAGGTGCAGAGATTATAGATAAAGTAAATAAAAATTGAAATTTATATTAAATTATAAAGTAAGTTTTTATACATGGATTTTTGTAAAAATTGTAATAATTTCCTTTATATTAAGGAAAATCCAGAACAAAGAAAGATTTTTAGTTATTGTAAATCTTGTGATTATCAAAAAGAAGCAACTGATAATTGTATTTTTAGAAAAAAATATAAAAAGAATGAATCCGCACCATTTATTAATCATAAATATATTAATAATGATCCAACTTATCCCAGAAAGACTATTAAATGTCCAAAATGTAAAAAAGTTAATAATTCTGCTTATTACCAGTGTCAAAATTTAAGTATAACCATAGTATGTTCTAAATGTTACCATAATTGGAAGTATTTTCAATAAAATAAAATTAAAGATATTACTTAAAAGTATATATTCAAACAATGGATAGTTACTATAATTATGATTATGCCTTCAAATTTATTGTTGTTGGTAATTCTGGTGTGGGAAAAACTAGCCTTGTAAAGAAGTTTGTTACTAACAAATTTTCGCGTATATATGACACTACAATTGGTGTAGAATATCATATGAAAATATTAAATGTAAATGATAAAAAAATTAGAGTTGAATTATGGGATACTGCAGGACAAGAACGATATTTATCTATAGTACAATCTTATTATAGAAACGCAATCGGTGCCTTTATCGTATATGATATCATGAATCGTCATTCGTTTAACAAGATTCAAATGTGGCAAAGAATTTTAAACGAAAATAATAATGATTTAAGATTTATATCATTAATTGCCAATAAGAGTGATTTAAGGGAAAAATATTATAATCCGCAAGTTGATTTCAAAGAAGGAGATAGTATTGCTAAAAACTCTAATATGTCTTTTTATGAAACAAGTGCCAAAAATGGAAATATTACTAATATTATTGAATTGAAATGTAAAGAAATTCTTGAGAAAATTGAGAGTGGAAAAATTCCTAAATATGAGACTAGAGGAATAAGGGTAAAAGCAGAGAGTTTTGAAATTACATCTAATCAGTATAATAATAGATGTTGTTAATTAAGAAAATCAAAATAGAAATACTTATTAAATATTAAAATGCCAATACTTAAAAAGTATTCATCATTATTTATTCAAAAATTAGAATATACCATACAACGGTATATTTATATTAGGGATGTTTCAGAAAAAAAATCCAATATGGATAATAGTATAATTCGGTTTTATAGACAATTATTATTAAAAGACATTTTACGAAGAGATTATTTATATTGTTTATTATGTAATATATTTTCTGGAGATATAAGTGAACTTATTTTAAAACATATATCTATAATTGAACCTGAAAAAGGTATGGTATATTTAGGAAGACCATCAAATGAACAATGTGTTAATTATAAAAGCCCATCACACGTACACATTTGTAATAATATTCCTTCGTATTTAAAAAAATATAATCGAAGAACAAAATCAATGTTTTATTAATTTATAATATAAATTAGAGTTTTCTTCTTTCCAACTTTTTGATTTAGTTAAATGAATATATGGTAACCAAATAACAATACCTTCTTCTTTTGTATAAATTTCATTACTATATTTAGTTGCTAAAAAAGTTATTACTTGATATCCATCAACAAAGTCTTCTTGAAATTCAGTTAAATCTTTTTCTAATATATCTAAACCAGTTTCTTCTTTCATTTCTCTTACAGCGGCTTGTTTAAATGTTTCACCCTTTTCTACTTTACCTCCCGGTAAATTAAAATCAGTTTTATCAGTTTTTAATGATACTGATAAGAATAATTTGTTTTTTTCATCTATTAATAAAATACAAGATGCTTTCTTCATTTATATTATAATTAACTTAATTTATTAAGTAAATTTCTATCAAATACAAGTTTATTTGTTCCATTTTTTACACATCTATTACATTCATTATAAATTTGATTTAATTGATTAATGACATTTGTTTGTCGTGTACAAAATTTTTGAAGATGATATGATAAATTCAAACTACTACTTTTCTTTATATTTCCTAAAGTTGTTTGAACTTTTTTTTCAAAATCCATAGCATTTTTCATAGCATCAAAAATAGACCAATTTGATTGATTAATTGATTGAATATTTTTAAATATAACAGAAATACCACGTGTTTGCTGATATTCAATCATTTCTAAAGCAATTTGTCTTTTTTCATCAGATAATTGTTTAAATAATTTTGCCATACCATCTAAAGCATTACCTTTAGTTTTAAAATGAGATGATATGATTATATATGCATATGAACCATATAATAGGGTATTGATTAAATTATGAATTTCATTATTATTAATAGGATTATACCTTAAATTTAATGTGGAGGGTTGTTGTTGGCATAAATCCATTTTATTTGAATTATTTGTTGAATTGTTGTTAAGCCAAAAATTCATTTTATAAATTATACAAATTTTTTTTTTTCATATATTTTAATTATGGATAAAAAATCATATGAATTTTTAATAAAATCGCTAATGGTATCCCTATTATTATTAATCCAGCACAAAAATACATAAATGGTTTTGTCATAAAAATACAGAAATTTATATAATGTATTACTATTATTAGCCATATTTTATATATTATTTCCTTAAAATCATCCCATCGACTATAAACTTGAACTAATATAAAGTTATTTCTATTATTATATAATCTATTTTTACAAATAGGACAAATATTTTTACGTTTTAACCAATTGGATAAACATCTATAATGATAATAATATTGACAATTACATCTTGTAAAATATGTTTTCCAATAATTTTTATTCGAATTGATTAAAATTAAAGATTTTTGAGTTTTAATTGTTTTTAAACAAATTGTACACTCATGCATAATTATAAAAATACATAAATATGATTATAAAATTAACTTTATGTATTTAAATTTAGAATAATTTATTTTTTGTTCTGTTTTCTTTTTTGTTTTTTATTTTTGGCTTTGACACGACCATTTCTTTTTCTTTTTCTTTTTTTCCCTCTTTTTTTTACCTTTTTAATTAATGCTTTATCACATCCTTCTTCCTCCTTTTTTTGAAGTTTATACATTGTTTTAAGAATATATTCTTTATCTTTTTTTACCTTTTCATGGTAATCTATTTTTGGTTCATTATCGTTTTTTTCTATATCATTTACGATATCAAGAGAATTATTTCCACATTTTTTTGTAATATTGTTATCTTTAACATTATTATTTTTTTTATCAATTTTACCATTAATATAATCATCATTAATATAAACATTATAAGTTTTTAATGATGTAGATTCAACAAAGATAAGATCATCAGATTTATCAGTTGAAATAGTTATATCAATGCCATTGACAATGGTATCGTTTTCTACTACATCTTCAAGGGCGGTAGGATCAGTAGTATAAAATATTGATAGTATTCTAGATAGTATGGATAACATTATATTCTCTACTGTATACCGAGATTTTTAAAATCAAGAAAGGTTATGAAATATATGAAGGTGTATCATTATTTTTTTGTGGAATTACATGAGTTTTATAAGTAGTACACCAGTGCATTTCAGCCATATGAATTAAATAAATTTTTCGTAAATTAAAATAATCATAATTCCAACCAACAATTTCTTGTTTGTTACAACTTAATGTAGAATATATATTTATTTCCAAATTATATAATTCTGATATAATTTTTAAAATATATTCTGCTGGTGTTTTTTCCCAATTACCATCTGTTTCAATATACTCTAAAAATTTATCCCAGTTTTTATTAAAACTATCATCTTGATCTTTAAAAATTTCTTCATAAGTTTTTCCTAAATATTCTATCATCATACTGCGTTTTTGTTTTAAATACCATACGGTTGCTTGTCGTAAATTATAATGAGTGACCCCCGGCAAATGACTAGATATCGCATGAAACATACAATTTCCATCTTGAGGAACATTTACTATAAGTAAACCTTTTTCCAATAACTCATTCTTTAATCTTTGTGGAATTAAATCCATAGTATTAAATTCAGTACCACCTATAATAATTTCATTAGTTGAATTATTATTATCAGTTGAGATATTCGAAGGTTTCTGATTATTTTCAGTATTTTTATTTGACATTACTATATCTCTATAAGACAAATTATTTGAATTTTCTTTAAATCTAGGAGACATTTATATATATTAAATTTTAATATATATAAATTGTTATTATATTTTCAAAAGGGGTTTAATTTTTCATAGCATATAATTCCGCAATATTAGCAGCAGATAAAACTGAACTATAAACTCTTACATCATCTAAAGAACCTGCTAAATAATTAACTAAATTACCACCAAGATGACTTACACCAAGTGTAAATGTATTAACTGCTAAGTTACTATTACCTGGACCATTTTGAGAACCTGTTGTAACATTTACATTATCAACATAGATTTTCCATGCTCCACTAGTAGATGCAATTGTAACAACTACATGATGCCAGTTTCCATCTTGAATTGTATTAGTACTAAGAACAGTTGTTTCTGCCGCGTCTTTTTTTTCAAAAACTTGAACTTTACCTGCACTTAATTTAACTGCTCTTTCTACATTATTTGTAATACCACCACCAAATGATACCATTGTTCCATTAGTATCAGTAGTTTTTACCCAAAAAGAAAGGGAAAGAGTATCTAATGGTAAAGATGTAACTGAACCATACATGTATTGATTAGTTCCATTAAAAACTAAATAACCAGTTCCTATTGGGGGAGTGGCAGTAGAACGGGTTGGACCAGCACCATCTGGTTTAGCAATACCTTGATTTTCACCAACCCAATCACCAACACCGGTCATTGGAGCAACTTCATCACATCTATACCATAGTTTTAAATTACTATATGCAGCACCCGCAGTTGCTGATTCCAACGCAACATTATTACATGCTTCACCAAAATAAATAGTGTTAGTTCCTTCACCATCATAAAGAACTTCGATTTTATCAAAATTTCTATAAGTCCAGGCACCTTTTGCAAGACGTTGATAATAAGTTACCTTATCATAAAATTTAGTAGAAGCAATAGCACCTACTTTTTTTAATTTTTCATCATATACACGAGTACTAGTGGTATGAGTTGCTTGATAGGAGTAAGAATAAGCCATTTTTTGTTATATAGTTTTTATCTATATAAGAAACTTTATTAGGGGGGTTAGTATTAATATACAAAAAAATATGAAACCAAGAAAATTATAAAATTATATTGATGACTTATTTAAAAAGGAGCATAATTGCCAAAATAATCAGTGGAACTTCCAATATTTCTATAATAGTCAGTTGGACCAACATTAGAAAAACCTTCATCTAATTTTACATGTCCTGTTTGCGCATCGTTCCCTGTTAATAAGGTCCAGGAAGACCAATTTAACTCACCAGTGGTATAACCGTTATCATCTCTATCTGGAAATTGAATTGCTACCATTGCCTTTAATGTTATAATAGATTCAGTGGCTGCTGGGAGTGTGAAATATAATTTCCATTCCATATGTGTAGCATTAGTAACAGTTGGAGGATCTGCATCGGTCTCATTTACAAATGCACAATCTATTTTTGTTGGAATACCATCAGTTTTTGGTAATTTGTTAGAAGGTTGTGCTAAACCCCATAAATCTGTAACTACGCCGTTAGCCTCTTTTGGAAGTTCATATATATCTGAGAAAACATAATCTTTAGTTAAGTTTTTGTCGCTTTCACTATTATAAACAATAAGGTGGAATTGTTTTGGTAATATTTTATCAAATAATTCATTATTAGTAGTATTCGTATGAGTTTTTTTAGTTTTAAATGATACTTCAAACAGATTTGATGTTTTTTGGGCATCAGCACCATCATCTACTACAAGTGCTCCCTGGTCACTGATTTTCATTCCTCGGAATACAGTAGCATTAGATATGAGAACCTCAGTTAATAATGGAGTTTTTAAGTTATTTTCTGCGTGCCCTGAAATTGTTGCTTCCTCGATTCCTGCTTCTAAAGTGTCTTTGCTAATATTACCTGCAATTTCGGTAGACCAATTAGAAAGAGGATCCATTTTTTTACTTTGAACTTTAACAGTCAACTCTGCTGATCTATTCCAAAGTGCATCCTTACCAGTTTCGGGGTCTGTATAAACTCCCTGGTCGTTTTGCTGTCCTTTTGCTGGTCTTAAGTCAATATTAAAGCTATATTCACCATTTTGAGCCCCAGAAACTACAAGTCCTTTATGTTTTAGTTGGTCACTTTCTAATGTGTCACCCTCTGCTGGTTTTTGAATGACTGCATAACCAAGTTGCATTCCATTTTCTACTCCTTTAACTGTAACTTTGAGTGATTCTTGGTCTGGTGCCTCGGGTTCTGTTATGACAATAACTTCAGTTGGAGGAGTTGTATCAGGTTCTACTGTATGTGAGATGGTTCCATTTTCCAGAGTACCTTGTGCATTTGTAACTTTTGATTGAACTGGTAACCAGTTACTATAAGCTAAACTATTATCCCCATTAGTATCATCCGCGAAAGCGATAGCAATACCTAAATCTTCAATATTTTCCATTTTTCTAAGAGCGAGATCATTATTAACATCGGGACCAATTTCAGCGGATAGGTTAATAACAAATGATTTCTTATTATCATCCCCAGTAAGGTTATATGGGTTTGGGTCTGGAACTGGATCTGTTGCTGCACCAAACTGTGCTGTGAAGTAATTATTGGTTAAGTAAGAGAAGTCATTTGCTTTGTTATATACCATTACTTTTATTTTGGTGATATCAGATAGTTTGTTGGCACCATCATCTCCAAAAGTAACTTTATATGTGTTGTCTTCTGGTATTCCTTCAATTTCAAACTGTCTATTAAAAGTTTGAGGAGTGAAAATATCAGTTTTTGGATCGATTAGAGTATCTGATATAATTGCTTCTGATGGTTCTCCTGCCTCTCTGTCTTTATTTTTAACTGTGACTATTGCTTGATATGTAGTAGTTGGATATTCTAATAAGTTGATCGGTCTTCCTAAATCAATTTTGAAGGCTTGGGCTTGACCGTTAGCATGAGTTGTTGGAATGATATATTTTGCGTTAGTTAAACCATCAATATCAGTACCATCATCTTTTTGCATGGTGATTGTAACTTCATCTTCTTGTTGTAAGTTAGTAACATTAAGTGTTAGAATCTTTGCGTCTACGCCAGTTCCAATGGCTAATCCTGAGATTGTTTCTAGAGAAGTACCATCTTTAACAACTGTTGTGGTAACTTTCATACAATCTGGAATTTTCATCCAATGAGATTCAGAACAAACAGCACCAATTGCTATACCAGCAAAGAAGAATGAAAATTTATCATTAAATCTACATAAAATTAAAGTAACAATTGCTAAACCTCTGATCCATGGAGTTAAACTAATTCTATTTTTAACCCATAATGGAAGAACAACAAATATACCTAATGTAATGATTGCTAATGCGATATAATATAAGATAAATCCACCTTTTACAGATTTATAAATTCCATATCCTAATGGAATAATAAAGATAATTAAGATGATAGAAATAAGGGTACTAATAGCTCCTACATCTTTAAAAGGTTTAAATGTAAATCCTGGATATTCAGTATTAATTGGTTTGAGTGTTTTTTCAAGTTTATCAATCCATGCGGTAATATTACCAGCACTTTTTAACATTTCTAAACCAAAAGTAGCCCCTAAAGCACCAACAGTCATTAGTGCTATATTAATTTTATTTTCAAAATTGATGTTATTAGTCCAATTACCGAAAACAAATGCGAATAATGAGATAACAAATAAAGAAGTAATTTTAGAACCTATAATTCTTTTATTAGCATTAATAGCTCCTTCAGCATTTGCTTCTTCTGCTAATTTTTTTCTTGTAGTTGAGTCACTAGAATCTGCGGTGAAATCAGATTCAGTCCAAGCATCACCATTTTCTTTTTTTCCTTCTTTAGCATTTTTAATTTTGGTTGGTAATATGTTATATACAACTAATGGTTGGACGATATATCCAATAACAAAAAGTACAAACCAATAAAGAAATTTTTTAATATCAAATGTAAAATCAAAATTCCACTCACCACCAGTATTAGATCCAGGGGTACTAGTATTTTCAAATAAATTATTTGATTCAGAATACGAAGGGGTATCATTTAAAAGATCTAAAAAATCGTTTCCAGAACTATGTTTTGTATATCTACTATATTTAGGCATTCTAGTTAATATTATAAATTAATAGTAGAAAATAAATAAACTAGTTATGTATATTGATTGTTATTTCATTATTATCTTGTTCATCATCTAATTGTAATATTGATAAACCTAATGATAATACACTATTATTTTTCATTTTATCTTCTTTAATTAAGGATAATGTATTTAATGGTTCTTCCGAATTTCTTTCTGGTTGATTATAATTGAATTCAAAACTAATATTAGAATTTCTAATCTTATTTTGATTTTCTTCTGGGATATTATTATTCGTTTGCATATTAGCAAATGAACACATGTATCCTATATTTTGATTATAAATTGTATAACTAATAAAAAAATCAATAATTTTATCTGTATCTGAATACAATTTAAAATAAAGCATATATGGAGTTATTATAAAACTTAAAAGTTCTTCCAATAAAGAATATACTTTTATTTGAAAATAATGTGAAAAATCTTCATATACTATTTGTAAATGTTCATTATTTTTCCATTCATTTGGATAATAATGCGTATAAATAGCAACTCTTTTTAATAATTTATCTGGTTTATATATAAATTCATTTTTTTTTGATAATTTACATATTCCAATTATACCACCAAATAATCCTATATACCATAATACACTTCTTCTATAAGTAACATCATTAAATAATACATCTTCATCAATTATACTCACAATTGTTAAAAATACAAGAAATGAACTTGCTATAAATACAATAAATTCTTTAACCATTTGTGTAATTTTATTGGAAAAATGTGATATATATTTACAAGCATCATCATAACTCATATTTAATCTATTTTCAAATATATGTGGCAATTCATTATATTCTCGGAATTTCCATCTTGAATAATGTGAATATTGTCTTAAACCTAATAAATACGGTTCTCTACGATATTCTTCGGCATATTTGAAGAAAAAATAAGTCAATTGAAATAACAAAATAAATGGTAAGCAAAAAACATTAATTATTGTCATTGTTTTAAAACGATTTTTTAATTCTTCTTTAAATTTTGCTATATCATTTCCATGTAAAATTGTATTTGCGTCAGTTATAAATTGTTTTTTAAGTTGAGAATTAGAATCAAAAAAATAATTAAATATACATTTATGTAAAGTCCATTCAAAATATTTAGATAAAAACATATACTTCCCGTAACATGGAATGTTTAAATCTAAACTTAAAATATTTAAATCAACCATCGCAATGAAATAGTTATTTTTTCTCATAATTCTATTTACAATATCTAATTTAGTAATTGTAGGTTGAAAAACTTGATTATTACATATGGTTACTAATTTATCCATTATATTTGACCATTTTATAGTTAATATTTTTTCATGATCTATATCTAGATGTTCTTCGTACCATTCTTTAATTTTTATATTTTGTTTAGTCTTTTCAATAACTCTCAACATTTTATATAGAAAAACAAAAGATACTAGAATAATACATAAGATTGTAAAAAATGATATATGTTTAATATTACTTAATTTTGTTGATTCGAATAATGAATTATTTTCAAATAATAATTTATAATCTATACATTCAAATAAAAAGACACAATACAATATTATAAATAAAAGACCAAATAAATTTAATATATCATCAATCAAAATACAAGTAAAACCTCTTCCATGATAATAATTATAAACTTTAATTAAAAAATTATCATTAATTATCATTTGATTTATTAATTGATTTTCTATAAATACTGAATTATCTGGCATAAAAATATCATTGTGTGAATTATTATCTTCATCATTATTATCTTCATCATTATTATTATCAAGGTTTTCTTGATCCTCAAATCTAATATAATTCTCTTCCATTATATAATTTTTTAAATGTCTATAATCCTTAATTGAAGAAAATTTCTTTATATAAAGTTATACTAACAATGTTTAACAACATACACAAAAAATTTGAACAATTATTAAATGAATTAGATCAAAGTAAAATTTTTTTAGCGGCTGTTTTTATCCTTCATTCTATTGGGGGTAGATATATTGAAAAACAAGTAAGTGAAGGAATTAAACAATTATTAAAAAATCCATGGGCAAAAGGTATTCTTATCTTTTGTGCTACATTTACTATTACTAAAAGAACTAGAATTTCTTTAGTAACTGCTGGTATCGGTTTTATTATATTCAGAGTATTTCTTCAAGATGATAGTTATTTTTGTATTGCACCTAAAGTAGTAGAACAAGGTGAAGAATAATTTCATAGACTTTTAAAAAATTTTAAATATATATGAAATTAGTTTTAAATTAAATTATTTACATTTCTGGTTCTTCTTCATAATTTTCAAACATTTCTGGTTCTTCTTCATAATTTTCAAACATTTCTGGTTCTTCTTCATAATTTTCGTACATTTCTGGTTCTTCATTTTCAAACATTTCTGGTTCTTCTTCTTCCCAAGTTTCATCAACATCATCTAAGTTTTCGAATGCTTCTTTGACTTCAGCATCTGCCCAAAGTCCATTAAGAACCATGAAGACAACTGCGCAAACAAGAGCGACTTGGACATTTTTATCAGCAATATATGCTAAGACGAAAACGTATATTACTCTGAAAATATCATTAGCAAGTAAGGTTTTGAGAACAGTTGGGAGTTCTGGTCTTGCGAGACCTCCGTATAAGACTAAGAAAAGGGATACAATAGTTCCGATATATTTGTTTTCTAAAGCTGCGAGTGCGTCATTGAATAATTGTTTAGGAGACATGTATATTTATACTATATATGTAAGAAAAAATAATTTTGAAAAAAAAAAAATTCAACAACTTAATCTACTTCTTCCATTTTACTATCATCATCATACTCAACTGCATTTGAAGCGACCGGTTCTTCTATATTATTAGAAGTATCCATTACATTACTTAAATAAGCATCAGAAACTGGAGCAGAACTACTTGAGATATCTACTGGTGCTGGTGCTGGTGCTGGTGCTGCTGCTTCTGGTGCTGGTGGTATTACCCCTAGATTAGACGCTATAGTTTGAGAAGATGGACGAGTTGCTGAAGCACTTCTTCTTATATTATGATTTCTATAAGCACCCCAATTCGAAGCATAATTTTCTGGACCACGATTTCGAATTAATGATCTATTTCTAGTACTATTATTAAATACTGGTCTTCCAGAACCAGTTTCATTTCTACAAATAGGACATTTATAACTATACTCTTTTAACCAACTATTAATACAATCTGTATGAAAACCATGTTCACAAGGTAAAATTGTTAATTTTTCACCTTTTTCATATTCACCTAAACAAATAGTACATTTCTGATGTACTCCTTCTTCTATACAATTATCATTAAATTCTATTTGTTTTAAATTATTAATTTCTTTCTCCTCTAAAACAACTGGAATATTATCATAAGATTGTTCATTTGGATTTACTAATGAAGAAATTACATCTCTAAAAGTTCTTATATTTCTTGAATGTGTTTGGGGTACTCCTATAGAACCAAAAAGATTTTGACCTAAAATTCCAAATATATCATCTGATGCTAAATCACCAAATGCTCTTCTTCTAACACGAAGACTTCCATTTACATGTTCTAAATGAGATCTTATTCTACTATTTGGATTTGGATTTGGATTTGGATTTGGATTTGGATTTGGATTTGGATTTGGATTTGTTTCTTCCGTTTGTTGTTCTTGGGTACTTGTTCTAACTCTTGGTGGTCTAAGAATAGAAGTAGATCTTTGTCTAATTAAACTATTCACATTTGGAAGAGCCATTCTATATTCCTGTTCTTGTAGTCGTAAAGCATATAGATAGTCAGCATTTAATTGAGAACTGGATGGTCTATTTGATTGTTCTGATTCTTCTAAGTTATCTATATCTAAATCATCATTAGCCGCATTTGGGCCAATATTTACACTAGTTTCATTTCTTATTTCCGTTCTTAAATTACCTCTTCTTATCATATTTAAATAATCTCCTTCTAATCCAGAATTTGATTGAGAAGAATTTCTATTAGCATTTAGAACATCAGAACTTATCTCATCGTCTGGTGGTGATTGAGATAAATTGCTATTTAATTCATTGATTAATGATGGTAATCTATCACTAGCATTGATTAAAGTCGATTGAATATTATTAAGTAAATTTGAAAATGAATCTAGATTATTTGCTGGGCTTTCTCTATCTTGGACGTCATCATCTAATACATCACGAAGAATATTCATCATGTTATTATTTGTATTGAATAAGATATTATTGAAATCTTCTATATTTAGATCTCTATTTTGGCTATTATTTGATTCATTTTCAGTATTATTATTCGGATTCTCATTATTGGAATTTTCTGACATTAAAAATTCTATATTTGAATTTGAATTGTTATTATTTATTAAATTTCTATTTTCATTTTCTATATTATTTTGCATTAACTCATTATTAATATTTATTGTATTAATATCATCAATATCAATATCATTAATAACGTCTTCTATTATAATTTCTTCATCAAATTCTATATCTGAATTATTATCATTATTATCATTTTGTTCCATTTTATACTTTTACTTTAAATAAAGATTATATATTTCTTGTTAATTATCTTTATTTGGATTAATCATTTTATATAAATATAATTTTCATTTCCTTAAACATTTTAATAATCAATTTATTATTATATTAAATATGTCTCAAAATCAAGATTCTAATCCACAGTTATTAGTGGGACCAAATTCTAGTTCCAGTTTAATTAAAAGTGATAGTTCTTTTATAAGTAAAAAAATTACATTAAATGGTGATAATGATGGTGTTGGTTTATTTTTAAATAATTCTAGTAATAAATCTATAACAAGTTTAGGTGGTGCTGATTTACAAGGAAAAATTGTATGTAAAAATTCAGAAAATGTATCAACATGTGGAAATGATGTTCATGCATCTGTTGAATTAACTGGGGGAATGTATGTTAGCAAAAAATTACAAGTTGGTACAGATTTATGTGTAGAAGGAACTATTTTAAATAAAGATATGGCTACAAAAAACAATTTAGTATCTAGTTCAGAACATGTTGTTTTAGATATTCTTTATGCAAGTAAAATATACTGTATCAATATCAATGGATATTCAGAATCACCACCTTCAAATTCTCAAACAACTGTTAATGGTGGTAATGGATTACTTGATATAGTTATTGTTGTTAATATGTTTTGCCCAAATTTAAATGTATTAGAAGATGAAACCTCTTCCTCTGGATCATGTGATGATTTAGATATTGATACAGTTCTTCATTATTATTTAGGTGCTAATTATACTGGTGAATATTTCCTAATTGATAATTTATATGTTAATGATGTGTATTGTCCTGATATACATACTGTTAGAGGTAGACCATTACAAGATGGTTTTGGTGGATTTGGCTCACAATCTGCTGGAACTAATTTAGGTATGTCTGCATATATTGGAGGAGTACAATCGTTTGATTCTTGGAAATTCACAATCGAACAATCTACAAAAAAATTACAAATTCAAACATTTGATGAACAAAAAGATGCTTATATTGATCCAGCAAATGAATTCAGAACATGGACTTCATATAGAGATTTTGATTTTCTGAATGGAAGTTGGTCTGTTGTTAGAGAATGTGATAGTAATAATTCCATTAACTATTATTTACAAAAAACACCTGCTAATGAAATTACATATATTGTTTCTGATATTACTATGAGTGTTAAAGGTGCACTTACTAAAGGATTTAGTTTAAAAAGAATTTATGCATCTTATGAAATAACTACACAAGATGTTCAAACAATTAATATTAGAGTTTCTAAAAAAGAATTTGATAGACAAAATCCTACTAATAACAATACTACTACAAATATTACTACCTATAATGGAAATTTACAAGAAGGAATAACTATAGGAAATCATTATCGTTATATCTATTTTGATGGAACTAATTATGCTAATTATCATCAAACATTTACATTAGAATTAGAATTTAATACTAAAGAAAATAGTTTATTGAAATTTCATGGTTGTTTCATTGAATATCAAAAAGATGAAAGTATTATTTAATAAAAAGTAGAATCGATTCTCATATCATATATACGAAAATTATACGAAAATATAACAACTATAACAAACAAACCAGATAACAATGGCCAATGAAGCAACAGAAGAAGAGCATTATGAAGATGAACTCCCAATATTACCAACGGTTTTAGAAAATATTATTATTAATTACGTATATCAACTGTATCACGTGGAAGATTTTCAAGAATGTATAAATGAAATCAATGATATTTTTTATGAATATTATGAAGAGAATGGATTTCAATTCTCAAGCAGAGGAATTGCAACCGACAGTTCGTATAGTACCGAATGTGTTGAGTATTATCAAAGAAATAATGAAAATTCTTTATATATTGACCATCATTATGAATATCGTTGTGATACCACAATCAGATTAGCAAGAATACAGTATGGAAACGATTTTCGAGTTGAGGATCTTGGCACAAGTTATGATTAATTTATTTAATATTTTGTTGGCTGAGAAGCCACAGATTTTATTTTTGGCTGAAAAGCCACGATGATGTGATGGAAAGAAAAGAAGTCACACACCGAATTATTATTTATACATTCGGGACTTATTTTTTTATTAAAATTGTGTTTCAGTTGAACCATGTTCTAAAGATTTTGTTACACAACCTACTAGAGTTAAAACTTCATCTAATACTTCAGCACCACTCCATTTTTGATGAGTTAAAAGTTCCATATCATCATGACGTTCCTGTCTTTGAATATCTCTTACATATGCTAACATACCTTCTTTACTATATGCTTCAGCAAATCTTTTTGTTGCTAAACCATTTAAATGAAATCCTGCTAATGTAATAAATTGCCAACAATATCCATAAGTTGCTAATGTTTTAATAAATTCACTAAATTCTTTATCACTCATTCCGGTTTTATCCCAATTGAATGATGGAGATAAATTATATGACAAAAATATACTTTGATTTTTTGATAAAATTTGTTCTGATAACCATTTAGCCTTTTCTAAAGTTGGAGTACTTGTTTCACACCATAACATATCACAATAATCACAATATGCTAATAAACGACTAGCAGCAAATTCAAAACCACCACGAATTTTATAAAAACCTTCTGGACTTCGTGATTTTTCCCAATCCCAATCAGCATTTTTACCTGATTCTTTTCTTAATTTAGCATTATTTTCTGATGTCCAATAATTATATTTATTTAATACTTCTTCACTTGGAATTGATAATAACATACAAGCATATTCATTAAAAGTACATTCTACAATTGTACCATTTACAGTTCCTTTTCCTTGAATATATGGCTTATCACGAATATCAAAATTATTATTAATATATTGAGCACTTACAGCATCTGTACGAGCAACAATAACTAATTCTGAACCCATTATATCTGCTTGAAGACGACATGCTTTTAACCGTTTTACATGTTCTGATGTAGATACTAAAACTTTACCACCCATATGACCACATTTTTTTGTTCCAGGACATTGATCTTCTATATGAATACCCGCTGCCCCTTTTTCAATAAACATTTTTGTTAATTTCATTGTTGCTGTTGTTCCACCATGACCTGTATCTGCATCAGCAATGATTGGACGAAAGTAATCAATATTCTTATTTTCACCCTTAAATCTCTGTAATCTTTGTTTTTTATCATGGAATTGTTGAGCTTTAAAAATTTGATCTACTTTATTAGGTAAAGTATCCATTGGATAGTCAGCAACATCTGGACCAGGTTCATTATTTGTAGAAGCAGTTGATGCTGATTGCCAACCACTAATATAAATTGTCTCTAAATAAGGACACATATGTACTACTTGAACTGGATCTAAACATCCAAAAGTACTAGTACAAGTTTTGTTTTTTTTATGTTCTGTTAATAAATTAAATAATTTTCTAGAAATTGTGTTGCTAGCATAACTACTTTGATATTTACATCTTAATTTCCAAATATCAATTGCTTCATATTCTCGTTTTATTCCAGCAAATCTAGAAGTATTTAACCATCCTTGAATTACTTTAACTTCACCTTTTTCTTTGTCGGTAAACATTTATATAATTAATCTAAATAATGGTATATTTAATTACATTTTAAAAAGCAAATGCTTCTAATATATTTGGTAATCTATCGCTAAATATAACTTTTCTATTTTTATTCATGTCCTTATCATGTATCTTTTCTTTAAAAATTTTTTCACAAGTTTTTCCTTGTAATCTTTGTAAAATAAAATATAAAGAATAAACTCCACATTCTGAATCTTGAAATTGATGTTGTGTTTTATTAATAATTGGTTTTAAATAACTTGTAATACCCATTCTTTTTGATTGTTTTACTAATTTTTCTATTAAATTAACTATTTGTTTTGATGGTTCATCACCTGTAGAATCAAAAAAACAGAGGGTATGATTATCTAAATCAATAAACATAGAAATCCAATGCTCACCTGGTTGATCATGGGGATCTGTATTAAATATAATACCAATTTTTGATTTGTAAGATTTAATATTTTTTAAATTAAGATTTCCTACTTCAGTTCCAATTTCTTGAAAATCAATTGGAACTGGACCTAAAAATTGAAATTTAGGATACTTTTTCTCATATTGTTTCATTACATCCCTGATATCTATGGAATTTAACCATTCATTTTTTCCTTTTGGTCTTGGTGGAGAAAAACTAGATCGAATTGAATCTAAAATATCTGGATCTCCTTTCCATTTTTTATTATCTAAAATACAAAAATCAATATTACCATAATCAGAACAAAATTTGCTATTTATTTGTGTTACTAATCCTTTCTTGTCTTGAGTTAATTTAATTTTTTTTTCAGTATCTTTAGTATTATTATTTAACTTTTGAGCGATAGTTTTCAATTGTTTTACATTAAAACAAGAATCTTCATAAGGATTATATTTTCCATCTTTTTTTTCAACTACTGGACCACTAGTTGGAGAACATTTTGGAACCTTGGATGTAATACTACCACCTCGTTGTTTTTTAGTTTTAACTTTTTTTATTTTTTTTCTTCCTATATTTCTTCTATTTTTCATATAGAATATTATAATTAATAGCAACATAATATATTTTTATCAATATCTTATTAATTTATTATTGATTTAAGTTCAAATTCATTTTTATAAGATTATCAAAAATGAATTAAAAATTAAATATAATAATTGTATTATTAAACAAAATGCGTGTCCTTAAAAGAAATGGTAAATATGAAGATGTTTCATTCGATAAAGTTATCACTCGTATTCGTAATATTGCGATAAATTGTGGTGGATTACGTGGAATTGAGTTAGATGAATTAGCCCAAAAAATCTGTAGTCATATCTTTGATGGCGTTCAAACATCAGAATTAGATGAACTGACTGGTCGTTTAGCTGCATCATTAATTACAAACCATCCTGATTATGGTATATTGGCTTCTCGTATTGTTATATCAAATCATCAAAAGAATACTATGAACTCTTTTTCTGATAAAATGATGTTATTATATCATAATACTGAATGTATATCTAAAGAATTTTATAAAAATTTGAAAAAATATAAAAATGTTATTGATAAATATATTGATTATGAAAGAGATTTTTCTTATGACTATTTTGCTTTTAAAACATTAGAACGCTCATATTTGTTAAAAATCAAAACTAAAATTATTGAAAGACCACAAGACATGTTAATGCGTGTATCACTCTTTTTAAGAGGTAATAATAGTATTGATGAAGTTTTGAAATGTTATGATTTATTATCTAATAAATATTTCATTCACGCTACTCCGACTTTATTTCACTCTGGTTCTCCTAAATCTCAATTACTCTCCTGTTTCTTAATGGGAACTCAAGATAGTATTAAAGGAATCTATAAAACTATTTCTGATTGTGCTCAAATTTCTAAATGGGCTGGGGGTATTGGTATTCACGTTTCTAATATTAGAGGAAAAAATAGTTTAATTCGCGGAACAAATGGTAAAAGTGATGGGATTATCCCGATGCTTAAGGTTTATAACGAGACTGCAACTTATGTAAATCAGTGTATTCTCCCCGATATTATCGTTTATTCAAAAGGTGGATTTAAAAGAATGGACGAAATTACAACAAATGATTATTTAATTACAAAAGATGGTAGTTTTAAAAAAGTGAATGAAATTATAATAAATCAAAAAAATGAAGAAATTTTACATATAAAAACACAACATGGAATTGATCCACTTAAATGTACTAAAATTCATGATATTTTAACAATTAAATCTACCAGAAGAAATGGATTTAAAAGAACTATTGATAAGTTAGATAGAGGTGTTTATAAAATGAAATTTATAAAAGCAGATGAATTAACACAAGAACATTTACTTGGATTTCCTATACCAACTTATGAAAATGATATTGATAATTTTACAGAAGATAATGCAAGAATGTATGGTATTATTTTAGGAGATGGTTCAGTAATACATCATAAAAAGGGACAAAAGGGGTCTTCTCGTTATCAAATTAGTTTAAATAATGATAGTAAAAGTGATACTATGGATTTTGTTTTAAATTATTTAGAAGATAGAAATATTCATTATTGGATAAATAATGAAGCAGAAGTTTGTTGGACATACAATCCAGTAAATATTAAAAAGATAAATATCACTGAAGAAATGATTTATGATGAAAATAGAGAAAAGATATTAATTCCATCATTTTTACATTTACCGAAAAATAAAATAGCAATGATATTAAAAGGATTAATAGAAACTGATGGTTGTATTACATCAAGTGGTATTTGGTTTATGTCAACATCAAAAAATTTAATATATTCAACAAAATATTTATTACTTCGTTTTGGAATTTTAGCATCGGTTCAAACAGTTGATAAAGTTGGACAAACTATGAGTTATAATAAACATAATAGACCAATTATATCAAGAAAAATACTTTATTCTTTAAGAATGCCGAAAGTTAAAATATTAAAAGAAAATAATATATATTGTAAAGATTTTAAAGAAGCAAAACATATATACTATTTTACTTATGATAATATTATTTGGAGTAGAGTAAGAGAAATTACTAAATTAGATTATTCTGGGAAAGTTTATGATTTTAATATGGAAGATAATCATAATTATCTAACCGATAATGGATTAGTTCATAATTCAGGGAAAAGAGCTGGAAGTTTCGCTATTTATTTAGAACCATGGCATTGTGATGTATTAGAATTTTTAGATTTAAAGAAAACACATGGTGATATGGGAAAAAGAGCTCTTGATTTATTTTATGCTATGTGGATTCCTGATTTATTTATGGAACGAGTTGAAAAAGATGAAGATTGGTCTCTATTTTCATCCGATGAAGCTAAAAATTTAACTGATGTTTATGGAACTGAATTTGAAGAATTATATGTAAAATATGAAAAAGAAGGTATTGCTCGTAAAACTGTTAAGGCAAGAAAAGTATGGAATGCTATATTAACCGCTCAAATTGAAACTGGTACTCCTTATTTACTTTGTAAGGATGCCGCAAATAGAAAATCGAACCAAAAAAATTTAGGAACGATTAAGTCGAGCAACCTTTGTGCAGAAATAGTAGAATATTCCGATGATAAGGAATACGCATGCTGTACATTGGCCAGTATTGGTCTTCCAAAATTTGTTGAAGATGGTAAATTTAATCACGAAAAATTAATTGATGTTGTTAATATGGTTGTTGAAAATTTAAATATTGTTATTGATAAAAATTTCTATCCTGTCCCTGAAACAAAATTATCTAATCTAAAACATCGTCCTATTGGTCTTGGTGTACAAGGTCTTGCTGATACATTTATTAAACTTAGATATCCATTTGATTCTGAGGAAGCTAGACAATTAAATATTGAAATTTTTGAAACTATTTACTATGCGGCTCTTAAAAAATCTTGTGATATTGCTAAAGTTGAAGGACCTTATTCATCATTTGATGGTTCACCATTATCTAAAGGTTTATTTCAATTTGATTTATGGGATCAAGAACTTAAAGAAATTAATTACAAAAGAGAATTCAAAAAAACTGAACTTACTGATAGATATAATTGGGAAGAACTTAGAAAAGAAATTCAAAAACATGGTATTCGTAATAGTCTTTTGTTAGCTTGTATGCCTACTGCATCTACAGGGCAAATTCTTGGTAATACTGAATGTATTGAACCTATTACTTCTAATATTTATACCAGAGGAACTAATTCTGGAACATTTGTTGTTGTTAATAAATATTTAATCAATGATTTAATTGAACGCAATTTATGGAATAATGAAATGAAAAATAAAATTATTAGAAATAGAGGAAGTATTCAAAAAATTGAAGAAATTCCTAAAGAATTAAGAGATTTATATAAAACCTCTTGGGATCTTAAGATGAAATCTTTAATTAATATGGCATCTGATAGAGCTAAATTTATTGACCAAACTCAAAGTATGAACTTATTTATTGAAAACCCAACTATTAGAAAACTATCTAGTATGTATTTCTATGGATATAGAAAAGGTTTGAAAACCCTTGTCTATTACCTTAGACAAAAAGCACCAAGTTTCGCACAACAATTTACTGTTGAACCTGTTGTCAAAGGTAAAGAAAAATTTGTTGAAGAAATTAAAGAAAAGAGAGAAAAAGAAAGCACCTTTTTACAAAAAGTATATCTTAAAGAAAAAAATTGTGAAAAAACTAGACAAAGAGCCGAATCTATTACCCAAGAAACTGATGCTGATGAACTTAGACAAGTTCAAGAACTTATGGGTTCTATGACTAAAGGACCTGTTTGTGAATCATGTATGGGATAAAAAGATGTTAATTTAATCGGTTATATTAATCATTCGTTTTGATTGACCTTCCTTGGTTTAAATCATGTTCAAATTATATTATAAATTTAATTTAAATATATAAGAATGAGAAAAAAGAAACAATTAGGACAGTTTTATACAACCAATGTTAATTATATTTTCCAAGATATTTATATTGATGATTTTAAAAATAAAAGTTTTATAGAACCATTTACTGGTAATAATGATCTAATTAATTGGATTAAAGAAAAATTTGATACTCATATTGAAAAATATGATATTTTTCCACAAGATTCAGAAACAATACAGAGAAATACATTATTAAATTCACCAGATTATACGGATAAAGTAGTAATTACTAATCCGCCCTATTTAGCAAAAAATAAAGCAAAAACGGAATGTAATAAGATGTTATTTACCAAATATAAACAATCTGATCTATTTAGAATATTTATTAATCAGTTAATTGAAGGAAATTGTTATGGAGGAATTATTATTATTCCATTAAATTTTTTTTCATCTATAAAAAAAAATGATACCAAATTGAGAATATCTTTTCTAGAAAGATATAATATTGTTAAATTAAATATATTTGAAGAACAAGTATTTAATGACACTTCATATGTTGTTTGTGCCTTTAAATTTATAAAAAAAATTTCTTATTCTAATATACAAAAAGTTGATACTACATTTTATCCAACATATATTTCCAAATTTTTAATATTTGATAAAAATTTTGATTGCTTAATTGGAGGACAAATATATAAATTAGGTCAAAGTGAAAAAAAACTATTCAAAGTAGGAAGATTAATTGATAACGATAAAATTGGATATATTACTACAAATTTGTTTATAAATCTAATAGATTCGGGCACTGAAGACGGAAAAATAAAACTACAATATAAAGAAAATAAATATGTTGGCAAAATAAGTGACCGTGTTTTTGCTACAATTATTATTAAACCTATTGTTAATGTTGAAAAATATACTGAAATACTTAAAACGAAGAATAATCAGATTGAAATCGCAAAACAATTTAATCATATATTAAACGAATATAGAGATACTTATAATAGTCTATTTTTATCTAATTATCGCGAAGCAAAAAATAATAATGGCAGAAAAAGATGTTCCTTTGGTTTATGTTATGGTATAATTAGACATATTTTACTTAAATTTTTAAAAATAAATTAAAAATAAATTAAAATTTAAAAATCTTATTTAAATGTAGGTTCTATAGTTTATATGAAATTTTTTAATAGATTTAATATAGGAAAGAGATTTTTTAGTTCTACTTTAAATCCTGATTATTATAAATGTAGTGAATTTTTTAAATATGAACGAAAAAAATTATTTAATCAACATTGGATACCAATTGGTTATACAAATGAATTAGTTAATAATAAAATTTTAACTAAAAAATTCGGTAATACTGAACTTATTGTTACTAAAACGAAAAGTGGAGAAATTAAAACTTTTTATAATACTTGTCGTCATAGAGCTAGTAGATTAGTTAAAAAAAATTGTAATATTAATAATATTATTTGTCCTTATCATCTATGGAAATATTCATTAGATGGTAAATTACTTGCGACCCCTCGCTTTAAATGTCCCGATTTTGATAAAAGTGAAAATGGATTATACGAAATTAATACATCATCATTTAGGAATATTATTTGCGTTAATTTTGATGGAAATTGTGGTAATATTTATGAACATTTTGGAGATATTACATTTGACCTTACAAATTATCCTTTAGAAGATTGTAAAATTGTTAGATCAAAAACTTATGAAATTAATGCTAATTGGAAAACTTTACAAGATAATTTCCTTGAATATTATCATTTACCATCTATTCATCCCGAACTTGTTAAAACTTCAGGTATGGATGAACATTATTATACTTCTACTGATAGATATGGAAAATTCATTGGATTTAAAACTGACCCGATAACTGATGTTGATGCTCCTATTGCCCCAAAACATATGCCTATGTTTAAAGATTTAAGTGAAGAAGAAAGAAGAATCGCACACTTTCATACTTTATTCCCTAATATGTTTTATTTTTTATTGCCAAATCATTTTTTTGGTATTATTATTGAACCTATATCTGAAACAAAAACTATTGAACACGCTACTTTACTTATTCATAAAGATCAAGATGAAAATGATCCTATTATTGAAAAAATATGGAAATATTGGGATAATGTTAATCGTGAAGATATTGGAATTTGTGAAGAAGTTCAAAAAGGTATGTATTGTGATGAGTTTAAAACTGGTGTTTATGTTACCCAATATGAACGAAATGTTAAAGTATTTCAAGATATGGTTAAAGATAGTATTGAATAAATATATTTAAAAAATAAGTTTTAGACTAAATTCTGATCTAGCCTATTATTACTTCTATTATTTGTATTATTTCTAATCCAATAGAAAAGCATTACTGATGTTGATAATAAGTAAGTACAATTTAATGTTATTATCATCAATAATTTTAAATGTATTCCATATAATAAAAAAAATATGGCAATCAACAATTCACATACAATATGGATTATTGATAACCCATCTGTAGTTTCGTATTTAACATTGTGATATATTTGTGATATATCTGATATAAAAGATAAGACATTTACTATTATGCCTAATATAGTTGCTAAATTATCTTCTTGAAAAGTCATTTATTATTTATTTAAATAAAATTAAATGTTTATATTAGATACCTTCTTCCTCAACTAGTAAACTTTCTGATCTTTCTTCATCAATTGAAATAATTACTCTTGTATCATCATAGTCTACTCTAGAACTATTTACATTAACAATTTCCATTTCACTTCTTGTAGAAATGATTGTTGGTTTTTTACCATAAAAATAATAATATAACATTATTAGATTAGCGATTCCATAAGGAATATTTAATAGTAGTATTGGGATTAAATTGAGGACTATACTGTAAACAGAAAACATTATCGATAAACTAAGTAAAAGTATAATATACCAGAATGAAATACCTTCTACATGTTTCTTTTTATACATGTGATATACTTGCGTTGAATTTGCGATAAAACCTAAGCAACAACCTATGATTCCAACATAGAAGGCAATAGTTGATTCTGTATTATTTTGTTCACAAGTCATTTAAAATGATTTATTATTGATACTAAATATAAGGCATAATTCATTTTTAAATTTTATTTATCTGACATAACTTCCTGGAAAACAACCTTTTGATGGTTGACATGTAGGGGATGGATTATTATGTTGAGCAAATACTTTGCCTGTTCCATCGAAATGTTCTTTAACTTGTTGAAGTGTAATAGTATCAATATATGATTCTGCTGGTTTGTAATTTCTGTAGATAAAATATACACAAACAGCAAGAATAATTACAGAAATAGTATAAAATGTAAAGTTTTTATGTTTGAAAAATTTCATGTTTTATATATTAATAAAATATATAAATTTAAGACTGGGTTTTACCAAAATTTAATTGATTTATATATTTTCTTTTGTGCTTTAGGAATTAACATTATGATTAACATAAAAAATAGAAAGTATTTAAAATAATTAATACGCCTTTTTATTATGACAATATGCTTTAGTTCCTCTAATTCCATTAAAGTATTTTTTGTCCTCTTTTTTTCTTTCTTTTCAAGATTAGTTAATGCGAATAATATCGCTAAAATTTGATTATGATATTTTTTATATATATTTTTATTAAATTTTAATAAGAGCAATTTATGTTTTATACAATTCAAGTATAAATTTTTTTTATTCATCTCTTACTTATACTAAATAAAATTCTTATTTTTATCATATATAAACAAATAATATGTATAATATATTATATACCAAAATGGGTAATTATATTTCACTACTTACAAATTCTACTAAAAAGTATGGATGGAAAAGAGATAATCACGATTGTAGAGATTTCGTTCATATTTTCGATGTTAAATTTGAAACTAATGTTGATTTATCACCATTAGGACCTAAAGAAATTTATAATCAAGGGAATTTAGGTTCTTGCACTGCTAATGCTATTGCTTATGCTTATGAATTTGATGAATACAAGCAAAAGGAAGAAATCAAATTTATTCCATCTAGATTATTTATTTATTATAATGAAAGAGAAATCGAAGGAACTGTTAATGAAGATAGTGGGGCAGCAATTAGAGATGGTGTTAAAAGCATTAATAAAATTGGTGTTTGCCCTGAAACTGACTGGCCTTATAATATTTCTCAATTTACACAAAAACCAAAATATGAATGTTATGAAATTGCAAAAGAACATAGAAGTCTTCAATATAAAAGAGTAGAACAAAAAATAGATCAATTAAAATCTGCTTTATCTAATGGATTTCCAATTGTTTTTGGATTTGTTGTATATGAATCTTTTGAATCTGAAGAAACTACTAAAACTGGAATTGTAACTATGCCAGAAAAAAGAGAAAGTATATTAGGAGGACATGCTGTATGTATTATCGGTTATGATGATAATAAAGGAACTTTTAAAGTTAGAAATTCATGGGGAGAAAAATGGGGTGATAAAGGTTATTGTTATTTCCCATATAAATACATTTTAAATTCAAATTTAGCTTCTGATTTTTGGACTATTACAAGAATTAAAGATTAAAAAGATAAGATTATTAATAATTTTCTAGGTTTAATTATATATATATAGTTAAACAATGATACAAAATGTTTTTTTAACAATTGTTTTCGTTATTATTAGTTTAATAGTTTCTTATATAGTCGTCCAACTTGTTTCAAAATTAGCAAGAAAAGTTAATGAAGCACAAAAAAAGGCTGACGATGAAGGAAAAAGTGGCGATGAAGTAGAAATTAATGAAAAGAAGTCAATTACCAAACAACTTATGGCTAATCCAAAAGCATTTATAAAGGCATATAAGAAAAAAGTACAAAAAGATATCACTGAAAAAATTAAATATAAAGTTTATGGACATCATTATGATCCTTCTAAAGCTAATCTTGATTTCCCAAATGCTAAACCACTTGCATTAAAATTATATAAATGTTTAAACAGTTTTGAAATTTATGGAGAACCGGCCGTTATTATTTCAAAAGAAATCGCAGCATTACTCGATAAATTAAATATTCCTAAAAATGAAAAAGATACTATTATTTCTATTGGTATTTCTGTATCTGCTGGAGAAACTTTAAAAGAAAAATTCAACAGAATTGATATTAATAACAATGAATTTATTAGTCTTGATGAAATGGTTGGTCTTTTCTTACCATCTAAAACTGAAAAAATTATCTTAAAAACTTGTGGCTTATCTTTCCATAAAAATTGGAAAATTCTTGGATATCTTTCTAAACAAGCAATGAAAGTTGCTGATTTAAATAAAGATTCTTATCTTGATTTTAATGAATTTAGAGCAATGTATATGATTAAATTATTAGAGTTCTATCAACGACTAAATCCTAATTTTAATGCAAATAAAGCAGTTAAAAATTAATTCGTTTAGTATTAAAGAATATAATAGGTATTTATTATAAGAGTCTTATGACTATTTATAAGGTGAATTAAATACATTGGATGCCAACTTTGTTTATAATAATTCATAATATCAAATATTAAAAATTTTAATCTATTTTTCTATTTAATACAATGTAAATTTTATTAAATATTAGAATTGTTTTTACATATATTTGTATTAATAAATTAAGTCATCTAATATTATATAATGGAATCACCTAGTCGCCCTATAAAGAAAAGAAAAACTGGTATGAATACATCTGTCGTCACATTATCTGATAAAAATAAAGATCCTATCACTCATATTAATTCCATCAAGGATCTAATTAACGTTGCTAAAAATACAAAAAAACAGCGTAATGCTGATTTTTTAAGATTAAAAAATTTACTTCCTGAATTGGAAAATTTAGACCGTATGATTGGAATGGAAGAATTAAAAAAATCAATTACATTTCAAATTCTTTATTATTTACAAGACCTTGGCACAAATGACATGCTCCATACTGTTATCCAAGGACCTCCTGGTACAGGAAAAACGGTTATTGCTCAAATTCTGGCTAAAATTTATTTAAAACTATCTTTTTTAGATAATGATATATTTAAAATTGCTAAAAGAAGTGATTTAGTTGGTGAATATCTTGGGCAAACTGCTGCAAAAACTCAACGACTTATTAATAAATGTATTGGTGGTGTTCTATTTATCGATGAAGCATATTCACTTGGAAATAATGAAGGAAGAGACTCTTACTCTAAAGAATGTATTGATACTATTGTTGCTAATCTTGCTGAAAAGAAACGCTTTGTTTGTATCATCGCGGGTTATAAGAAAGAACTTGAAGAATGCTTTTTCTCTGTTAATCCTGGTTTAAGAAGACGATTTCCTTGGGTATATACTATTGAAAAATATACACCGACTGAATTAAGTGAAATTTTTAAAAAACAAGTTAAAGAAGGTGATTGGTATATTAATAACGATGCTAAAGAAAAATTATCTAAATTTTTTGGTGATAGAAAAGAATATTTCCCACATTTTGGTGGAGATACTGAAACTTTATTTGCTAAAGTAAAAATTTGTCATAGCCGTAGAGTTTTTGGAAAACCTAGATATATGAAGAAAGAAATCACATATCAAGATTTGAAAAAAGGTTATGAATTATTTAAACAAAATAGTCATCTTACTCGTAATAAAAAGAATCGCCCGCCCTTAGGCATGTATGTATGAAAATCTTCGATGATTTATAAAATATAGTTAGTTATAAGTATTTTCAAATATATCAGTAATATCTTGATTTGTAGTAGTATTTTCTTCTTCAATTGGTGTTGTAGTCATAACAGTTGCCAGAGTAACTATTGGACCTAACATTGTCCATAATTTTTTAAATCTTTTATTTTGTTTCTTTCTTTCTTGTTCTTTTTCTGAAACTTCTATACCATAACAAGTATTTATCTCTATTAATAAATTATTCATTCGTGTTTTTAATTGTTCCATATCTTCATTAACATCTATTAATCTTGATGCTAAATTATCTTTATTTTTTTTACCTTTAATTTTTTTTAAACTATCTATCAAATCATTAAATATTTCTTCAACCTCTGAAAAGCATAGTTTTTCGTAATCAATAACTTTATTCATTATTACTGATAATCAATAAAATTATTTAATAATTGTTACGCAATCTTAACCAGTCCTTAATATAAATAATTAATCTAATTTACTTGTATAACAGATATCTATATCTGATGTTTCATCTTCAAAATTAAGTAAATTGTCTTCAGAAGAACTAGGACTTTTAAAACTAAGTTTATCAAATCCTAGTTTATCAAATCCTAGTTTATCAAATCCTAGTTCTTCTGATGTTTCATCTTCAGAATTAAGTAAATAGTCTTCAGAAGAACTTGGACTTTTAAAACTAAGTTTATCAAATGCTAAAATATTTGGTTGTAATTTATATATCTTTAGTGGTGATTGATCAAAATTAAATTTATTAGGTTTTTTTTTTTCCCAATAATCATTTTCTACAAAACAAGATAATAATGAACCCATTTTTAATTTGAGTAAAATATTCTAATTTCGATTTTAAATTTATTTCGCTCTAAAATATGAATGATCTTTATCTAATGCTAAAATCTTTGGTTGTAAATTGCCTAACCCAAAACGATGAGTTTTTTCAGGATGACAATAATTCGCAGCCATAAATTTAAATTTATTTACATTGGATACCATGTATCTATTCCAATATGATTCATCATGCCATACCGCTACTATATCTTTATTACTATCCTTATCTATCATATCTGATATGTTTTCACTTGCTTCAAAATAATTCTTTGTTAATCCACCCTGAACTCCACCGCATACATAAAATGGTCGTTTCTCTGTTGGATCTATATAAGCCTGAGATTTCATTCTATTTTCTGGAGTGCCCATACGATTTCTTAAGAAATATCCTGGGTGAGCAACTGCTATTAAAGGTTTTTCATTATTTGGTAAAATTTCATCACCTATTGGAAATACAGCTTTCATATCTACATCTGTATAATAAACTACATCTACTTTTTCCATTACTTCTTTTTTTATTTTAATAAAATGATGATATCTATAAAGTGTATCGTCTGGAAAACCTTTACGTTCTATTTTGTATGTTATTACATTGGAATGAAATGATTTATCTGAATCTGTGAACAAAAAGTAATTTTTTTTATATTTTGGTAGAAAATATTTTTCATAACTTTGATAAACTGGTTCAAAAAATGAAATATATCTTCCTGTTGCTATTAAAATTATTCCAACTCTTGTCATTTTATTATTATATTAGTTTATTTTTAAACCGTTTTACCATAATTATCAAATACTTTTTGTCCTACAACTACATCTGTATTATATTTATCACTACCTCTTCTTAATCTATCGTGTTGAGTACATAAAAATGATAACATATTTAAATCCATGTTACCAGTTAAAGTTTTTTCAAAAATTTTATTATAATCTTTACTTAATTTTGGAAATTTTTCTTCTAGGTGTTCTTTAAAATCAATTAATGATAATTCCTCTCTTAATTTTTTAGTAGAATCCTTTTGAAGATAAATCATCATATTTTTGGTATTTGATAAAATATTTATTGTTTGTTTCCTTAATTTAGGTTTAACACCACGTCGTTCTTTAAAACGTTTTTGATGTTGTTTTAATTTTTGTCTTGCTGTTAATTTTTTTTGTTTACGTCCATTTTCAATAACTGGCATGGTTATTTCTTCCTTTTTCTCTTCAACAATTGGAGAAGGTGTGATAGGAACAATTTCTGGCATTGTTTGTAAAGTTTGTGGTTCATCATCACTCCACTCTTCATCTAAAAAATTATAATCTTCTAACTCTTTTCTGATTTTTTCACTAATATCGCTCATTTTTAATATTTAATTATATTATTTTATTTTTATCTTTTTTACTCAAATCTATTTAATAATATATAATTATTTATATTTATAACTAAAAGTTAATTCATGTCATCACCACCAATTCGTTCAAATCCTATAGATGAAACACTATCTGCTACTGATAGAAACAGAGATAATTCTGTTCGTCGCACAAATGTTATAGTTAGAACCGCAAGACAAGCAGCAGATAGAGCAAATAGAGAAGCAACTGAAGCACAAAGAGTTGCAGAGAGACAAAGACTACCTAGACCAGTATCTAGAAGAGATAGAAATGAATTACGAAGACCTAACTACAATTTATTTGAAAATTCTCCTAAATATACATTAGAATCATATCAAAGAACTCGTAGTGATGAAATATATATATCATTAGAATATTTCGACAACAAAATAGAAAATTTAGCACATAATATTGATATATATAATAAAGATATTCAAGAACTTACTAGACAAATTAGAGATGAAAAGGAATGGATAAAAAAATATGAAAAAGAAAAAGCAAGTATTCTTAAATTTAATGATACCATTATTACTACTTTAACTACTGGTAATTTACCTGATTGTACTATTTGTCTTGGAAATATACCAAAAAATAATGTTGCTATCACTAAATGTAGACATCTTTTCTGTAAACATTGTATTTCTGCTGTATTAGGATTTAGTAATCGTTGCCCTATTTGTAGAACTAATTGTAATCATCGTGATATAACTATTATTAATCTTGAAGATAGAACTTCACCAGAACCTAATCCGTGCGTAGTAAATCAAAATAATGAAGATGAAAAAATGAATGTAATTGGTGAAGATGAAAAAATGAATGTAATTGGTGAAGATCAAAAAGAACAGAGCCCTGAATCCCATATGAATACAATTATTCAAACACCTCCCCCCCCTCCACCTAGAAGGACAATACAAACACAACATAATACTTATGAATATAATATACAAGGAATAACTAGATTTTCAGGGGGTGGCGGTTCAAGAGGTGCCGGTTCAAGAGGTGCCGGTTCAAGAGGTGGCGGTTCAAGAGGTGCCGGTTCAAGAGGTGTCGGTTCAAGAGGTAGAAGTATTAGTCAAACACGATCTAGTAATAATTATCCCCCTCCATCTAGTAATAATAGATTACCAGTAAGTCCTACTAGAAGAATTGATTATAACGTATATAGAGTATGGTCTCAAGTAGATGAAAGAAATAATAATAATTCTAGAGAATGTGGACGTGTTGGTATTGGTTCAAGTTGGAATGCTGAAAGTTTCGACACATCTGTCCCTGATAGAGATAATTTTTTAAGAAATAGATCTCCTATTTTACCACCAATTAATGCTGCTAATTATCTTAGGCCACCAAGAACTCCACCAAGAACTCCACCAAGAACTCCACCAAGAACTCCATCAAATGAATCTGCTAATCAATATTCTGCGTATATAAATCAACCAAGAGTTAATCAATATAGAAGAAATAGAAATGAATATAGTTCCTAGTGAAAATGGATATACAACTAGAAATTAATCTTTTATTAATTTTCCATATAATATAGGAGTTTTACAATAAAATTGAACCATACATAAAAAGAAAACTATCCAATCAAAAAAAGAAAATCCTGTATGAATAATTTTTGTAAAACTATATGAAGTTGAAGTTAACATATAGAATGTTAAAAAAAATAATAGTGCTTTATTCAAAATATCTATACAACTCATACTCATTCGAAAGTTGTCATATTCTTTGTAATCTATTTTTAATTGCTGATTTTGCTTATAAAGTTGCATTGTTTTTTCTATTTCTTCTGCTAATTTAACTTCTAATTTAGAACACTTTTTTCTTATATCCTCACAAGTATTATTTAATTCTCTATTTTTATCCAAAATTATATCTAGAGTTTTAGATTCATTTGGTTGTATTACATTATTTATTTTAAAAATTTCTTTTTTCTCCTTTTTAATAGATTTTATTGTTTTCATTGTATCTATTGTATCTAATAAGTAATAAATTATTATGTTTTTATTTGTTTATAACAATATAATATAATAAAATTATAATTGACTTTTGATTTATAAGATAGTAAAAATATTAATAAGAAAATCTTGTTATTTATTAAGAACTCATAAATGGATACTGAACTTATCAATAATCTTAAAACTCTCAAAAAATACTCTAATTTATTGAATCTACAAAAAATTAAAACCTTGGGATTCGATAGTTTTACTAAAATTATCAAAAATAAATTCATTTTACGAGACTTTGCTTCCTTTTTATCCCCTTTATTAAATGTAAATGAGAAAAAAAAGTTAAATATTACTACTCGTAAATTCATGACATCTTTCGTTATTATTTCATTTCCACAATATATTTTTAGTAATCAAGTCAAAGATGTAGATGATCTTACTCTTACAAATACAGCTATTGAATTAACTAATCTCTTTAATTTACATTTAAATAAGGATGAAATTAATGAAAAGGATCTTGATTCAATTAAATTCACTTATATTAAATTTAGTTCTTTTTTTGATAAATGGAAGAAAAAGGATGTTATTAAAATTGTCTTACCATTTGCTAATTCATACTCTCAATTGAAACAAACATTAGTTGATATTGAAGCAAGTGCCACTGGAGAAACTGAAGATATTAAACAATGGAGACAAGAAATTAAGAAACAACAAGAGAAAATTTTACAACAAGTAAAAAAAATTGATGGAGAAAATGCTGAAAATTTTGTTAAAAGTTATGAACCACCTAAAATTGTATTAGATGATAAAATATACAAACAAATATCACAAACTGTTAAAAAAGCATATTGGGATAAATTTAAAGAAGACCTTGATTCTGGTGATTTCTCTCTTGTTATGTCTTTATTGAAAGATGTTAGAGAAATGATTTTTAGTTTAATTTCTAATAGACAAGACCTTCAAGAACAATTTAAAAATAAACTTGATTATGAACTGATTGAACAAATGATTAATCATAATGCTATGAAAGTTGAAGATGTATATAATATTGCTATTGCGCTAATTAATTATTTAAAAATGCTACAAGCACCAATTGATGATAAAGATACTGAAGAATGGTGTAATAGTATTACTGAATTATTTTACAAAGAGACTATTACATATGGTGAAGTATTACCTGCTTTTTTTTGTGGAATATTTGATAGATTAGAAAAAATTAAAGAAAGATTAATTGAATTTTATAAAAAAGTACAAGAAGAAAATGAATAAATTTTTTAATAAAAATTAAAATTAAATTATTTCTAGATATAGAAACTTCATGTCTCTAAATAATTTAATATCGGAATTATGTTATAGTATAGCACTTGGTCAAAAACTTGATGTTATTATGCCATTAGTTAAAAAATATAATGGTGATGACTGGAAACAATATGTTAATTTTTGTACAAAAAAATATACAAGAAATTTAGTTTATCAAAATGACTTATTTGATGTATATATTATTTGCTGGAATAATAAACAGGAAAGCCCAATACACGATCATGCTGACAATGGATGTGTGATGAAAATATTACAAGGCAGATTAATTCAAGAATTATTTGATCATAATATTAAATCTACTATTAAAATGCCTATTTTTAGAAATCAAGTTACTTATATAGATAATGATATAGGATATCATAAAATTATCAATACTGATACACAAACTGTATCATTACATATTTATTCTCCATCTTCACATCAAACAACAATTTTTAATGCTTCAAATACCCCAACTGTTTAGAGGAACACTACTAAAACATGGTTGTAAATGTTTTTTGTTTTTAAAAAAATTATTTACATTATCTATGTCTATAATCCCACTTGAATCTCTTTTTTGAAGATGCCTTGGTCTTTGTTGTAAAATACGATAATAAAATTTAAAATAACAAAAACGATAACCATCAATAATAACTGAAAATTTATCAATTAATTCGTTATCACTTTTACAACAAAATTGTTGATAATTAATATTATTAATTTTTATATTTAATCCTTTAATTTTAAGAATTTTTTCTTTATATTTATCAACTACACTAGAATGTAGTATAAAATCCAAATCACCATTTGATCTAATTTCCATTAATGGAAACCAAGCACTTTGAATTAAAGTATATTTATCTTTTGGAATGCCTAAAGATTCTAATTTATTTAAATGTCTAATATATTCAATCATTTATTATTGTGTACCTTATATCAAGAATTTAATAACAATGTATAATATGTATTGTTATTATGTCCCATTACGGTATGTTATTATTATTTCCAATTGATCGTCAATATCATTATGTTATTGAAAAATACTTTAAAATTATATATAAAAAACAAATTGATATAACACTACAACAGTTTCAACAATTATTTAGAATTGATAAAAATCATTTATATAATGTCATTCATATGCGTTCAAATGAAAATATTGCTGATGGTAAATTAATATTTTATATATTTCAAGCTAAATCAGTTATAGATGTGAATGAAGGTATAAAAAAAATAGCACGAAGAGAAATTGATAACATCCGATTTCAAAAAACTGGTATTGACAGAAAAACATTACCTTATCAAAATCACTTACATACTACTGATAATAATCAACAATTAATGGAAAGTCTTAAATATTTATTACAACAAAGAAAAATTAATAAAGATGAATATATTAATATTTTAGAAAAATTAGATATACAAGTTTAAAAATGCTGGACGGTCTTCTTCTATTAATAATTTATTTATTAACTTTTCAGTAATTTTTATTGGTAATTTTATATTATCTGAATAATAGGAAAAAATTTTCTTTTTTTCAGATCCAGATACGTATTGTAATAAATTAATTTTTCTTATTATTATTTGAATTGCTCTTTTTGCCTCTCTTACACCCTCTTCTTTACGAATTTTTCTTATGATATGTGCAATTGATTTATCTGGAAAAATTATTTCATTTTGTGTTAAACCTATTTCTTTTAATTCACTTGGAATTATATAATCTTTTAAAATTTTTAATTTTTGTTTTGGCTCAAACCCCTTTACTTTGATTATTTCTAAACGATCTCGTAAAATTGGATCAATATTTTTTAAATGATTTAATGAAAAAACAAATAAAACTCTAGACAAATCTATTTTTATATTTCCAAAATACATATCTTCATATTCATGATTTTGAGAAAAATCTACTATCTCCATTATCTTATTTACTACACTTGACCCATGACGAGTCGTATCTATCTTATCTAATTCATCCATAAATATTATTGGATTCATACAATCTGTTTCTGTTAACATACGACAAATTCTACCATAATCAGAACCTTCATAAGTGTGGGCGAAACCTGATAAATATGATTCATCAGATAATCCAGATAATGAAAATGACGCAAAAGGGCGATTTAATGCTTTTGCTAATCCCGATCTAAATAATGAAGTTTTACCTGTGCCTGGGGGACCAACAATAGCTAAAGCATGTCCTTTTGAAGGAGGATTAGAAATCCATTTGGCTACAAGTTCTACTAATGCCTCTTTCACATGTTCATGACCATATACTGCATTATCTAATGCAGTTTTGATATTACAAATAGTATCAGCAATTAATTTAGGATCACTATTTCTATTAATATCAAATTTGCAATATTTTCCAAAAGGGATTTTTAAGATATTATCAATCCATTCCCGTAATTTTTTGTATTCTGAACCAGAATTTTCTAATGTCTCTAATAAATCTAATTTTTTTATAATAATAGCCTTTGTTTTTAATGGAATCTTAGATAAAAGAATTTTTACTCTTTCTGGAACTGATTTATCATTTATTTCTTTGATTTGTTCTTCTATCTCTTTTACTCTTTGTTTATCTTCGATTGATAATTTTTTATAACTATTTGTCTTTTCCATTGTATATTCTGGTTCTATTTCATCCATTTCTGACATATTATTACGAATTGCTTTTTTTATAGAGGATCTTAATTTTGTTCGTAAAATACTTTCTAATAATTGTCGATTAACATCTTGTGTTTGCGAAACTGGGTACGATTTTTTGTCAATAATTAATAAATCACCTTCATCATCATCTGATGATGATTCAATTATATAATCATTTATTTCATTATTATAATCATCATCACTAATAATTAGATCATTCTCATCTATATTTACAGATTCATATATCTCTTCTTCATTTACAGATTCATATATCTCTTCTTCATTTAATTCTATTAGTTTATCCTTATTATTTTTGTTTTTATTATTTTGATCTGATGTTTCTTTATTGGAAGAAGGAGTTTCATCGCTGGATTCTTTAGGTTCATCTTTATTGGTACTTGGAGTATCCATGCTCATTATTAAGTTAACATTATATTTTTTTTGTTTAGATGGTAACTCAATCCTTCTTCTTTTTAATGAGTTATCGTCTTTATAGTTATCATTATTTTCCAAATAATCACTTAATTTTCGTTTTTGACCCCTTGTTAAAATCGTTTTATTTAACAAAATTTTTAATTTACTACGTGTCATTATGACATTATCTAAATCTGTATCCATGTATTATTAAAAATTGTTTAAATATATACTCATTAAATTTTATAAATTTTTATAATCTCTTATTTTTAATATATATTTAAATGTAATTAAAGGTTAAATTCCTTTTAAATTTAAATTTAAAATTGATTTTATTTTTATAGTAATAATTCTTTTAATAAAAATTACTAATGAGTGAAAACAATATTTCTAAAAGAATAAGGGAAATTCGCTTTAGTATTGCGTCTCCAGATTTAATTCGTCAAATGTCCGCAGCACAAATTACAACTCCTGAATTATACGAAAATAATTGTCCTAAATTTTCTGGATTATTTGATTTAAGAATGGGAACTCAAGATAATCTTTTTTTATGTAAAACTTGTAAAAACAATATGAAAGAGTGTTCAGGACATTTTGGATATATTGAACTTGCAAGAAGAGTATATTTCATACACTATCTATTAACTGTCAAGAAAACTTTACAATGTGTATGTTACAAATGTTCTTCTTTGCTTATTGATAAAACTAATAATACTTTTGTAAAAAAAATACGAAGAAAAGCGACAAATATCAGAATAAAACTAGTTCATAAAGTATGTAACTCTCATTCCAAAAAAACATGTCTTAATTATGATGGTTGTGGAAGATTACAGCCTCACTATTTAAAAGAAGGCACAAATCTTTATGTAGTTCATAAAATTAAAAATAGTGATGGAACTGTTGAAGAAAAAAAGAAAAGGTTAAGTGCTGATGATTGTTATGAAATTTTAAGAAAAATTTCTGATGAAGATTGTGAATTACTTGGATTTTCACCACAATTTTCTCGTCCTGAATGGCTTATCTGTAGTGTTCTACCTGTTCCACCACCTTGTGTTAGACCATCAGTTAAACACGATGCTAATTTACGTTCTGAAGATGATTTAACATATAAATTGCTTGATATTATTAAAGCTAATAATAGTCTTTCAAGTAAAATCAAATCTAATGATAAAAATCATTTAGAGGATTATATTGATTATTTACAATATAATGTTACCACTTTGATTGATAATGAAGTTAAAGGAATCCCTCCAGCACAACAAAGAACTGGGAGATTACTTAAATCAATTCGTCAAAGATTAAAAGGTAAAGAAGGAAGAATTAGAGGAAATATTATGGGAAAACGTGTTAATTATTCTGCTAGAAGTGTTATTTCACCTGATCCTAATATTGAAATTGATGAATTAGGTGTTCCTATGAAAATTGCTATGAATATGACTTTTCCTGAAATTGTTAATGTTTATAATAAAGATTTTTTAACTACTTTAGTTAGAAATGGACCAGAAAAACATCCTGGTGCTAAATATATCATTAAAAAAAATGGAAATAGATTAGATTTAAGATATATTAAAGATGATAATATTAAACTTGAACTTGGAGATATTATTGAAAGACATATTATTGATAGAGATATTGTTTTATTTAATCGACAACCATCTCTTCATAAAATGAGTATGATGGGTCATTATGTTAAAGTTATGCCATATTCTACTTTTAGATTAAATGTTTGTGTTACTACTCCATATAATGCTGATTTTGATGGAGATGAAATGAATTTATATTTGGCTCAATCTGTTATTGCTTCTACTGAAATTCAAGAATTAGTATGTGTTCCCAGTCAAATTATTAGCCCACAATCTAATAAACCTGTTATTGGAAGTATTATGGATACTGTTGTTGGTGCTAATAATATGACAAAGAAAGATTGTAGATTACATTTTAAGGAAATTATGAATATTTTACCACATATTAGTAATTTTGATAGTATTTTACCTAAATTTAAGAGAATTAAAGATCCGAATAAACACATTCCTGATAAAATTTATTTAGAAGGTCGTGAAGTATTTTCATTACTTTTACCTACTGAAGTTAATTATCATAAATCAGTTGATGATAATGATAATATTCTGATTGTTAATGGAAAATTAATTAGTGGAAAATGTGATTCATCTGTTACTGGTCGTGGAAGTGGAAGTTTAGTTCATATTATTCAAAATGATTTAGGTCAGGAATATACTAAACAATTTCTTACTGATATTCAAGGTGTAACACAATCTTGGTTACTTAAAAATGGATTTGGTGTAGGTCTTGGCGATTGTTTACCTGATCTTAAAACTAAAAATAAAATTAATAGTATTATTTCTGGTGCTAAAGCAAATGTTAAAAATATCATTAATGCTACTATTACCAATCGTATGAAATTAGAAAGTGGTATGTCTATTAGAGAAGAATTTGAAGGGCGTATTCTTAATATTCTTAATACTGCTCGTGATGACGCAGGAGGACATGCTACTAAAAGTTTAGGTGATGATAATCAACTTAAAAATATGGTTACTGCTGGTTCAAAGGGTAACTTTATTAATATCAGTCAAATTATGGCTTGTGTAGGACAACAAAATGTTTCTTCTGGTTCTAAAAGTGGTCGTATTCCTTGTGGATATAGGAATAGAACATTACCACATTTTCAAAAATATGATGATGGTCCTGAAAGTAAAGGATTCGTAGAAAATTCTTTCTTATCTGGATTATCTCCTTATGAATTCTTTTTCCACGCTATGAGTGGTCGTGAAGGTCTTATTGATACTGCTGTTAAAACTTCAGAAACTGGATATATTCAACGACGACTAATGAAGGCTATGGAAGATCTTAAAGTTCATTATGATATGACTGTTAGAAATGAACGAGACCAAATTATTCAATTTATTTATGGAGGTGATGGTTTTGATGCTACACGAATTGAACGACAACGTATTGAAATTTTAGATCCTGATTGTAAAAAATTCTTTTCACGATATAAATGGAAAAAGAAAGAAATGAAAGAAAGTATTGTTAAGACTGTATTTAATAAATTCAAGAAAAATAAAGAAGCTAATTCTATCTTAGAAGCCGAATATACTAGAATTATTAATTATAGAAATTATTTACGAAAAATCGAACACGAAAATATCTCATATTCACCTGTTAATATTTATCGTATTTTAAAACAATCTAAAAATAAATTTGATATTAATAATGAATCTGTCAGTGATATAGACCCTGTTTATATTATTAATATCGTCCAAAATTTATGTGCTTCATTAAAAGTTCTTAATGATAAACATGATATTATTCAAGAAATTAACAAAAAATCTATGAAAAATATCAAAATGTTATTACGAACAAAATTAGCAAGTAAAGTAGTTATTTTTTATGAAAAATTAAATAAAGATGCTTTTGAATGGGTTATTAATACGATTAAATTACAATTTGAAAAGGCATTAGTTCATCCTGGAGAAATGGTTGGTTCAATTACTGCACAATCAATTGGAGAACCTGCTACACAGATGACACTTAATACTTTCCATTTTTCAGGTGTTGCTTCTAAATCACAAATTACACGGGGTGTTCCTCGTCTTCGTGAATTAATTAATGTATCTAAAAATCCAAAAACTCCATCTATTACAGCATTTTTAGATAAAGAAAGTAGAAAATCAAAAGAAAAAACAAAGGAAATTATCAATAAATTACAATATACGAATTTTACTTATTTTATTGTAGAGAGTTCTATCTATTATGATTCTAAAATTTATAATAAAAGTAGTAATCTTACTGAAGATAAAGAATTTGTAGAAGAATATTATAAAATTTTTGATGATGATGTTATTTTTGAAAATTTATCTCCTTGGGTTCTTAGAATGGAATTCGATCATCAAATGTTGCTTGATAAACAACTAACTATGTTTGAAATTTATGAACATATTATGAATAAATATGAAAGTAAGAAAATTTATGTTATTTTTACTGATGATTGTGCTAAAAAATTATTTATTCATATTCGCTTTTGTTATCAAAATATTAATAGAGAAATTACTGATTTGGATCAAAAGAAATTAAAAGACTTAGAACAAATCATCGTAAATGACTCTGCTATTAAGGGTGTCAAAAATGTTAAGAAAGCATTTATGAGAGAAATCAAAGTTAATGAATATAAAAAAAATGGTGATATTATTAATAAAAAAGAATGGATTGTTGAAACAAATGGAACGAATCTTCGTAGATGTTTATGTATACCAGCAATTGATTCTACTCGAACAATTTCAAATGATATTCATGAATGTAGAGAAATTTTTGGTATAGAAGCTGCTAGATGGTTATTATTTGAAGAAATTAAAAAAGTTATTGGTGATAGTGGTATTTATATTAATGATAGACATCTTGAAATTCTAGTCGATGTTATGACTAATAAAGGATATATCATGAGTATTGATAGACATGGTATTAACAGATCTGAAAATGGTCCTCTTGCTAGAAGTAGTTTTGAAGAAACAACAGATCAATTAGTTAAGGCTGGAATTTATTCACAAACTGATAATATGATTAGTGTTACTGCTAATATTATGACCGGACAAAAGGCTAAATTTGGAACTAATATGGCTACACTTATTCAAGATTTGGATATTATGAATGAAAAAGGAAAAAAACAAGTTGATGTACAAAAATCAAAGAAAACTATTTTTTCTTTAAAGGAAATTATATCATAATTTTTTCTCTTATTATATTAATTATAGATACGTAATGACTAATAAAACAATCAAAGGATTTTTACCTAAAAACTGGGGACCACATGCTTGGATGATGTTACATGCTATCGCATTATCTTATCCTGATAATCCAACAATTCAAGATAAAGAAAATTACAGAAGTTTTTATTCTGGTTTAAAATATATTTTACCTTGTTTTAAATGTAGAAATAATTTAAAAAAACATGCTGCAAAAGTTAATATTAATAATTATTTAACTAATTCTAATACTTTACACAAATGGATTACCATTATGCATAATATGGCAAATTCTGCTTATGGCGGTTCTCAATTTACAGAAGCAGAATCTAAAAAATTTCACCTTAGTTGGCTACAAGATCCTAATTATATAGCCATACCACCCATCACTATCGATGAAGACCCTATGGATACATATAAAAAAAGAATGATTAAAGTTAGACCTACCAAACCTGAAAGTATGTCTAAAAGTAAAATGATTGGTATGTGTATTGCTATATCTGTTTTAATTATTATTGTTCACTTTATTATTTCCAGATATTTCAAATAAAATATTTTTTAAACTAATTGGGAAATTATCATAATATAAATATGATTGTAAATATTTAGCATCAAGGTTTGTTCTTAAATTTCCAGTCATATTCCCACCATGATTTATAGCAATTATTATAAATATAAAAGGAATTTGTAATGCTTCTTTTAATCTACCTCTCAAGAAATACTTTGATTCTCCATTCTCAATTCTATCATCATATCTTCTTTGTTGATAAAATTTATGAGTATATGCCATTGATGCTTCTGACATATCTGTTTTACCTATATGACTAACAGACCAACCTGTATTATTCAATATATTATAACATCCTATTTGAGTACAACCTACACAGCCTATCTCTGGGTTTTGCATTAAAATTTTTACTCTAGTTTTTACTGAATATGAAGGATAATAATCATCATCATCCATATGAATGATTATCTTATATGAAGAATACTTAACACATAAATTTCTTTTAGTTCCAATTGGTAGAGGAATATCATTTTCTGTCTTGACTTTGATATATTTAATTCGTTTGTCTTTTGGTAAAATATCTGTTAAACTTTCAATACCATCATCTACAATAATAAATTCCATTTTGTGGAATGGATAATCTATTCTATTGTAATTATCTATCCAAATTTTGAATAATTTTAATCTATTACGAGTTGGTGTTATAATTGAAATATGAGGTAAATCTTTTTCAGGATAATGTAATTTTAATCTAAAAGATGAATGGTTTTCTAGATTATTATTTGTATTTTTTATAACTGTATCTATGATTTCATGTTCTGGAAATTTTATCTTTTCTGTATCATGAATACTATCAATATTATAATTTACAATCCTATTTTCAATATCTGAATAACCTATTGCTTGAGTTGTTATAAAATCTTTTATTAAATAACAATTATATTTTAAATGAATCTTTTCTATATAATACCGATCAACTTCTTTTGCGTATGTTTCTAAATCATTTATAACTTTATCATATAAAGTTTCATTTATTCCGTAACTATGTGTCGTCCATATACAGCCTTTAATCCAAGAATTATTATTAGAATTTAAAATTACATCTAAATTACCACCCAAATATAGCATATCCCAATCTTTTGGAATATTTTCTAATTTTCCACCTCTTAAAAAAATACAATCATCTTCTAAAATTAAAATTTTAGATAACTTTTCATTTTTCGCTAATTTTATTAGTTCCAAATGTGATTCTAAACATCCCCTAATTGGATTATCTGGTTTAGCAACAGCTTCAAAAAAATTAATTTCCAAATCAAATTTTTTTGCTTGTTCCTCTATCTTTTTCCTTTTATCAGTTCTAGCCTTTAAATTAATACAATAAATTTTATCAAAAATATTATTAAGATACAACTTATCTGTTGCCATGTTATTTATGTATTTAATTATTATATTTAAATTTATTTTTTTATCAATTTAGACATAAGAGTTTTTTCTTATAGAATCTTATACAATCAATCATGTCATGTTCTTTTAGTCCTTTTACTGCTTATAAAAATATTCTTGGTGTTCCAGGTGAAGGTTTTCATAAAACCAGATTTCTTGGAACTGCTATATTAGATTATATCGGCGCAATTGCTGCTGCAGCATTATTAACATTTGCTATTGGTAAAAACAATGATAATAGATATCGATTTCCATTTGTAGTTTCTACTATAACTGTATTCATTGGTGCTGAAGTTTTACATATGTTATTTGGTGTACCTACAAATACATTAAAATTCCTTGGTATTTGCTCTTAAATTATTAGAGTGTATTCAGTGTTGAATTAGAAATATAATTAGTAATTAATTTAGACAGGCCAGTCATCGGCCATATTTGAAAAATAATAAAAATTCTATGGCCGATTACTGTAAACCAACTTATTTAGATTCTTTATTTTATAAACACTAGACAACCCAGTATGCTGAAAAAAATTTTTTTTTCATTAGTAAATTATTAATATTTATTATATTTATTATTAATATTATTAATTTATGTTAAAAATACACATTATTTTTAACATTTTTTATAACACTCATTTCTATCTAAATATTTATAGAATTATTTTCCAAATATTCCCCAGTCATCGGCCATAGAATTTTTATTATTTTTCAAATATGGCCGATTACTGTAAACCGACTTGTTTTTCTTATTTTTTTAATTAAAAAAAAATAATAAAGAGACTGGGTCAGTCATCGGCCATGAATGCCATGAAAAAAAGAAGAAAAAAAAAAGCAAAAAAAAAAGTTAAGTTTTTTTTTTTTTGTTAAATTTTTTTTTTGCTAGAAAAAGTTTTTTCAAAAATCCATGGCTTCGCTCCCCGATTTTTTACCTTAAAAAAAAGGTAAAAAATGAGTAAAATGAGTAATTTAAGACTGGGTAGTAATGAAAAAAGAAGAATAATAATAAAAATATCAATCTAAATCCAGTGTTTTTAAAAAAATTGGTAAAAATTGAGTAAAATACACCAAAAAAGGTGAATAAGATAAAAAAAATGAGTAAATCTATATATATATAATACCCGTTTTATATATCCGTTATGTAATCGAAGATTTGTCGAAAATATAATTTACAACGACATCAAAAAAAACATATTTATAACAAAAAGCAACAAAATGCAGCAAAAAAGCAGCTGCAACTAGCAACAAAAATTTGATAGTGATAATTTAAAATTTGAATTAGTATGTTATGTAAAATAAATAAATTAGTATGTTATGTAAAATAAATAAATGAGTAAAATGAGTAAAATGAGTAAAATTGGTAAAATTGGTAAAATTGAGCAAATGAGTAAAAAAAATGAGTAAAAATATGTTAAGAATATATATATAGTAATATATAATAAATATGACATTATTTATATGCTCGAGATGTAATCGAGAATTTAAACGAAAATATAATTTACAACGACATTTGGAAAAAAAAAACAAATGTAAAGAAATATTCAACAAAAAGCAACAAAAAACAGCAAAAGAGCAACAAAAAGCAACAAAAGAGCAACAAAAAGCAGAAAATGAGCAACAAAAAGCAGAAAATGAGCAACAAAAAGCAACAAAAGAGCAACAAAAAGCAGAAAATGAGCAACAAGAAACAGAAAATGAGCAACAAGAATCAGCAGTTTTTACCAGCAATGCCGATAATTTTGAATTTGAATTTGAATGTGAATATTGTTTTCGTAATTTTGGGCATAAACATCATTTAAAACGCCATTATGTTGTTTGTAAAAAAAAGAAAGAATATGATAGTAGATTTTATTGTAATTTTTGCAATAAATCATATTCACGAAGTTATTCTTTAAAGAAACATTTAGCAAAGTGTAAAGTAAAGTTAAAAAACTCAGAATTAAATGAAATAGAATTACTTAAAAAAGAAATGAAAGAAATACAAAAAAAATTAGAACAAAAAACGGCACAAACTATTAATAATATTACCAATAATACAACTAATAATTTTATTATTATGAATGATTATGGAAAAGAAGATATGAGTTTTCTGAAATCATCTCAAAAATATACGGCTATTTTAAATCGTTTTATTGGAAATGGTATTGATGGTTTACAGAAATATATTAAATTTAAATATTGTAATCCAGAAAAACCAGAAAATTTAACAATTAAATATACAAATAAAAGTCGTAATAATATTCATGTGAGGAATGCGAATAAATGGGAACTTCGTGATAGTAAAGACGTGATGGATGAAATATATAATAGAGATGAAAATGTAGAAGAATTATTAAATTTTTATGAAAATATTAATGATTTAGATGATAATACAGAATTGGATCAACTTCAAACCGATTTTTTAGAAAAAGTGGACATAATTTATGATGATGATAATGAAAAAGAATTAAATAAATTAAAGAAAACAACATTAAATGAATTCTATAATTGTTATAATCAGAATAAAGAGAAATTTGATACTTAAAAAAGAATTACTTAAAAAAGAAATAGAATTACTTAAAAAAGAATTACTTAAAAAAGAATTAAAAGAAGAATTAAAAGAAGAATTAAAAGATATGTTTAAAAAATATCACAAACCACCAACTCCAGTCCCGAATGAATAAATATTAAATAAATGATTTAAAATTTAGCAAAAGTCCATATCCTCATATTGGGTACATAGTAATTTGCAAGTTTTATAAATATCTCTAACAAATGAAATCATTTTAGCATCTTCAGTTTGATAACGTTTCGCTTCTTTCTTAAGATGAGTATTATAAGTAGCATTATATCCTTTCTTTTTATTCAGTTCAAACCGATGTCTAAGTTCATCATGATATGTGAAATTAAATGTATCAAATTGTTTCATTGTATAAACTTCAGGATGTTTTCGTTTAACACTAGCAATATTTTTTGCAACATCAAAAACTTGAGGTAGAATTTTCATTCTCTTAGCAAGTTTTTCTAGACGAGGACCATCATAAAATTGTTCATCCAGGAGTGGCTTAAGTCGCTCATTAATGGATTTTTGTTTCTTAATGATAAATTTAGGAGATAGTTGAGGAACTTTAGCAACTTCATCATGAAGTTCATCTTGAACTGTTTCATGAGATACCTGAGTAGTACCAGGTTTCTCAATATCAGCAGATTCTGGTTCCTTTTTATCTTCTTCATCATTATCAGCAATATTAACACATTCATTCTGTACAATAGTTGAATCTGAACCAAGTTCATATTGAATAACAGTTTCAATTTCTGGATCAATAAAATCAGCAGGGTTAAGAATAACCGTGCTTGTATCAAAATCAACATTCTCATTTTCAGATGAAATTACTTCTGCCTGTTTTTCTCCATCAGAGTCTTCATACTTTTCTTGCGTAGCAAATGAACAAGAAGATAAATCATCAATATCTGTTGATTTACGAATAAGTTCATTCAGATTATCAGGAAGATTAACAACTACATCATGATCCTCGGAACTATGAGGGAATTCAGTATCATCAATAATTTTATTATCAGTCATTTCTTTTATTTTATCAGTCATTTTTTTTTATTAAATATTTTTAAATTAGTTTTAATAATAAAATAGGAAAAAATCAATTTTAATTTAATTTTTATAAATTTGAAAAATAATAAAATTAAGTTATAATATAGTAAAATGTTCAAATACACTTCAATAAATCTTTGTATTTTCTTTTTAATATTTTTTTTTATTGTGACTAAAGTATTTTTATATAATAGTGATAGTATCTATAATAGTATCAAATTTTTAATCGTAATATTTAAATCATATATAAGAGCATTAACCAAACAAAATAAATGTAAATCAAGTGATAAGTATATTTTATGTAAAGTAAATGAGTATCAATATTTTATAAATCCAGATCAATCTCTTCTAACAATGCCACTTAAATCAGGTTATAATTGGGAAGGATATTTACACCAATATTTTTCAAAATATAAGAATGAGAAAGGTATAGCATTAGATGTGGGTGCAAATATTGGAATTCATACTTTATATTTATCAAAATATTTTAAAGAAGTCTATGCTTTTGAACCACAAAAGGAAATGTTCAAACAATTAAAACTAAATATTGATATAAATGATATTGAAAATGTAAAAATTTTTAATGCTCTACCATATGCTGATAAAGAAATAGTCTTTTGTAAAAAAGATGATGATAAAAAAGAAGGTTTTATTAATTTAATTGGTGAAATTAAAATAGCAAAACAAGATGGCATCCGTGATAATAAATGTGAAAAAATTATTATAAAAAAGATAGATTCTATTAAATTTGGAGCTAAAGTTTCTTTAATCAAATTAGATTGGGATTTTGAAGAAGTATTAGCTGGTTCAATAAAAACAATAAAAAAAAATAAACCAGTAATTCTTTTTAAAGATGCAGATTTTACAAATTCTGTAATTTTTAAACAATTAAAAAAATTAAATTATTCCATAGAACGTGTCAGTATATTCAATGACTGGATAGCATATCCAAATTAATCTACTGATTCCATATTATCATCTTCATCAAGAGTGATTTCCTCAACTTCTTTTTCAAGATCAACTTCTATTTCTTGAACTTCCTCTTGATCTTCATTATCATCGTTATTATCATCATCATCACCTAATCCAAGATTAATGAGATTATATACTTTTTTAGAATATTGTTCTGGGTTAAGAACATTAAATCCAGATACAATATTACAAGTATTAAATAGTAAGTTAACAATATTAGTGAATTCAGTTTTATTAGTATCGTTAAGTTTGTCAGCCTTTTCTTTAAGTAATTTAATAGTTTTACTATTGGGATTTAATTCAAATATTTTTTTAGATTGATTCATAGCATTAACTTGATTGTCTCTGAGAGCTTGTGCTTTCATAATACGAGCCATGTTTGCAGTCCAACTTCCTTCACCAGTAGAAATAATACAAGGAGAATTAACAACTTTTTGAGAAATAATAACCTTGTCAACTTTTTCAATAAGAACATTTTTAACTTTAGTACAAAGGTCATCATAAGTTTGTTTTTGGTCTTCTTGTTCCTTTTTCTCTTCTTCAGTTAAATCAAAATCAAGATTACCTTTAGTGACATTAATAAGTTTTTTATCATCATATTCAGTAAGACTTTGTGTAACATATTCATCAATAGCGTCGCATAGAAGTAAGCAAGAATATCCCTTTTTATTAAGTTTTTCAAGGAAAGGAGAGCGAAGTGCTTGGTCTTCATTTTCAGCAGTGATGTAGTAAATATGTTTTTGGTCTTCTTTCATATTTTCAACATATTTTTTAAGAGTAGTTGGTTTTTCATCTCCAAGAGATTCGTGCCATTGGAGTAAATTAACAAGTGTTTTTTGATTAGCCTGATCATCATTAATACCCCATTTAATATTTTTATGAAATTCGGAATAAAATTTATTCCATTTTTCTTCATCTTCAGAAAGTTTAGTCATCATTTTAATAACTTTCTTGACAAGGATTTTTCTAATTTTTTGTAGAGTATTACTTTTTTGAAGAATTTCACGAGAAATATTAAGAGTAAGGTCATCAGAATCAATAACACCAGAAACAAAGTGTAAATATTCAGGCATCAGTTCTTCACATTGTTCTAGAACAAATACACGACGGACATATAGTTTAATTTTACTTGTAGCCGCTTTAGGAGAATATAGTTCAAACCCTTTATGTTTTGGTAGATATAGAATCGATTTGAAAGAAGTATTACCTTCAACAGAGAAGTGAAGGTGAGAATAACAATCATCCCAATCGTGAGTAATCGCTTTATAGAATTCATTATATTGTTCATTAGTAATATCAGATTTATTTTGGATCCAGAGTGGTTTAGTAGCATTAAGAACATCCCATTCTTGACGAGTTTCTTCAATAAATTTAGTTTTAGGTTTTTCTTTTTCTTCTTCAGTTACATCTTCAATAACAGGTTCATCATTTTCGTTTTGTTCTGGTTGTTCTTCTTCTTCTTCTTCACCATCTTCAAGTGGAACTTCTTTTCTTTCTCGTTTAGTACATAAAAGAGAAATAGGATAACTTACAAATTTAGAATGTTTTTCAATAACAGCTTTGATACGCCATTCATCAACATATTCTTTTAGGTCTTCTTTTAGGTGAATAGTAATTCTAGTACCTCTTTTAAGTTCTTGGTTATCATCAGATACATCAGTAATACTAAAACTAGTTCCAGAATCAGAAGTCCAGATATGTTCTGAACCATTAGTTTGTTTGGATCTAACTTCAACTTTATTACAAACAAGGAAAACAGAGTAAAATCCAACACCAAATTGTCCGATAAGACTATAATCATCTTGTGCCCCAAGAGTTTTAAGAAATTGTTTTGTTCCAGATTTGGCGATAGTTCCAAGATTAGAAATAAGTTCTTCTTTTGACATACCAATGCCAGTATCTTCAATAACTAAAGTATTGTTTTCGGTATTAGTTTTAATCTTGATATTTAATTCAGATTCTTCTTTAAGAACATCTTGGTCGGTAATAGAAGCATAACGAATTTTATCTAAAGCATCAGAACAGTTAGAAATCAACTCTCTTAGGAAAATTTCTTTATCAGAATAAACAGAGTTAATAATAAGATACATAAGTTGGGAAATATCCGCATCAAATTTATAATCAGTTGTAGAAGTATCTACAACAGTTTCAGTAGGAATAGTTTCGGTAGGAATAGTTTCTTTAGTAGTCATTTTGATTAGTTATAAATATATTAATTTGGAATTCTTTAATTATTTTTAATATATTTCAATTTTAATTTAATTTAAATTTTTAATGATTTTATCATAATATTCTTTAGAAATTTCACAACCTTTAAAATTTCTATTGATATTTTTAGATGCAATAGCAGTAGTTCCACCACCTAAAAAAGGATCGACAATCAAATCTCCTTCATTAGAGTGTTTTTGTATAAGAGTTTCAAAGAGTTTAATACTTTTTTGTGTTGGATGAAAACGATTTTTTCCACCTTGTAAAGGAAATTTATAAATACCATTATCATATTTAGAATTAAAAGTCGGTTTTCCACCTTTAACTGCAGTTAAAGCAATTTCTCTACAATTTGTTAAATAATTTCTTTTACTATTTAATGGTTGTGGATTAGTTTTAATCCATTCAATAAAACGAATTTGTTTAAATTTATATTTTTCAAGTAAATTTTTTAAATCAGTAATTTTCCATAAATCAAAAAAAATAATACAAGTTCCACCTTTTCTTAATTTTAAATAAAAAGTTTTAATAAATTGCTCTAATATTTCTAATGTAAAATCTTTATCCCATTGTCCATAATCAGTTTTAACTGCAAATTTTTTTCCATATATAGTTCCATATGTTAAATAATTTGCTTTCTGTTTCTTTTTAAGTTTTAAAACATTTTCATCAATTTCATCAATATTATTAACTTTAATATAATTTTTCCAAAAATTATCCCATTCTTCTTCTGTTTTAGTTAATGATTCTAGATTATTTTTAATATTATTATAATGTTTATTCATTCCAGTTTTATCATTGGATATAATATAAGGTGGATCAGTCAGTATTAAATCAATTGAATTATCATTTAATGTATTTAAAAATGCGATACCTTCTGTATTACTAATTTTAATAGTCATTTAATAGTAATTAGTTTAAAGTTTTTAATATCTATTTGTTTAAATTTTCAAAAAAAATATAGAAATAAATAATATAAAATGGACAAAGTAAAAGAAAATCCTAAAATTATTTTAGAAATTATTAAAAATCTTCATAAAGCTTTAGAAATTGCCCAAAAAAATGGAGCTTATACTTTACAACAAGCATTTGCAACATATGAAAATTTACAAAGATTAGATGATTATATCAAAATATCATTACCATTAATTTCAAAAAGACAAGCAGGACCGGGTGGATTTATGAATTTAATTCCAGGTTCTGAAAGTATTATGAATATTCCAAAAATGTCTCAGGAAGAAGCTGTAATAAGTGACGCCCAAGAAAAAGGAATTATTCTAAATGCTGACAAAAATAAAATCAGAGAATTAACTGAAGAAGAGAAGAAACAAGAACGTATAGATGCTAAAAGATTAAAGAATATAGAAGAAATAGAAAATTTAATTGCTGCTGCAGTTGAAACCTCCGATGAAGAAGAAGTAGTTGAAAGTGAAGAAGAAGAGAAAATAGTAGGAGAAGAAGTAGTCCAAAAATCAATAAATAAACGTTTTTCTAGAGAAGCAAGACAACAAAAAGATTTAGCAAATAGAGAACAAGTTTTTACAGACTATTATAGTGATGATAGTGAGGAATTAGAAACTATAGCAATTTAAATAGAGTAATAAATTTAATTAATTATATAAAAAATGTATAATTAAGAAAATTTAATATATGAAATCAAGCGATAACTACTGCAAGTAATTTAATATCTATAGTAAGATGCTGGCTTGATGTCACCGAATTGTTCTTGGTCACCAGCAAGAAGTTTTCCAATAGTTTTTTGGACTTTACCGTATGCTTCTTGTGCTTGAGCCTTTTTTTGTTCAATAACATCTGCTATATCATCAAGAACACCGAAGTCTTCTTTTTTTTCGCCAGTGATGGTATCTTTAATTTTTTGGATAGCATTATATGCTTCGTTTTTCTTTTGTTCTAAGACATCAGCGATATCATCGAGGACACCGAAGTTTTCTTGTGCTGCTCCTTGTATTTTGGATTTTTTTTCAGCTTTATATTCATTTTTTTTTTTTGGGATTTGTGGCATATCAGCTTGGTCTCTGTCGGCGTATGGTTCTTGGTCTTCATAACTTTCCATATCTGCAAGGGTGAATAATTCATCATCATCTTCATCATCATAATCTTCATCTTCATCATCATCTTCATCATCTTCTTCTTCATCATCATCTCTATCAGAGTTGAATTTTTCAGATGCTTCGTCCATAGCAGCTCTAAATTCTTTTAATGCTTTAGATGGACTTTCAAATCCTTCAGTAGGTTCTTTTGGAGATTTGTTGAATACAGAAATGAAAAGAGCGCATAATGGGGCGATAATCATAATCCAAGAAACTATAGATGCTCCTCCTTTGCATAAAGCATTGAGGATAAAAACGAAGATAGCGGAAACAATGAGGTATGGGAGAACATCCATGCAAGTATCATCAAGTTTAGAACCAGAACCGTTGGTTAAACAAGAGATAGCAAGGGATGCTATACCGACAACAGATATAGCGTATTCAATTTTAGCAGGAGTACATAAAGAAGCGTAGTATATTTTTTGATTTTTAACAATAGAGTTAACATCTTGGGCAACGTTAGATGCCAGGTTTTTGATAGTTTTGACGACCATTTACTATTAATTATATACTTATAAATGATAAAAAAAATTTGCCTAAAGTTTAAAAATGAAATAAAATCCTATAGGTTATTTAATTTTTGATATTTCTAGTAATTTTAATTGATGTAATTTTATTATTAATTTCTTTATTTAATTCAAATTGGTCTTCTTGATATACTTTGAATTTACCCTTAAAATCATCTTTTTTAAATACTTGAATATTCCACATATTTTTAGGATTTTTAATAGAACTGATTTCATTATTAGAAATTTTTAAAAATTTTAAAGCGGCTTTATTATAATATGCTACTTTTTCAGTTGGTAATACCCATAATGAAGCACTTTTTCCTTCGTATTCAGGTTTTTCAAAAACTTGAACTGGTATTCCAGAGAGAGATTTAAAAGATGCTTTTCTAAAAAGATAAATAGAACCAATTCTGTTTTTCCATTTAGAACTTAATTTAGAAAGATCTTCTTTATATATTTGACGATTTCCAGTACAATCAGAATTAATAAATAAAACGAACACAATATCATCATGTTTTTGAATAGATTTAATTTTTTTAGGATCAATTCCAATTTCTTGAATATCACTTTCACGAATTTTGATTGCATCTTTTCCTTCTGGTAAAATAATTTCAACTTTATCTTCATTATTTTCTTCATCAATTTCCATATCTTCTTTTGGATAAAGGAACATTTTGAGTGCTGGTTTTGGAACTTCATAATTAAATCTTTCTTCAGGTGTTTTTTTAGAAGTTATAGAAGTAATAATGAGAACAATAGGTAAAATTATCATAAACCATGAGATATAAGATGCTCCTCCTTTGCATAATGTATTGAGAATAAATGTTACTATGGTGACAGTTATGATATATGGTAATAATTCAGTACATACATCAGAAATTTTAGAAGAAGTGCTTTGAGTTAAGCAAGAAATAGATAATGAGACTATACTAATAATTCCAATTACATATTCAATTTGTGCTGGTGTACATAAATTAGCAAATATACTGGTCTGATTTTCAATAATTTTATTAGATATTTTTTTTATCATATTTAAAACCATGGTAATTACGTATTATATATAAGTAATTAACAAAATTTTTAAAAATAAATTAGTATTAAGTTCTGTTTTTATTGTGTTTTTTTTCATTTTCCATCCCAGATTTTTTTAAAATCTTCATCTTCTGCTGGATCTTCAAAATCTTCTCCATTATAAAATTCATCTTCATCATCTTCATCAAAATCTTCACTGTCATCTTCTTCATCATCATCATAATAATCTTCTTTATTGTTATCAACAATAGTGGATTTCATCATTTGATCGACAACATCAAATTGTTCTTCTTGCTCTTCTTCAAATAATTCAGATTTTAATAAAGAAGTTTTAGTCATAACTCTAACAACTAAAGCAATAGCAGGAGAGAGAACAATAAACCAAGCAATAGAGGAAGCACCACCTTTACATAAAATATTAAGAATATAAATATAAATGCTAGAAACAATGGTATATGGTAATATTTCAGAACAAACATCATCAAAAGTGGAACCGGAACTTTCAGTTAAACAAGAAACAGATAAAGAAACAATAGCAATAAGTGCTATAATATATTCAATTTTTGCTGGTGAACAAATTCTATTAAAAATATCTTTTTGATTATTTAAAATATTTTTAGTTAAGTTAGTAATTGTAGCAATAACCATAACAATTTATAATATAAATTGATATATTTATTTTAATTATGATAATTTAATTTTCTTCAAAATATTTGTCTGGTAAAGGAGTATTATTAATTTCAATACCACAGAATTTTTCACTTTTGTTTCTATAATTTTGTTTTTTATATACACCAATTTTAACACATTGTTTTAATAAAAAAATAAAATTACGATGAAATTCTCTATTGTGTCCGTAAGATACAGACATTATGTGTGCTAACTCATGAATACCGACAAACATAAGAGTATTAATTTTATGAAATTTTAATTTTTTAGCGAATTGTTTATCTTTAGGTCTAATACAGAAATGTAATTCTTCACCTTTATTAACACTAAATGAAGTATATTTGCTATGAGGTGATGATTCTTGAATATTATTACTTTTAAATTTTGTTTTTAATCTCCATACAGCTTTTCCAAAAATAGGATGTGTTTTATAATTTTTATATAAATAATCGATTATTTTTCTAAATTTGGCTTTAATTCTAGCAATAAGATCAGCGGCTTGTTCTCTATTTTCATCATTTCTAACTAAATGAGTTTGTCCGTCAATAGTAGATTTAACATATGATACATCATATTCTACTAAATTCATTCCTGCTAGAAGACCTAGGGAAATTATTGAAAATACTAGGGCGGAATTCATTCTATATCCTATAATATTATTAAAGGATATAAAATTATGAACATCAATAAAAATTTAAATAATTTTCCAAGGATTTTCTTTTCTTGAAACTGCAGCACATATATTATATAATTTTCGATGTTGTTTTTCTCTATATTTTATAAAATCTTTTAAAATAAAGAAATCATCTTTATAAAATCTAATATTACCAAAATCAATTAAATATATAATATTTTTATATATACATATATTTCTAGGATTAATATCACCGTGTACTATACTAGTTTCGTTGATAAATTTAATAATATCACGAACTTGTATTTCCCAATTATCAGGCATATTATCTCTTGTAATTCTGTTTCCGCAATAAGTCATATATATGGAATGGTTATTTTCATCAGTTTTAATAATTTTAGGAAAATGTTGATATTTATTTAATAAAGTTAATGCTTTAATTTCTTTATTAAATTTATCTTCTTTTTTTCTGTAAATTGTTTTTTTTATTATTTTAGAATTCTGTTTATGAATAATAAAGATATAAGCACTTCCACTTTTAAATAAAAATTCTTCCATTATATTCATTAATTATTTAAAAAAAAGAACTAGCGAAACTTGGATTTAAATAAGCATTTCCATCAAAAGCACCAACTCCGATAGCAGAATTGCTATTATTAACGAATCCTTCAAATAGACCACCAGATTGGATACAATTATAATTAGGTGAGAAATCATCTTGTGAGACAGTTTCATTAACTACTTGTGCTTCTTGATTTCCAGATATATTAACAGTTTTAATAATTTGTGTAGGTCTGATGTCAGTAAAATTTTCAATACCAGATTTAGAGATACCTTGTCCTGTGAATTCTGCAGTAGGTGGATGTGCTAATGGTGCTTGTCCGTTTTGATTACCTTGTAAGTTTCTATTTAAATTATTATATTGTCTTTGTTGTTGATTAGCTTGTTGTTGAGATGCTACTTGTTCTGGGGATACTTGAGTTGCTTGGGCTTGTTTTTGTGCTACTTGTAATGCTTGTAATTGTGCCATAATCATAGCCATTTTCATATCATGTTCTTTTTGTTGTTTTCTTTGGTATATGCTATACATTTTATAAAGAATCATAGGTGCTAAAACTAATAACATAGCAATAGCAGTGTCACCTTGTTTATAGAATTTTTTTACAATACACAGATGTGCTGAATGAAATCCAACTAAAAGTAATATATTTTTAAAATCTGGTTTATCCATACGCATATCACATAAACAATAATAAAATAAAATATAAAATCCTACAACGATCATCATAACATATTCAAAATCAAGTGTAATCATGTTATTAATTTTTTCTAATGAAAAGTTAAACATTATTATATATACTTATATACCATATAAATATATTATAATAGAATGAATTCAGTTAAAAAAGAAGAAGAGGAAGATGAAATTCAAAAATTATATAATAATATTAAAAAAAATTTGGTTGAAACTGCTAATATAGCCACAGATACATTAAGTTCTCTAAACGAGCAAGGTAATAAAATAGACCATATTAACAAAGAAGTAAACGAAGTAGATAATAAAGTAGATAAATCATATAAATTGGTGAATAAGATAAGTTTTATGAAAAAAATGTTTGGATATTTCAGTCTAAAGAAGACAGAACTTGATAAAAAACAAATTAAAAA
>Ga0310345_10000471_pt1 | contig 60344 bp, 55 predicted proteins | sample HC15DNA20500_MG_FD_204667 | JGI IMG/M metagenome (GOLD analysis project Ga0310345, IMG submission 204667) | Marine microbial communities from station ALOHA, North Pacific Subtropical Gyre - HC15-DNA-20-500_MG | ecosystem: Environmental > Aquatic > Marine > Oceanic | place: Pacific Ocean: North...
GGAGTACCAGCGCCTGAGCCTGGCGTTGGCGCTGTTGCCGTTCGATGCCATGCTTGTTGCCGGCATCATCGTTCCACTTTCACTGGAAGCGCTTCGCAGAACCGTCGGGCTGCCGCTGCTGCTGGTGGCCTGTGCCTTCGGTTTGTACGGCTTGCTGGGGCATCTGGCGCCTGCCGACATTGCGGGGCGTCAGGTGGCGCCCGCCAGATTGCTGCTTTACATGACGTTCGACCTTAACGGCCTGCTCGGCTTGCCGCTTGCCGTGATCTCCTCGATCCTGGCCGCTTTCATCCTTTTTGGCACGGCGCTTGCGGTGACCAATGGATCGGGCTTCTTCACCGATCTGGCGCTTGCCACCATGGGCCGCTATCGCGGCGGCGCCGCCAAGATAAGCGTTCTGTCCTCATTGCTTTTCGGCTCGATTTCCGGCAGCCCGGTATCCAATGTCGTTTCCACGGGCGTTGTCACCATCCCGCTGATGAAACGCACGGGATATTCGCCCGAAAAGGCCGGGGCAATCGAGGCGGTTGCATCGACCGGCGGGCAATTGATGCCGCCTGTCATGGGAGCAGGCGCCTTCCTGATGGCGGAGTTCCTGCGGGTACCTTACTCGCAGATCGTAATCGCCGCGCTGATCCCTGCAATCCTTTATTATGTAGCGCTCTTCATAGTCGTCGATTTGGAAGCTGCCCGATACGGCATTCGCAGCATCTCCGACCGAAAACTGCCGCCGGCACTTCGCATCCTGGCAGAGGGATGGATGTTCCCGGTGTCGTTTGCCGCGGTCATTGTCGGCATATTCACCTACAATCTGCCGGCGGGGCTGGCCGCGATCGCCGGAACGGCCCTGCTCATCGTCTTGAACCTGTGCTTTGGATACAAGGGCAGGCGCATCGGCGTTCGGGATTTGTGGAGAATGTTCAGCGAGACCGGTGCCTCGCTTGTCGGCATCATCATGATCGGTGCCGCCGCCAGCTTCGTGATCGCGGTACTGAACGTCACCGGCCTTGGTTACGCGCTCACCCTCTTGTTTATCAATTTGGGGTCCGGCGGCCTGCTTCCGCTGCTTTTCCTGGCCGCCGCCGTATCGATCATGCTGGGCATGGGCATGCCCACGGTCGCGGTGTATGCACTTGTTGGCGTCATGATCGCGCCATCATTGGTGGAACTGGGGGCGGAACCCATCGCCGCACATCTGTTCGTCTTCTACTTCGGCATCCTGTCCGGCGTCACGCCGCCCGTCGCAGTAGCCGCCTTCACAGCGGCAAATGTTGCCAACGCCAGGCCTTTCGCCACCTGCTTCCACTCCATGCGGTTCGGCTGGTCGGCCTATCTCGTTCCCTTCCTGCTGATATTTTCCCCAAGCCTCTTGCTGCAGGGAACGCCGGCGAGCATCGCCATCGCCATAATCACGGCCACGATCGGCATCTATCTCGTCAACGCCGGCGTGGTCGGTTTCCTTTTCTCGCATGTCAGCACGGCGACACGGATACTCTTTGTCCTCAGTGGGCTGGCGGCGATCATGCCGGCAAACGCTTTTGAGGCCGCAGTCTATACCGATATCGCCGGGATCGTGCTCGGAACACTCCTGGTGGCGCGCAACTGGCAAACACGCTCCGGCTCGAAGCTGCGGGTTGAAGGCGGGGAAGTCGTCCAGAACGAGTAAAGGCTCAAGGCCGGTTGTTCAGCCATGATGCCGCCCGCCGGTGAATGTCCGGCCGGCGCGAATAGTCGGCATCAACCGCAGCCGGCGGAAGCAGGCATGCAATCAGTAAACCGGCAGCGAACCGCCATTGGCCCAATAGTCGGAACCGGTAACGAAGCTGGCGCGGTCCGACGACAGGAACAGCGCCACCTCGGCGATCTCCTCCGGCTCGCCGATCCTCTGGAGCGCAAACTTCTTGTGCTCCTTGGCGAAATGATCAACGACCTTGTCCCTGTCCATGCCGCCATACATCTCCGCCAGAAGATCTATGAAACCGCCCGGCTTCTCCCAGATTGGCGTGCGGGTAGCACCCGGCGAAACGCAATTGGCCCTTACGCCCTTGGGTCCGAATTCGATCGAAAGAGACTTCATGAAGCTCAGCACAGCCGCCTTCGATACGCAGTAATCGTAGAAAAGCGGTTCGGGCATCCGGCCGAAATCCGAAGCGATCGCCACGACCGACCCCCTTCCCCGCTCCGCCATGTGGGGTACGGCTGCGCGGGCGCAGCGCACGATGCCGAGCACGTTCACATCGAATGTTCCCATGAAATCTTCATCGCTCGTTTGCGTCAGTCCGGTGCGGGTCGGCGCCACGCCGGCACAGCAAACCAGAGCGTCGATCTGCTTGAAATTTTCCAGCGCCGATGCGGTAAGCCGTTCGGCGCCATCGGTGCGCAGGTCGATTTGAAGCGGCACGACCTTTCCATTCCCCGACATCTCTTCCAGCGCCGAAATATCGAGGTCGCCTCCCACGACATTGGCGCCTTCTTCGAGAAAGCGCCGCGCCGTCGCCAGGCCAATGCCCGAACCGGCGCCGGTAACGATCACCGTCTTGTTTTCAAGTCCGTATGTCATCGAATCCTCCTCACGCGGTCACACTGCGACAGGCCTGGCCGCCCGACGGGCAACCCACCTCAGATGAACAGGTTGAACAACTGGTCGAGCGAATATGGTCCGCCGCCGTAAAACACGAAGAACAGTGCGCAAAATCCCCACAATGCGTAGTGCTCGAAACCATTCTGGTTTGAAAAGAAGCCGTCCTTGATGTGATGAAAGGCCGACAGGAACAGCAGCAATGCGCAGGTGAGTGCAACCGGCCTGGTCAGCAACCCTGCCGCCAGCATCGCCCCGCCCACCAGATTGTTGATGGTTGAAAGCCATGCCCAGAACATTCCCGGCTTCCAGCCGAAACGTTCCATGTAGTCGGCCGTGCCGGCTACGGACTGTACCGGCATTCCGGTATTGGGGAAAAACCCGAAACTCGCGCGCAACGCATAAATTACGAGAACTCCGCCCACCCATAAGCGCAGGATGGCGGCCCAGACTTCGAAAACTGCCGGAAATGATGTTTCAAGGAACGGGAAGAAGGAGGGACTGCTCGCGATTTCCATGGATACTCCGCCTGTATTTCCGGCCTGCTGATGTTTATGCCTTTTCGTGCGGCGTATCCGGCTGCTCAAGCGCCCAGCGGGCGATCTCGTCCTTGCGCATGAACACCACGCCCGGCTGTTTTTGGGCATGGTCTATGAAGTCGGCCACAACCTTGGCGACTGCCGGCTGCCCGCCGATGCGGTCATGAACACTGACCGACATCATGCGCCGTCTGTTTTCAGCTTCTGCATAGAGCAGGTCGAACTCGTCGCGCAGATCGGATCCGAAATCGGCTGCTGACATCGACAGCATCTGGAACCGTTCGATGTCGTTGTTGCGGCGTGTGTAGGGTACCACGGCAAACCGGTCTCCGGAAACTTCGATCGTGAAAGGCTCGTCGCGGCTGGTGTCATCAATATAGTAGATGAAGCCAAGCGACTTCAAAATCTCGAGCGTGTTGGGGCCGTTGCGCAGCGCGAAAGCGTTGAAGCCGACGGGCCTGGTGCCGGTGGCTTTCTCGATTGCCTCGATATTGCTGACATACGAAGCCCGTTCTTCTTCGGGTTCCATGCGCCAGTGCGGTTGCCAGACATGGCCGTGAGCGGCGGCTTCATGGCCGCGCTCGACGATCTCGCGGGCGGTTTGGGGGCTTCGCTCCACCGCCTGGCCAACCATGTGGGAGGTCACCTTGACGCCCTTGCGGTCCCACAGGTCGAGCAGCCGCGGAATGCCTTCCTTTGTGCCATATTCAAACCATTTGGCAGTCGCCATGTTCGCCGTCTCGGCGTCCATTTCGGCAAACGGGCTGTACGGTGACTTTTCGGGCTGCGCGCCAGCCTCGAACTGCATGGACACTGACACTACCAGCCGTGCCTTGTCTGGCCAAAAGCCTGAGGGCATATCCTCTTCCCCTATAAATTCGTTTTCAAACGAATGATTATTAAACCCAATATGGGTTTGCTCGTATCCTGTCAATCTCCGCGGCAAAAAGAACAGTATCCTGCGATTATTCCCAAAAACCCACTCCCCGCAGCGCTATTGACTCAGCCAGAAATTGGAGTTTAGGCTTCGATAATTCGTTACTTTGATAACGACTGAAATATGTTGCCTTGGGAGGAGAGAGCGCACAATCGGCACGGGTAGGATCCCCTCGGCTATACCTGTTTTCCGGGCAACGCCGGGTGCCGGGATCGCACCTTGATCCTGCAGTCTTCGTTTTGACGGGCCGGGTTTTTGCCGCGATGGCGCAAGTGATCGCATGAGCGCACCGCAGATGACATTGTGGCCGGCCTGTGTGCGCACGCATTCGGTGCGCGACCAGATTGCCGCCGCCTCGCAGGCGGGTTTTTCCGGGTTGGCGATGAACTCCGCGACATATGTCGCCGCCCGCGAAACCGGAATGAGCGGCGCGCAAATGGTCCGGCAGGCGAGCGACCACGGCGTGCGCATAAACTGGATCGACGCGGTGACCGGCTGGCTTCCCGTTCGCTATCCGCCGCGCTCTCCCGAACTGAAGGATTTTCTCGACCACCATATCGACACCGCCTTCGAAATGGCCTCCGAGCTTGGAGCGGAATCGCTCCTCGCGATCGGCTGTTTCGACCACGGTGCGGTGGATCGCCGGCATCAGGTCGAGTGCTTTGGCGAGTTGTGCAACAGGGCTGCAGACCATGACCTGCGCGTTGGCCTGGAATTCATCCCGATGTGGGGCATTCCGACATTGCGCGCGGCGCTTGAAATTGTCGAAGCGGTAAACGCCTCGAATGGCGGGCTGGTTTTCGACACCTGGCATTTTTTCCGCAGCGATCCCGACATGGAGTTGCTGGGAGCCATCCCTGAAGCAAAGACATTCGCAGTGCAGATGGCTGATGCATCCTGGCAGATATCAGGAAACCTGCTCGAGGACTGCCTGGCACACCGGCGTCTTCCGGGTGAAGGGGAGTTTCCGCTCGGTTCGCTCATCGCCCGCCTTGCCGGCATGGGAATAACCGATTTCGGCCCCGAGATATTCTCGGCCGCCCTGGACGAACTTTCGGCGGGCAAGGCGGCAGCGCTTTGCGCGCAATCAACCCGGAAGCTTCTGGAAAACAACCAAATCAACGCCGCCTGACGGCACTAGGGAGAATTTGGACAATGAAGTTGGAGTTTGAGGACAAGGCGGTGGTTCTGACCGGCGGCGGCCGCAAGGACGGGATCGGCTGGGCAACCATCAAGGAACTTACAAGCGCGGGCGCCAAGGTGTTGATGGGCGATATCGAGATCCATCCCGCCTATGACGAAGTTGTGGCGGGCGGTTCGGTCCATGTCGAGCAAATCGACCTTGCCGTCGCGGGCAACCCCGAGAAGCTGGTCGCCAATGCGGTCGAGCGCTTCGGCAAGCTCGACATCCTCGTCAACAATCTCGGCATCACCGAGTTCCGCGCCGGCTTCCTCGAAACAAGCGACGACGACTGGGACAAGATGATCAGAACGAACTTCCTGTCGGCGGTGCGCGCGTCGCGGGCGGCGCTGCCCCATCTCGTCAAGTCTAGGGGTGTCATCGTCAATCTGGCCTCCTCACTGGCAAGCACGCCCGTGCCGAGCCTGGTCGACTACAGCGCCATGAAGGCCGCAACGCTCAACCTCACAAAGACCCTTTCGGAGGAATTCAACCCGCAAGGCGTGCGTGTCGTGGCCATTTCGCCAGGCGCGGTGCTGACCCCGCACTGGACGCGCCCGGGCGGCGCGCTGGAAATGTTCTCCAAGGAGCTCGGCATCGATGTGGAGACGCTGAAGAACCAGAAGATTCCCGAAATGTTCGGCATGACGACCGGCCGCATGGTCAGCCCGCAGGAAATTGCCGCCGCCGTGTGCTTCCTCGCCTCCGACCGCGCAGGTTCCGTGACCGGATGCGCCCTGGCTGTCGATGGCGGCACGGTGAAGACGCTCTGACGGGCAGGGTGCGGAGTAGCAATGATGTCAGACGATACAGTCTCCGATACGCCGCAAACTCAGCCTGTGGTTCAAAGGAAGTCCTTGTGGGCGCGCCTGACAGGCTTCGACGAGGCCGGACTGCTGCTGGGGTTTGTGCTGCTCGTGCTGATCATCGGCATTCCCCATCCCGAGTTCTTCAATACCGGTTCGATCGAGGCAGTGCTGCGCCAGACGGCGTTCGTGGCAACCATCGCCTTCGGCATGGTATTTCTGGTGGCGATGGTGGAGCTCGACCTTTCGGTCAGCGGCATCTACGCCGTTGCGGGGATGTCGATGGCGCTGCTCGTCAAGGCGGGCGTCGATCCATGGCTTGGCTGTTGCGTCGGACTGATCGCCGGCTGCGCGATGGGATTCCTCAACGGAGTTCTCACCAGCGTTCTGCGAGTCCCCCTCATCATCGTGTCTCTGGGCATGCTCTCGGTCTATTTCGGCATCAACCTCATCATCTCCAGTGGCACGGCGGTGTTCGGCATGCCGCGCGACCATTTGTTCTTTACCTTCATCGGCGGTAACCGGTTCGGCATGCCCATGATCGTGTGGATCATGATCGCAACCGGGATCATCCTGCATTTCGTGCTTTGGCGCACCCGCTACGGAGCGACGGTACGCGCCATCGGCTCCAACATCACGGCCGCCGAATTCCTGGGCATTCGCGTGGTTCGCACCCGCATATTGACCACCACGCTTGTCGGATTTCTCGCCGCACTTTCCGGCGTGCTCACGCTCGCCTTCTTCAAGGCGTCGGAACCCACGATCGGGTCCGGCATCGAGCTTCAGGTGATCGCCGCCGTGGTCATTGGCGGCACGTCGCTTGCAGGCGGGTCGGGAACGATACTGGGCGCCGCGTTGGGCGCGCTGATAATCACCCTGATCGACAGCGGCATCGTCTTCTACGGTATCGATCCGGACTATTCGCGGTTTGTTACCGGTGTTGTCATCGTGGCGGCTATCGCGCTTGACCGAATTGCCAAGCGCCGAAAGCCGTCCTGATCATCGTTTTTTATGGCCGAGAAAGGGAGGAACTCATGTCGGCAAAGAGCAGAAACAGAAACTGGCTCGCAGGTCTTGTTGCGGGAACTGCAGCACTGGCCGCTGCCACCGTGGCGGCTCAGGCACAGGAAAAGGTCACGATTTCCCTGATCCAGATCCTGACGGTGCAGGAATGGCCATCGGAAGTCGCGGCGGGCGCGCGGGCGGCCGTCAAGGACCTCGGCGAGGACAAGGTTGAACTGCGCGTGCTTGGTCCGGCCGGATTCGAACTTGCCAAGCAGGCGCAGGTCACGCTCAGCGAGGTCGAGCGCGGCACCGACGCGATCATTCTTTCCAACGTGGCGCCCGGTGCGATGATCGAGCCGGCGGCCATGCTCGCCGAACGCGGCGTGCCGGTGACCTGGATTGTTTCGGCACCGCCGGACGAAGTGCCGAACGCCTTTTTCGTCGGCGTCGATCCCTATGCGGTTGGCGAATCCGGTGCAGAGTTGATCCTGTCGGAGTTGGAGGAGAAAACCGGAAAGTCGCCATCGGAACTCAGCGGCGATGTCGTTCAGGGCCTTTGCGTCCCTGGCCTTCCCGTGCTCACCCGCCGCATGGAGGCGCTTGAAGACGCTTTCAAGGAAAAGGCGCCGAACGTCAACTTCATCCCGCCTTTCGATTCCAAGCTCGATCTGACGCAAAGCTATGCAGCCTGGAACCAGGCGGTGCAGAAATATCCCGACGCGCTGTTCTACACGGACCCGTGCGAGGACCCCAACAAGAACATCCAGAAGATCCGCACCGATGACGGCATCGACGTTCCCCAGGTCTATTACGACAACCCCGAAGTGGCGCGTCAGGCCGTCAAGGATGGCGAGATCACCGGCATCGTGTCTTCCAACCGCTTTACCGAGGGTTATCTGGCGGTTTGGGTGACGGCCAGGGGGCTGATGGATGGAGGCGACTTCCCCAGTGGCTGGGTCAAGGTCCCCCACAAGGTCATCGATCCCTCCAACGTCGATGCCTACATATCGGCATGGGAAAACGATGGAGCAGGCCTGCGCGAGTTCTTCGATCCGGAGATCACCGGCACCCGCGATATCTCGCTGAGCGACCTGCCGCCTGCCAGCGACTACGACGGCAGCAACTAGCGGTGACCAGCAAGCCGGCGCGGCAACCACCGCGCCGGCTTTTTCTCGCATGGAGGCGGAATGGGAAGGACGATCTACGAGGCATGTAATATCCGCAAGGCGTTTGGACCCACGATCGCGCTCGACGATGTCGGGTTCGAGGTGCGCGAGGGTGCGATCGTCGGTCTTGCCGGGATGAATGGAGCGGGCAAGTCCACGCTTCTGCGCATCATCGCAGGCGCCACAAAACCCGATGCCGGGCAATTGCTTGTCGAGGGAAAGCCGGTTGAATTCGCTTCCGCGATGGAGGCCCTCGATGAGGGGGTGGCCATCGTCTCACAGGAACTGAGCCTGTTCCCGTCGCTTTCGGTTGAAGAGAATCTCAAAATCATCAGGGGCCGCCGCAGATGGACCTCCAAAGCGGCCTTTCGCAGGGAGGCCGAACAGACCCTTCGCGACCTTGGCTTCATCTATGGCCTCAGGGAACGCGTGGAAACGCTCAGCCTGGCGGATCGGCAACTGGTCGAGATTGCCCGCGCACTGCTGCAGCATCCCCGTGTACTCATTCTCGATGAGCCCACCTCCTCGCTTCATGCGGCCGAGGTGGAGCGGCTGCATGCGCAGTTGCGCCGCTTGCGTGATCAGGGCGTGGGCATTGTTTACGTCACGCATTTTCTCGATGATCTTCTGGACATCTGTGATGAAGCCGTCGTGCTGCGCAACGGGAGGCGTGTCGAATCCCCGGACCTGAAGAAATCCGACAGCCTGTCCGCGCTGGTTGCCGCCATGCTTGGAGACGACCCGCTGGCCGGCAAGAGTGATGCGCGAGGCGACGGTGGAGCGGTATTTGCCGATCTTGCGTCCGCCAATGCGGGGCCGCTGGTAATAACCGGCCTCGAAAGCACTTCGGGGTTGCGTGTGGGCAAACTGAATGTCCAACCCGGGGAGATTTACGGCCTCGCGGGCCTGGTTGGTTCCGGCGTGTCGGACCTGTTCGAGGTCTTGTTCGGCTTGAAGGGCACCACCTCCGGCGCCATCACCCTGCCGTCCGGCAAGCCCGTGCAACCTACTCCGGCGGCGGCCGTGCAAGCCGGCGTCGCCTACGTGCCGCCCGATCGCAAGACCGTCGGCCTGATGCAACGCCAGACCATCGCTGAAAATGTCGTCAGCGTTCGCAGCCTGGCACAAGGCAGGGACGGTCTGCTGCCCGACAGGGCGAAGCTGAGCCAGGTAGCGCTTCGGCGCTGTGGCGAACTTGGCGTCAACATGTCTTCGGTGGACCAGATTGTCTCCACGCTTTCCGGTGGCAACCAGCAGAAGGTCGTGTTCGCCAAATGGCTGGAGGCGCTGCCTTCGCTGTTGTTGCTCGACGACCCGACCCGTGGCATCGATATCCACGCGCGACTGGAGATCCACGGCACGATCAGACAACTTGCCCGCTCGGGGCGGATCGTTCTTCTTTACTCAAGCGATCCCGGCGAAGTCGTCGAGGTTGCCGACCGGGTCGGCGTGTTTGTCGATGGCAGCCTAGCAGGGGAACTCAAAGGCGCCGACAAGACCGAACACAACGTCGTTGTGCTGATGAACTCGGTCAAGGACGGATCGTTTGACCCGGCTGCCGGGCGAAAGGGCCAAACCATGCAAGGAGCAGGCGCATGATACTTGAAGTGGTGCGATTGAAGATCAGGAACGGACTGGAACCGGAGTTCGAAAAGGGTATTACTGATTCCCTGCCATTGTTTGATGCGGCAAAGGGCTGCCACGGAATGCAAGTCGTGCGGTCAATCGAGGAACCGAATGTGTATTACTGTCTTGTGCAATGGGAAACCGTTGAAGATCATACCGAACTGTTCCAGAAATCTCCCGCCTATCAACGCTTGTTCGAACTGATAGGCGGTTCGATCGACGGCGATGTCGAGGCTACGCACTGCCGGCAAATTATCGAAACCTAGGCGGTTTGCGCCACCAGTTGCGGTCAAGCCGGCATTCGCGAACATGCGGCCTGCTCGTGACACAGCCCTAATGGATCTTGTCATGGACACTCTTCCCCCGGATCGAAGCCTCGGCCACATGATCCGCGACGTTAACAGGCTCTTTCAAAAGGAACTTGGCAGGCGGATCGCCGCCCACGGCGTAACCCTTGGGCAGTGGTACGCGTTAAGGGTGCTCTGGATACAGGACGGGCTGACACAGGCCGAGATTTCCCAACGCGCCGGTGTAGCCCCTCCCGGAATTGTGTCTGCGCTGCGCGGCCTAATAAAGCGCGGTATTGTTGTCCGCGACAGGCATCCGACCGACCAGAGAAAAAACATCATATTTCTGACCAAGCGCGGACGCCAGTTGGAGAACCTGTGCATCGCCGAGGCAAGGCAGGTGAACGAAATGGCGCTCGCTGAGGTTCCACCGGACGAACTGGACATTTGTCTGCGCGTCCTTCACATCGCCCGCCGCCGCATCGAGACCGTTGCAGCGGATTTGGAGGAAGTCGGCGAGGCCGTTTGACGAAGCGTCGAGACCGGTGGAAACGCCAGGCATTGCTAGCGAAATGATCCGCCATATGCCGCCATATAGTCGGCGGTTCTAAGAGCCATAGCAAATCCGTAGTTGTCTTTGCCTGGCTTATTTGTTTGCTGTTTTCGCCGGCTGGCAGCGATGCTGCGGGCGCTTTACGGTTACAGGTTTTTGGCAGGATTCATTCGTGGCAAGCAGCGGATTCAAGATCGGTCTTTTTGGCGCCAACTGCTCCGGCGGACTGGCTTTGGTCGATGCCCCGGAGCGCTGGGATGCAAGCTGGGAAAACAATCTCAAGCTTGCCCGGCTTGCCGACGAAGCGGGCCTTGACTGCCTCGTACCCAATGCTCGCTGGAAAGGCTATGGCGGCAGGTCAGAGGTCAACCTGCATTCATTCGAAACAATTACCTGGGCAACCGGCCTGCTCGCGGCCACGAAATCGATCGATGTTTATGCAACGGTGCATGTACCGCTGGTCAATCCGGTATTCGCCGCAAAGCAGCTGGTGACTGCCGACCATGTTGGCGCCGGCCGCGCGGGGCTTAATGCGGTGCTTGGCTGGAACCAGGACGAATTCGACATGTTCGGCATCGTTCGCGGCAGCCATGACGACCGCTACAAGCTCGGCGCCGAGTGGATGCAGGTGGTGGAAAAACTCTGGTCGAGCGAAGAGGAATTTGACCACTCGGGCGATTACTTCGACCTGCGCGGTCTGATCGGCCGTCCCGGGCCGGTCAATGGTTCCCTGCAGATCATGAGCGCCGGCGCATCGCCGGCAGGCCGCGACTTCGCGGTCCGGTATGCGGACAAGCATTATGATTTTTGCCGCCGGCCCGAAGAGAGCACGCCACGCATCGTCGAGACCAAGAAACTTGCCGGCGAAATCGGCCGCGAAATCGAGGTGTGGACCGCAGCAAGTGTCGTTTGCCGCAAGACGGAGGCGGAGGCGGCCGACTTCGTCAGATATTGCATCGACAATGCCGATTGGGGCGCTGCCGACAATCGCGATACCGGGCGTACTGCTCCGGATGCGTCCATGTCTGAGACCAAGGAGGGCATCGCCGAAATCCGTGCCAGCGAAACCGCTCGGGCCGTTGTCAGCCGCAATCATTACACCTTTATCGGCGACCCCGATTCCATTGCAGCCCAAATGGCCGAATTTCATGCCGCCGGCTTCGATGGCGTCGCGCTTGGCTTCGTCAACTATCTCGACGAACTTCCCTTCTTTGCGCAGGAGGTCCTGCCGCGGCTCGAGCGCCTGGGAGTACGCCGGGCTCGCGGCTAGCGGCGGTGGCGTGAGTGTTTGCAATAAGAGCGCCTTCCTGCTGGCGCGTCGGGAGGAACATGACCGGTTTTGAGGTTCTGGGAACCAATCACACCAGTTTCACGGTGAGCTCACTCGACGAGACAATTTCATTCTTCACCGAGGTCCTCGGTTTCGAGATGACGTCGAGAGCACCCCGGGAAAAGGACCTGGTTCAGCGTCTTACGGGGGTTAAGGGCGCCGACCTTGAAATTGCCTTCGTAAAGGGTGCCGGCCATACGGTCGAGCTGATCGAGTACAAGGCGCCGGCGGATCGAAAGGCACTACAACCCCGCCCGTGCGATACCGGCTCGTGGCATATCGCGTTCGATGTCAGCGATGCGGAAGCGGCGGTTGCGGCTTCCGCAGCACACGGCTTCCATCCGCTGGGAGAAATCATCGTCAACACAAGCGGCGGCCCGAACCTGGGGCTGACGGTAGTCTATCTTCAAAACGCCGACGGAATTATCGTCGAGTTCATCCAGAAACCTGTCAATTGAACCAGCAGACCTGCAGCAAAGGTTGTCACAATGACACAGCAAAGTGAACCAAACCCGATTCTTGCGCCATTCGGCCCGCCGGTGGAACTGGCCGACGCGCGCAAGGCGATTGCCGCCGTTCACAAGGCGGCAGCGGACAAGGGCTGGGTCGTTTGCGCGGCCGTCGTCGATTTGGGCGGCAAGCTGATCGCACTGGAACGGATGGACCACGCCATGATGGCTTCGGCGGAAGTTGCGCTGGCCAAGGCAGTCACTGCAATATCCTTCAAGCGGTCATCCGGTCAGCTCCAGGAGGCGATACTGTCAGGCTTTACTCCGATGATGGCGCTGACGCTGACGGGCGGCGTACCCCTGGATGGAGGGCTGCCAATCATGCGTGATGGCAGGATAATCGGAGCACTGGGGGTGTCCGGCCAGTCGCCGAAAGACGACGGCGAAATGGCCGCCATAGGCGTGGCCGCCATCTCATAACCCTTCCAACTGCAAGCTGGCCGCTGCTGGCGGCCTCGCGGTCGTTGTTTGATGCATCTGTCGGTGAACGCTGCGGCACCCTGCCCGCGCACCCCTCAGCAGATTGACATCAAGTTCTTGCTGCGCATATTGTCAATTAGTTAGTTTTCTATCCTTTTGGCGGCGGCACGGCCTTCTCCCCAAAAAAGGAAGACTGAATGAGAAGAACCACCTTGCCGGACGGCTGACGGCTTCCGGAAAAGGCGCCACAAGGGGAGGATGGGAACCAGTGGTTCTCGATGTACGCGACGTAACCAAATCGTTCAATCTGCAAAGCGGCCAGACTATTACCGCGCTTGACGAGATTTCCCTTAAGGTGAGCGAGGGGGAGTTTGTGTCCGTCATAGGACCCAGCGGCTGTGGAAAGTCGACCCTCTTCAACATTATCGGCGGCCTGGTAACCGACTTCGGGGGCAAGGTTCTGGTCGATGGCGCGGAAATACGCGGCCCGCATGAACATATCGGCATGGTGTTCCAGGAAGAATCCACGTTTCCCTGGCGCACCGCCATTCGCAATGTCGAACTGCCGCTCGAGATGATGAAGAAACCGCGTGCCGAACGGCGCGAAAAGGCCAGGGAACTCCTGGAACTTGTCGGCTTGAGCGGATTTGAGAACAACTACCCCGCCGAACTCTCGGGCGGCATGAAACAACGCGTTGCGATCGCGCGCACATTGGCTTTCGGCCCCCGGATCATGCTGATGGATGAACCCTTCGGCGCACTCGACGAGCAGACCCGGCTCCTGCTGGGCGACAAGATTCTCCAGATTTGGAGCGACATACGCCAGACCACGCTGCTGATTACACACAACATCACCGAGGCGGTGCAGATGAGTGATCGCGTCATCGTGATGACGCATCGTCCCGGCCGCATCAAGCGCATCATCGACATCGACCTGCCCCGTCCCAGAAGTTCCGAAAACATCAAGGACAAGGCGTTCGGAGACTATGTCGGCATGATCTGGCACGACCTTCGTGAAGAAGCCGCCAAGCACATGACTGAAAGCGGAGAAATCAACCAGGCCCACAGCTAGGGCCTATCACCAAGGGAGGAATACATGAGACGGAATCTAGTAAGCGCCCTGCTTGGAGTAGCCATCGGCATCGGCATGGCCGCGCCCGCGGCAGCAGCCGATCTCGTCCGCGTGGCAAGCAGCCAGAAGGGCCTGTGGGACCAGACCATGATCCAGTTTGGCTATGACAAGGGAATTTTCGCCAAGCATGATCTGGAACTTGAAATACTGTGGACCGATGGCGGCGCGGACGCCCAGCAGGCGGTAATCGCCGGCAGCATGGACATCGCTGTCGGCACCGGAACGCTGGGTGTGATCAGCGCATGGTCAAAAGGCGCGCCCGTGCGGATCATCAGCGCCTCTATGACCGGGTCCTCCGACCTGTTCTGGTACACCAAGGCCGACAGCGATATCGCCAGCTTCAAGGACACCGGCGGCAAGACCGTGGGCTTCTCGCGCCCCGGCTCTTCGACCAACCTCATTGCATCGGCACTGGTCGCAGACGCGGGAACCGATGCCGAACTGGTGCCTACCGGAGGAATCTCGGCAACGATGACACAGGTCATGTCCGACCAGGTCGATGTGGGCTGGTCCGCCGTGCCGCTGGGTCTCGACCGTGAGGCCGCGGGTGAAATCAAGATCATCGCAACCGGCAATGACGCACCGGGCGTGAAGGATCAGACCGTGCGCGTCCATATTGTCAATGCGACTTTCCTGGAAAAGAACCCCGAGGTCGTCGAACGCTTCCTCGAGGCATTCCAGGAAACCCTTGAGTGGGCATATGGCACTGACGAGGCGCTGCAGATGTGGATCGCCATGAACGGCCTGGAACTGGAAGCAGCCCGGGCGGCGCGTGACCGCGGATATCCGCGCGAAGCCATGGAACTGTTCCCGGTCCAGGGCATCGACCGCAGCCTTCAGGAAGCGCTGGACAACAAGCGTCTCGACGCCCCCCTGTCGGCCGAACAGGTTGAGGAGATGCTGGCGGACTCGGTCAAGTTTGCCGAGTCAGTCGGCGGATGAACCGTAGCACCGCTGCACTACGACAGCCCTTGTGGCAGCGCTGGTGGCCCCTGGCCGCCAGCGCTGCACTCATTGTATTTGTCGGCGCCACCCTGCAGCTGATGATTGAGGGTGGACTGGTTTCACCCTTCGTGATCTCTCCGCCGCTCGAAGTCGTCCGCTCCATACCGCAATTGTTTCTGGAAGAGAACCTGACGGGTCTGTTCCTGCTGACGCTGGGCGTAACGTTTGCCGCCACCGCCATCGCGGCGATCATCGGCATTCCATCAGGCTGGTTTCTGTTCAGATACCGTGAGTTCGGAAACGCCTACGAAAGCTGGCTGGGCGCGCTGTTCTCGGCGCCGATCATACTGCTGTATCCGCTGTTCCTGGTGATCATGGGCAGGGGCCTGCCGGCGGTCATGGCCATGAGTATTCTCGTTGGGGTAATCCCGATCGTGCTCAACACCTATAACGGCCTGCGCGGCGTTCCCAAGGTGCTTCCAAATGTGGCGCGCAGCTTTGGAATGCCCGAGCCCCAGATCTTCTGGAAAGTACTACTGCCCGCCGCTCTGCCGCTGATCTTCACCGGTGTGCGACTGGCGCTGATCTACACCATGATCAATGTGGTGGCGATGGAGTTCCTGATTTCGCTTGGCGGCCTCGGTTTTCTCGTAGGTGATCTATACGATCGCTATGAACTTCCCGAAATGTACGCCGCCGTGCTGTTCGTGATCCTCGCCAGCATTCTTTTCTTTTCCGGCATCAACAGATTGGAACGATGGCTGACACATCAGTAATGCGGGCTCCCGTTTCCGGCTCACTCCCCCGGTTCTGGCGGATAACGATCATCCGGGTCGCCACGATTGCCGCAGTGTGGCTCGTCTACGAGGCCGCCGCGCGATCCAACCTGTTTTTCGAGGGCGTGGTTCCCTCCTCCCTGCTGGTGATCAAGGCGGTGTTTGCCACCCTGGCCGATCCGTCCTTTTATCCGCATCTGGGCCAAACCGCCGTTGAGGTGGTCATGGGTTTCCTGATCGGCACGGCAACGGGACTGGCGACGGGCGTTGCCTTCGGCATGTCATCTGTTCTGTCGCGCGCACTGAACCCCTGGGTCTACTATCTGGCTCCTGCACCCAAGATCATCTTCCTGCCCATCCTGATGCTGCTTTTCGGCGTCGGCATGGGATCGAAAATCGCCATAGCGGCGATATCCGCCTTCTTCCCTGTCGCGGTATCAACCTACGCCGGCATGATGCAGGTAAAGGGTATCTACCTGCGGGTTGCCGCCGCGTTCAACGCGAGCCGCTGGCAAACGATCACCAAGGTCTATATTCCCTCGCTTGTCGGCCCGGTAACCACCAGCCTGCGGCTGGCCCTCGGTGTCGCCTTCATCGGAACGCTTCTGGCAGAAATCAAACTGTCCAATCTGGGGCTGGGACACCTCATCATCCAGCACTACAATTTCCTGCGCATACCGGAAATGTACGCCGCGCTTCTGATCACCTTCGTGCTGGCGATCATGGCGAATGCATTCATGGGCTGGCTTGCCGAGCAGTTCGAATACGAACGCGGAAACTGACTGCAACCTGCCGGGCGTGCGGATTGCGAGGTGAATATCTCCACTCCGCTTCGCCCGGTGCAGGCATGGCCGGGACGCGTTGCCGCTGCTCGACAAGTTAGCCTAAACCCGATAATAAACTTAGCAACCTAATAAATATTACGGACAGGGAGGCTTGATCCATGAACTATTCGAAGCACCAGGACAGCGGGCCCTGGGAGCCGGTGCTGCCGGCCAATCTGGGCATCTACTACGGCGGTGGCTGGCACGAGCCGGTTGCCGGAAGCCGTGCGCCGACCTTCGACCCGGGCATGGGGAAAACCCTGTGCGAGGTTGCCGAAGCGACCGGCGAGGATGTGAACAAGGCGGTGAAGGCCGCCCGCGAAGGTTTCAAGATATGGAAAGACACATTGCCGCTGGAGCGCGCGCGCATCCTCCGGGAGATCGCGCAGATCCTGCGTGACAACGCCAGGGAGCTTGCGACCATCGATGCGGCAAACTGCGGGAATCCCGTGGCCGAGATGATGGGAGATGCGCGCATTGCGGCCGCACAGACCGACTTTTTTGCCGGTCTCGTCACCGAGATGAAGGGCGCGACCATTCCCATGGGGCCAGACGCGCTCAACTATTCGATACGCCAGCCGCTCGGCGTGGTGGCGCGCATCATCGCGTTCAATCACCCCTTCATGTTCTGCGCCGGCAAGATGGCCGCGCCGCTCGCCGCCGGCAATGCGGTAATCATGAAGCCGCCGGCGCAGGCTCCGCTCTCCTCGCTTCGGCTCGCCGAGCTGGTGGGTGACTTGCTGCCGCCCGGCGTCCTCAACATCGTGCCGGGAGGCGCCGACGCCGGTGCCGCGCTCGCCAGTCATCCCGGCGTTGACAAGGTAACCCTGATCGGCAGCGTTCCCGCAGGCCGCGCGGTCATGCGCTCGGCAAGCGACACGCTAAAGCCGGTGCTTCTGGAACTGGGCGGCAAGAACGCGCTGATCGCCTTTCCCGATTCCGACCCCGAGGCGGTTGCAAAAGCCGTCGTCGGCGGCATGAACTTCACCTGGTGCGGACAGTCCTGCGGCTCGACCAGCCGGGCGCTCTTGCATGCGGACATTCACGACGCCGTCGTTGAGCGGGTGCGCGAAGCTGCCTCCAGCTTCAAACCGGGCATCCCCACGGACCCCAAGACCACCATGGGCGCCATCGTCAACAAGACCCAGCACGACCGCATCCTGTCCTATATCGACTCGGCCAAGAAGGAAGGGGCGACGCTCGTATATGGCGGTGAGGTTCCCTCCGACCCCGAATTAAAGGACGGGTTCTACGTGCAGCCGACCATCTTCGCCGGTGTGAAACCGGACATGAAAATCGCCAGCGAGGAGATTTTCGGCCCCGTGCTTTCGGTGCTCAAATGGCATGATGAGAGCCAGATGATCAGGGACGTCAACCGCCTCGAATATGGCCTGACCTGCTCGATCTGGACACGCGATCTGGAAACCGCACATCGCACGGCCGCCGCCGTCGAGGCGGGGTTCGTCTGGGTCAACGAAGTCTCCAAGCACTTCATCGGCGCACCTTTCGGCGGGGTGAAGCAATCCGGCATCGGCCGGGAGGAGTCCGTGGACGAACTCATCAGCTTCACCCATGAAAAGAATGTCCATGTGAACCTGGCCGGTCAGCCGGGACGGTAGGCCGCAGGCCGGCTCAACCGTTGCCATGTTTCAGCGGACCGGCCTGATGTGATCCCCTGAAAACTTGTCGGGTGTCCCGCATCCGGTCAGCAGCATGGTCCTGTGCAACTCATCGAGCAGGATCGCCAGCGCGCGGTCGACACCGTCTCGGCCGCCGGCTGCTAGGCCGAACAGCGTCGCACGGCCGAGCAAGACGCATTTCGCGCCCAGCGCCAGCGCCTTGGCGATGTCGGTTCCCCGCCGCACCCCGCCGTCGAACAGAACCGGGATTTGAGCGCCGACGCTTTCAACGATTTCGGGCAGCACCTCCAGCGTAGCGGGGCTGCCGTCGAGTTGACGTCCTCCATGATTGGAGACGACCACGCCATCCGCTCCTTCCTCGCGGGCCCGTAACCCGTCTTCCGCGCACATCACCCCCTTGATGAGCAACGGTCCCTTCCAGCGTTTGCGGATGCGTTGCACATCGGCCCACGAGAAATGCGGATTGCGTTGCGCGCGGGTGAAGTCGGCCAGTTGCTTGTCTGTTGCATCCGCTCCGAGGAATTCCACGAGGTTTTCAAAACGCGGACGTTTTGAACTGAGCCAGACAGACTTCAGCCATCCCGGATGCAAAAGACCGTCGATGACGACCGGCAGGCTCATCCGGATCTGATGCGTGAAACCGTGGCGCAGATCACGCTCGCGCTTGCCCGCGACCAGGGAGTCCACCGTGACCACGATCGCCGAATAGCCTGCCGCCTGCGCCCGGTCGACCAGACGGGCTGAAAAGTCCGGTTTTCCCCAAGGGTATAGCTGGAACCAGAGCGGTGTTTCGACGGCCTGCGCCACCGCCTCCAGCGACGTGTTAGAAGCGGTGGAAACCGCAAACCCCAAACCGGCGGCGGCGGCGGCCCGCGCCAGGTGCAGGTCGCCGTCCGGCCAGTAAATGCCGTTGAGGCCGGTGGGGCCGATCATGAAGGGCGCCGCCATGCGCTGTCCGAATAGTTCGATGCTGGAATCGACCGTCCCGCCACCGAGAATTTTCGGCTTGAGACGATAGCGGCCGAACGCCTTGCTATTGGCCTTGAGAGTAACCTCGTCTTCGGCGCCGCCATCCAGATAATCGAAAATGACCCGAGGCAGGCGCGCACGCGCCATCTGCCTGAGATCCTCGATATTGACTGCGTCTTCGACGCGCATGTTTCGCCTGTCGCCGTTCTGGGGTCGGGACCCTAGCGCTTCAATGCCATGTCGCGATAGCGCAGGTCGACATATTGCGACGGCTTCGGCAATTCGCCTTTGATCACGCCGGCCTTGGCCATCAGTTCGGCGACCTTCTCGAGACCCGGTTCGTTGACGCCAAGGTCCGCCGGCATGATCTTCAAATCCATGAAATCGTCCCAGGCCCGTTCGGCAAACCGCAATTCGATATTCATCTCGCGCGCAGCGGTCGCCGCTGCGGCGGCCTTGTCGGCATGCATCAGCCGCGTCGCCTCGATCATTGCGGCGAGGAAATCGACCGCCAGGTCGGTATTCTCCTCCGCCCATTTGCTGTTGGCGTTGATGCTGTTGAACTGATAGTCGGGTACGTAGTCGCTCGCCTTGGCCAGATCGACGAGCCCGGCTTCCTCTTCCATATAGGTGAACGGTATCGATTGCAGACCCGCATCGATCTTGCCTTCAAGCAGCAGCTTGTGGCGGGTCGGCGCGCCGCCTACCGGATCGAGGCGGTAGTCGGAAACGTCGAGCCCGTGCTGCTTGGCGATTTCCTGAAAATGAAACGTGCTGCCCTCGGTCATCGAGATGCAGCCGATGTGGGCGCCACGCAGATCGCTGACCTGTTTGAACTGCGGCAGCGCGATCAGGTTGTGCGACAAGCCGCTGGTATTGCCCGCAATCACCCGCAATGGCCCGCCTGCCGCAGCGTCCGCGATCACCCCGTCCGGCGGCGCCAGGGAGACGTCGAGATCGCCGCTGCGCAGCCGGTTCGTCGCTACCGCACCGTCACCGATCTGTTCCAGTTCGATGGTGATGTTCCGGTCGGCGAACATGCCCCGCTCCATGCCGAGCCAGAGCGGCACATAGTAGAACGTGGTCGAAATTCTCGCCGCTTTCACGGTTCTCGCATTGGCGCTGGTCATGCCGTCATCTCCTCCTTGGTATTGGTGTGCGAAGTCTTTTGAGATTTGTCTTCCCTGTCGTCGCCGGGCATGAACTTGGCGCAGCAAAGATCGATGTCTTCGGCGGTCAGTGGCCGTCCATGCGATTCATGCAGGCGCTGCGCCGCTTTCCACACGCGGCCGCGTACCGAGGCGCGCAGCGCCACCGGCAAGGTGGCCAGCCGTTCGACCAGCCTCAGCCAGGCTTCATCGGCCCACACCGCTTCGTAGCTTTCCCGTTCGGGGCCAAAGCTGAACTTGCCGGGCGGACTGCTCTTTCGCTTCTCGAGGCGTAGCGCCTCGGTGGCCTGGGCGTCAGCCGCATCGCCGGCGACCACCACACCATAGACATCGTGCGCCGCGTGTTCGGAGATCATGCCATCCAGCAGGTCGCGAACCACCCTTTCGGGATCGCGGTCCAATGGCGAACCGTAGCCGCCGCCTCCAGGCGTGAGTATGCGCACCACATCGCCCGCATCAACCTCCAGCGAGTCGATCTTGGTGAGCGGCTCGAAACCGTCTGCGCCGGCGCGCCTGATGAACACCGACGCCTTTTCGCCGCACAATCCGCCATTGACGCCCCACGGCCTGAACCGGTGGCGCTCCTGGCCGCGCGCGGTAATCAGGCAGTTGTGTTCGAGCACCTCGAACTCGAACACCAGACCGAGCCCACCCCGGAATTTTCCAGGTCCGGCCGAGTCGGCGCGCAGCTCGTATCTGTTGATGCGCACACCAGCGACATTTTCGACCACTTCAATGGGGCTGTTGCGCAGATTGGCGATGTCCACCACATCTCGCGCATTGAGGCCATCCCCGTCTTCGTGGCCGCCGGTACCCCCCACCATGGGCTCGAGAACATTTACCTTCAGTCCGCCCTCGGCAAGGTTCGGCTCGGCAAAAACGATCGGCGCAATGTAGCCCGCTCCGGCAGCCGGAACGATGTCCGGGAGGGCCTGCGCAAGCGCGCCGCAGATCGTGTCCTGGATGCGCACCCCGGTTGTCGTGCGCAAGCCCACCGCGGCAGGCGGCTCGCAATTGACCAGCGAGCCTCTTGGCGCAACCACTTCGACGGGGCGCATCAGACCCGCATTGACAGGAATATCCCGGTCCATGGTGAGGATCACGAACATGATCTTGTAGATCAGCCAGGGATGCGGACGGTCTTCCGAATAGACATTGAACGCCGAGCGCAACTGGGTGTCGGTGCCGGTAAAATCCACGGTTATCGTTTCACCGGCAACCGTGACCGCCACACAGAACTTGACCGGTATTTCCGAGACAACGTCATCATCCAGATAGTCGGAGAAACTGTAGACGCCATCGGGTATGGAACTGATGACCGCGCGCGCCCTTGTTTCGCTGTAGTTGAGCACGTCGTTCATGGCGTTTACCAGCGCTTCGACGCCATACTTGTCCGCGCACTCGACCACCCTTCGCTCCGCAACGCGCAGCGCGGTCACCATCGCCTTGAGATCACCCCAATTGTCGTCCGGCACGCGGCAATTTTTGAGGATCAGGTTCAATACGTCCCTGTTGAGCTCGCCGGCCTTGTAGAGGCGGGTCGGCGGTATGCGCACGCCCTCCTGATAGATTTCGTAGCTCGACGGGGACAGGCTGCCGGCCAGGCGGCCTCCCACATCCGTCGAGTGAACATAGGCGTATGCGAAGCAGACCAGACGTTCTCCGGCGAACACCGGCGCCAGCACGCTCACATCCGGCAGGTGCGAGGAAAGCCCGCCGCTGCTGTAGGGGTCGTTGCAGATGATCACGTCGCCCGGCTCGAAATCGTCAAATGCCGAGATTACCGGCCTGAAGTCGAGATTGACGAACATGGTAATCCCTATGCTGTGGGGATAACCGAAAATTTCACCTTCCGGAGTAACCAGCGCAACGCCAAGGTCAGCCGTTTCGTTGACGAAAGCGGTATGACCGGTGCGCTGCAGCGCAAACCCCATCTCCTCGGCAATGGAGCGGAACCGCTGCACGAAAATCTCCAGCTGCGCGGAATCGGTGAGCATCGGCGTGGCTTTCTTGTCCATTTGCTCCCCTAACTTCCCTGCGACAAAAGAAGATTTCCGGCCTGGTCACAACTGGCCGCAAAGCCCGGAGCAACCAGGGTCGTCGTATCGAACTGCTCGATGATGGCCGGTCCCGAAATCACGTCACCCGCCAGCAATTCGCCGCGCTGGTAGATCGATGCTTCGTGAAACTGCCCGCCGTGAAATATCCTGCGCTTGGAGAACTCCGGTTCGCCGCCTGCCGCCGGGCGCTCGCCCAGCCGGGGCAGTTCCGGCCTTGGCCGGCGCCCGACAACCACGACCCGCAAGGCCACCAGTTCTATCGCGGAGGCCGGATCGCTGTTGCGGTACAGCGCCTCATAGGTTTCGTGGAACTTTGCCGCCAGATATTCGGCATCGATCTGGCCGGGATCGGTTTCGACGGGCAGCATGACCTCGACGTCGAATGCCTGGCCACGGTAGCGCATGTCGGCCGAGCGCACCACCTGCAGACCCTCTATGCGCTCGCTCTCGGCCGCTAGCCGGTCGCGGCCCTCATCCTCCAGTTCACCGAAACATTTCTGAAGATCGGTCGCGGCAAATCCGGTCAGCGGTCCGCGCATGGAACGGATATGGCTGGACTTGTAGTCGGCTATGGTCGCGCCCAGCGCGCACATGGTTCCCGGAGAGGGCGGGATGAGAATCTGCCTGATGCCAATCTCCTCCGCCAGCAGGCAGGCATGGGTCGGCCCGGCCCCGCCGAAGGCGACGAGCGTGAAGTCGCGCGGATCGAGGCCGCGCTTCGTCATCATCGGGAGGATGGCGCTTGTCATGGTGGCGGTGCCGAGCCGCAAAATGGCTTCGGCAGCCTCTTCGGCGAAGCAGCCGAGTTTTTCGGCGATGCCGCCAATCGCCCTTTGGGCGTTGTCCCGGCTGAGTTTGATCATGCCGCCGACGAACCGGTCGGGATCGATGAAACCCGATACAAGATAGGCATCTGTAACGGTCGGCTTGTTGCCGCCGCGGTTGTAGCAGGCCGGACCGGGCTCGGCTCCGGCGCTCATCGGCCCGAGTTTGAGTACGCCGAACGGATCGAACCAGGCGATGGAACCGCCTCCCGCTCCGACCGCGAACACATCGACCGACGGCATCACGAGCGGAAAATCGCCGACCGCGGCTTCGGTGGAGTAGACCGGCTCATTGCCGCGTATGATGGAAAAGTCGGCGCTCGTGCCGCCAATATCGAGCGTGACAGCATCGTCCACGCCGCTCAGGCCGCAGACATAGGCCGCGCCGACAACGCCGGAGGCAGGTCCCGAAAGCATGGTGTTTACCGGCTTGGTCCGGGCGCTGGAAGCCGACAGTACGCCACCATTCGACTGGGCAATCTGCAGATCGGCCGCCAGTCCGATATTGCCCGTGTCTTTTTCCAGATTGTCGACATAGGCGCTCATGATCGGCTGCACATAGGCGTTGAGCGCCGCGACACTGGTCCGCTCATACTCGCGGATTTCCGGCCACAGGTCACAGGAGCAGGAAATGTGAAGATCAGGCCGGCGTGCCTGCAACGCTTGCGCAAGACTGCGCTCAGCCTGCGGATCGCGATAGGAGCCCAGGAGGCACATGGCGAGGCTGCCGATTTCTGTGGGAAGCTCCGCCAGAACCTTTTGCGCTATCTGGTCAACCTTGGAGAGGTCGGCGTTATCTCCGCGCAACGGCACTTCGAAAACGTCTCTTCTTGCCACGATGGGCGCCGGCACCTCGGATTTCAGGTTGAAGATGTCCGGCTTGCGCAGGCGCGCGATTTCCAGGACGTCCCGATTTCCTTCGCTAACGATCAGCGCACAGCGCGAACCGCGGCGTTCCAGAACCGCGTTGAGTGCGATCGTCGTGCCGTGAACAAAATTGGCAATGGCCTGCGGCGCACTCTCGATCCTCGCCATCAGTTCGGTTACACCGGTGGCGACCGCCCTTGAAGGCGCGGAAGGTGTGCTTGCCACCTTGTGCGTGAAATACTGCGACCCGTCGAGCGCGATAAGGCTCAAATCCGTGAAAGTGCCGCCGATATCAATCCCGAGCTGAAACTGCCCCGCCGTCACAACGCTGGTCCCGAAAAATTATCTAGTTCGTAATTCTATTCCACAATCGATAAAACGGGTCAACCGACGTTCCGTTTTGTCGGCGCTTGCAGCATCCGGCAAAACGTAGAGCCATCATCTGCGACTACGGCCGGTGAAAGCAGAGCCGACTTCTAGGACGAAAATATGCTAGACATGCCAGGGCGGCGGGGAGATTCGCGGATGGCGAAAGAAGAAGGCGAGCGGCAGCGAATTCAGTCGGTGGTGGTGGGCGCAAGACTTTTGGAGGTCCTTGCCTATCGCAACGGCGCAATGTCGCTGACCGCGCTCGCCAAGGCTGCCGGCATGGCGCCGGCAAAGGCTCATCGGTATCTCGTCGGTTTCATGTCCTCCGGCCTGATCGTGCAGAGCGATGTCAGCAGTCACTACGACCTGGGACCGCTTGCGCTCGATCTGGGACTGGCCGCCATTCGCCGGCTCGACGTTGTGGAACTGGCTTATCCGATGATGGTCGCCATGCGCGACGAGATCGGCGAAACGACTTCCCTGGCTGTCTGGGGAAATCTCGGTCCCACGCTCGTGCGCTGGGTTCCCAGCAACGCTCCGGTGAGCATCAATATCAACGTCGGGTCCGTTCTCCCCCTGCTCACCTCTTCGAATGGGCGGGTATTTGCAGCCTATTTGCCGCGCGAAAGGATCGAGCCGCTGATCGACGGCGAACTGCGCAACCAGCGACCGCTGCTCAAGCAGGCCGGTCTCGGCACGCGCAGGGACATCGACCGCATGCTGGAATCGGTGCGGCGGGCGGGAATGGCCGAAGGCGTCGGCATGGTCGTGCCCGCCATCGCCTCGGTGAGTTGCCCGGTATTCGACCGCACCGGTTCGATCATTGCGACCATGACAGTCGTCGGCATAACCGGCATGATGTCCACCGCGCTTGACAGCCTGATCGCTGGCAAGCTGCGCGCGACAGCGGCCAAGTTGTCGAATAAGCTTGGCTTCAGGGACCGCAGCAACCGGATCGGTTAGAGCGGAACCCGACCGCATCCCCAATCAGCCGATGCATGCTCAGCCGAACAACGTATACGCCAGGCGCATTGCGATTACCGTGAGCAGGACAAGCAGCGCCTTGTCGAAGGCAGCCGCGGACAATTTCTGCCCCAGCCATGACCCGATCGGCAACGCCACCAGGAGAGGCAGCACGGCCGCTAGCGAATAGGCCATGAATGCCGGCGTGAAAAGCTGATAGGCCAGTAGCGAGACGAACTGAAACGAAACGATGCTGGCGAAGAAAAGCGAGATCGTCGCGATGAATTGCGGACGTTCCAGCCGAACGGCATTTAGGAAGCTGACCGCCACTGGCGCGGCGATCCCCGCTGCTCCCTGGAGCACACCGCCTGCCACCCCCATATACGGAACCATCCGCAGGGCCCCGCCCCATTCGAGCCTGAAACCAGGCCGGGCCAACCGCAGCAGCACGTAGCTGATTATGACCACGGTCACCAGCACGGTGAGCATCTTCGCTGGCAGATAGGCCAGCAGGGCCGTGCCTGCAGCGACACCAATTGCGCCGCCAATGGCAAATCTCAGACCGAAACGGTCAGGCAGATGAGAATCATGGAACTGCCATAACTGCCACAGATTGGTGACCATGTTGGGAATGATCATGATGATCACCGCCACGCGGACATCCAGGAAAACGGCAATTACCGGCACAGCCACGAGCGGAGTTCCAGCGCCCGTCGCACCCTTGACGATACCTCCCAGGAACAGCGCGGCGAAAACTGTTGTGACAAACGCCGGATCAAACTCGATATTCATCATGCTTGCTGAAATCCGTCACTGGTCCGTTGTTGGCTTCGCAATCCTGTCATTGCAATCCGCCTGTGCTGACCCTAGGGCGCTGAGGCAGGCGAGCATATCACCGGGTTCCAGCCGGTTGCGATAATCGACATCGATGCAAGCCAGCGCCACCCTGCCGTCCGTGTTGATTACATAGGTGGCCGGGACCGGGAGTTCCCAGCTGTCATCGCCATTGATATCCGACAGCGCCTTGCCCTTCGCCCTCATGATCTCGCGCAGTTCGTCGGCGAGCGGAAAGACCAGACCATAGGAACGTGCGGTTTCGTTGCCGATATCGCTCAGGACATCGAAGCGAAGATCGTTCTTTTGTGCAGTCGACAAGGAATCGTCAGGCAATTGCGGTGAGATTGCGACGAGGCGGACGCTCAGCGATTCCACTTCGGGCAGCACCGACTGGTAGGCGCGAAGCTGGATGTTGCAATACGGACACCAGCCGCCGCGATAAAACGCAAGCACCACCGGACCCGACTTCAGCAGGCCGGACAGCGCCACCTCGCCGCCCCTGGCATTGGGCAGCGTGAAGTCAGGCGCCACATCGTTTTCTCCGATTGCGGTCTCCATGACGAAATTCGTCCGCAATTCGTCTATCTTGGCTTGGTAAAGAACCGCCCGCTCCTCGGTATTGTCGCGGAGAAACTGCGCCTTGATTTCGGCAAGCTGTTGGCCGAGTTCCATGTCATGTTCTCCTTCGGCCGCGATCACGCCTGCTGCTACAACCCTCGCTCGCAGGCATTGCGGCAGTGCCTGCGGCGCAAGGATGGACAGGTCCGCTCCTCAGGTTCTTTCAAAGACTGAAACGCCGGTCATCGACCCGTGTCCCTCGATGCATTGCATCAAGCCTCGCCCGGTTTTTATCGGCACCTGCCTTTCTCCGGCCTCTTCGCGCAACTGCCGTACGATCTCGCAGACACCGTAAGCTCCCGAAACGCCACCGACATGGCCGCAGGCAATGCGTCCGCCATCGGTATTGACCGGCAATTCGCCGCCTCTCGACACGACGCCCTCCTCGATCAGTTCCCCGCCGCGCCCCGGTTCGCAGAAACCCAGTTCCTCATAGGCAAGAACCTCGACACCGGTAATCAGGTCATGCACCTGTGCGAGGTCGAGCTCATTGAGAGGATCGGTAATACCTGCTGATGCATAGGCCTTTTTGGAGGCAATGCGCGTCCCCATAAGGCGGCCGATATTGTCCGCCTCCGCCCGGTGCAAGGCGTGAGTCGAGGTTGCCGTTCCCGTAATCCAGACCGGCTTGTCTGTCAGTTCGCGGGCCTTTTCCTCCGAAGCCAGGATCATCGCGCAGGCGCCGTCACTGTATAGGCAGCACATTCGGGTGGTCGTGGGCGAGGCAATGATGCGCGAGTTCAGCACGTCGTCCACGGTGACGCGCATATGCAGCTGCGCCTCGGGATTGTCATAGGCGTTTTCGTAGTTCTTCACCGAGACCTGAGCCAACTGGGTGGGCGTCGGTCCGCCATATTTGGTGATGTGCGGCGCCAGGCAGGCAGTGGTCAGGAAAGCCGGCACTCCAGGCATGACCGGCCTCAACCAGGTCGTGTCCTGGGAGATGGATATCCCGTTCCAGAAACCGTCGCCGCGCGAACGCGTCGAAAACTTGTAGAAATCGCTCCCCTTCTGCAGGGCCAGAAGCAGCACCATGTCGCTTTCGCCCGACGCAATCACATTATAGGCAGCATCCAGTGCATACCCCTCGCCCGCCGCGCCCGCTTCCACCCTGTATTCGGGCAGCCCCTGCAACCCGAGATAGTCCTGCAGCAACGCCGTGGGCGATTGCTGCTTCATCATGATCTCGCAATAGACCGAATAGACGACGGATTCGATCGCCTGCTTGTCTATGCCTGCATGGGCAAAGGCATTCTTGACCACCTTCATGGCCAGAGACTTGAACGTGTCCCCCGAATGCCGCATTTTCCAGGGAGTGGTTCCAACGCCGACTATTGCAACTTTTCTCACGAGACCTTCCCTCAGGACAGACCCAGAATTCGGTTGAACAGGACAAGGTCGGAAACTTTGCCCCTGCTGACGGATATCGCCCCCTCCGCAATCGGATGAGAGATATCCAGCCCGCTCTCGATGACGGGCAGAAAGCGCGAGGGATCGTTGACATCCACGACGATTGCCGGTTCGCCAACCGGTGCCTTTGAAACGTCCATCACTCCGTCGGCAATACGCACCCGGACGGGCTCATCCTCCGCCACGAGGTAAATGTCGCGGGTGAACCCTTCCATCAGATAGCGCGCCTTGGGGTTTTGGTTGAGGCTTGCGGCGACCCGCTTCAAGGCGTTCAAGACTGCTTCCATGGCCATTCACCCGTCAAGGAACGCGTTGCGTTCGACGTCATAGGTTTGCGGTGTCATCCAGTTCTCCCGCAGCCTCTGCTTGTCCATCTTCTCATTGGCAAGGCGCGGCATCTCGTCGACGATCTCGATATATTGCGGGAACATGTATTTCGGCAGGTTTTGCCGGCAATAGCCGATCAGTTCCTCAACCTCGCCGCCGCCACGCTTGCGTAGACAGATGACCAGCTTGATCTCGTCTTCTCCCATTTGCGAAGGCACCGGAATCGCGGCGCATTCGGAGACATTCGCGTTGGCGAACAGCAGTTTCTCCAGTTCGAAGGCGGGAATGTTCTCGCCGCGCCGGCGGATCATGTCCCTGTTGCGGCCGACATACTGGATGAAGCCGTCCTCGTTGACCCGGCACAGATCGCCCGAATGCATCCAGCAATTGCGCATGAACTCCAGCGTCGCCTCGGGTTTGTTGAAATAGCCCATCATCTGGATAAAGGGCTCCCTGGGGCGGCTGACGCATTCGCCGGGAGTGCCGACCGGCACTTCGCAATCATTCTCGTCGACAATCCTGACATCGAAATACTCGTCGTTGATCCGGCCGATATAGCCGTCCGGCCGGCCTCCGTCGGTAAAGGCGAGATGACCGACCTCGGTGGAGCCGAAATGTTCGACGCAAGTGACCGCGAACCGCTTTTCGAACTGCTCGCGCAATTCCTCGGGCATGCCGATATAATTGTAGACCCGCAGTGGATTGTCGGCATCTGCGCCGGATTGCGGTTGCTTCAGGATGATCGGCGCCAGTGAACTGACGGACCAGGTGACCGTGGCGCCGTAGCGGCGAATGTCGTCGAGCCAGCCGCTCGCGCTGAACTTTTCCGCCAGCGCGATCGATCCGCCGCACAGCAGCACGGGCATGATGGACATGTATGAACCCAGGCCATGATAGAGCGGCAGGCAGATATACATCACGTCGTCGGCCGTCATTGCATTGCAGCGGATGATCGTTTTTCCGAACACGTAGTGATGGTTCTGCGCCAGCACGACGCCCTTGGCCTCGCCCGTCGAACCCGACGTGTAGAATATGTCCACCGGATCGGTCCAGGAAACCTGCGGCAGTGACGCATCGGGAGAGTCGCGTTCGATAGCGCTCTTCAGGCTGGTCACTTCACCACTCTTTGCCGGTGCTGGCTCTGCGTGCACGCCGCGAACAAGCAACTGTGCGTGGCCCACGGCGGAACTGCCGCACGCTTCCAGTACCCCCAACAAATCCAGGTCGGCGACAATCACGGCAGGATCGCAATTGTCGAGGACATTGGCGAGAACGTCTCCCGTCGCCAGCGCGTTGACCAGCACGAGAATGCCGCCAGCCCGCGAAACTGCGAACTGCACCACGAAATACTCCAGGCAGTTGGCCATGAATATGGCCACGCGGTCGCCCTTCTTCACCTCGCACAGATCGATCAGGCTCGCAGCAAGCGCCTTGGACTGCCGGGCCAGGTCGCCATAGGAGAGCGTCGCCTCGTTCATGCGAACGAATACGCGGCCGGCATCGTTCAGGCGCTGCCGGTCGAGGACCGCATGCATGACCCGGTCATTGGCCTCCAGAGCCAGGATATCATCTCCCTTGGACAAGTCGGTCTCCTCAGGCGCCGCCCGAAATCTCATGGGACTCCAGGCCGGGCCGGTATTTGCCCTTGAGGAAGTCGCCGATGCCCTCGCTGCGCCAGGCGTCGTTTTGAACCTTGATCAGTTCCATCTCCTTGGCGAAGGAATAGCTCATCGCCGCTTCCCAGGACATTTCCAGCGACATGCGATAGGCTTCCTTTGTGGCTCGCATCGCGTGGGGATCCTTTGCGGCAAGTTCGCGGGCGACCTCCATCGTTTCCTTCTCTAACTGGCTTTCCGGCACGGCGATGTTCACCAGCCCGATGCGCGCGGCTTCCTTTCCGTCGAAAGGGCGTCCCAGCATGCCGTACCAAAGCGCATGTCTTGGATGGACAAGATTTGCGAGCGACTTGCTGACACTGCCGCCGGGGAAAAGCTTGAAGTTGATTTCCGACAGGCCGAAGGTCGCCTCTTCCGCAGCAATTGCCAGATCGCATCCCTCGACGATCGAAAATGCTCCGCCAAAGCAGTAGCCGCTAATCATCGCAACGACCGGTTTTGGGTAATAGCGCAGTGTACGGGTACGCCATTCCGCCGCCATGCGCCAGATACGGGCATATTCCTTGGGATCGTCCTTGAGGTCGGTGAAGAACTCCTGGAGATCCATGCCTGCGCAAAATGTGTTGCCGGCCCCTGTGATGACCAGTACGCGCGCTTCGTCATCGTCGCGCAATTGTTCCAGCGCATCGGTCATGTCCTGGTGGAGGGTCGGGCTCATCGCGTTTTTCTTGTCGGGGCGATTGAGGATTACCGTCGCCACGCCCGCGTCCCGTTTGATCTCTAGGGTCTTGTAAGTCATTGGTTGCTCCTGACCTTTTTCCTCGTTCAAGTTCCTGCTTCAGAACTTTTTCTTCTTCCTGTTCTTGTATTTCTCTTTCTGCGCCAGCGCCTCTTCGGTGGTCCAGTAGAGGCGAACCGTCGACATCGAAAGGTTCTCGAAACCCGAAATATGGTCGGTGTCGGCGTTGAATGCGTGCTTGAGGTATTTGATGGCGTAGGGTGAGAGCTCGGCCACATCCGCGCACCATGCGTCCACTTCGCTGTCCAGTTCGGCGGCGGGAACCACCTTGTTGACCAGCCCCATCTCCAGCGCTTCGGCGGCCGTGTAGGTCCGGCAGAAGAACCAGATTTCGCGAGCCTTCTTTTCCCCGACCACTCTGGAAAGATACGCCGCACCGAAGCCGGCGTCGAAACTTCCGACCTTCGGTCCCAGCTGGCCGAACCTGGCGGTATCGGCGGCAATCGAAACATCGCAAAGCACGTGCAGGATATGGCCGCCCGCCATCGCCCAGCCATTGACCGCGGCAATCACCGGACACGACACGTCCCGGATCATGTTGTGAACGCGGGTATGCCAGTAGTCCATTTCCTTGTTGTAGCCGCCGGCCGCTGATTCCCGGGTGTCGCCGCCGGTGCAGAACGCCTTGTCTCCGGCGCCACGCAACACGATGACGCGGATGTCGTCGTCGAGTTCGGCGTCTTCCAGCGCATGGCACATTTCCTCAAGTGTCTGCGTTCGAAACGCATTGTAGGACTCCGGACGATTGATCGTGATCCGGGCGACATACCCGTCCTTTTTGTAGTCGATGTCTTCAAACGGTTTCATATCCACCTCTCATAAGCTGGCGGGCCATCGCGGTGCGAAGCACCTCGGTCGGGCCTTCCGTGATGCGGAAGCTGCGCTGGTCGCGCCACATCTTTTCCACGGGCAGATCGGTCGTCAGGCCAAGGCCGCCGAGCAGCTGCATGCATTTGTCGGCAACCCGGAAACCCATCTCGTCGCCATAGGTCTTGACCATGTAGCACTCGATGCGGGCATCCTTGCCCTCATCGATCTTGCGCGCCGTGTCGGTAACCATCAGCCAGGTCGCATGCATCTCCGTGTAGCAATCGGCGATCATCCACTGCACGCCCTGCCGGTTGGAGAGATATTCACCGAACGTCTTGCGCTGGTTGAGGTACTCTACCGTAATGTCGAGACAGCGCTCGGCGACGCCGCAGGCGCGCGCGCCATGCCGGATACGCCCGGTATTGAGCCACCCCTGCGCCACCTTGAAACCATCGCCTTCCTCGCCGACCAGATTGGCAGCGGGTACCCGCACGTCGGAAAAGACGATTTCGCAGGGCCGGTCGCCCATCATCGTTTCCTGCTCGCGGGCGATTTCCACCCCTTCGGCATCCATGTCGACAAGCAGGCATGACATGCCGCCGCGTGTCCCGCGCTCGGGATCGGTGACCGCGATGACCTGCGCGAAATCGGCATCGCGCGCTCCGGTGATGTAGCGCTTCGTGCCATTGACGACATAGTGGTCGCCATCGCGCACCGCCCGCGTTTTCATCATACCCGGATCGGAGCCGGCATCCGGTTCCGTCTGGGCAAAACAGGCTTTCTTCTCGCCGCGAAGAACCGGAAGCAGATAATTTTCCTTCTGCGCCTCGTCGAGATTGAGCAGGATCGGCCCGACGGCCGGGCCGAACAGGCTGTGATCGCGCGAATCCACGACGGGCGTCCGGGAAATTTCATGCCAGAACACCGACATCGCCAGCATCCCCAGTCCCTGCCCGCCCAGTTCCTCGGGAACATCGGGCATCCAGAACCCTGCCTTTTGCACCTTCTGCTGAAGGTCCCCTTTGTCTTCGGCCGACAGCGGCAGCGACGGCTCGAGCGGAACCAGTTCGCGGTCGATAAACCGGCGCATCATTTCCTTGAAGGTAATAAGTTCCTCTGGAAGCATCGCTTCGTGCCGGTCCTATTGTTTTTGTTCTTCTGACGGAACGAAGTAGAAGTCGCCGATCGAGCCGCGCCGCTCCTCGCGAAACACCACGTTGACCCGCGTTCCGGCCTTGACCTCACCCATCTTCTGCTCGTTCGGCTTGATGCCGTGATAGAAATAGGTGTCGGTTCCATCGAGATGGATGAGCGCGAACACATAGGGCAGATCGAGATAGTCGATGAGATCGACGCCGACTCCCAGAAAATAGCAGTAGGAGCACGAGATCACCGTGCCTTCTCCGGAGATTTCCACCCAGTCGCACGTCTCGTAACAGTCCGGGCAGTCGGCTCGCGGAGGCATCCAGACTTTCGAGCAGGAAGGGCATTTGGTCGCCAGCAACTGCTCGTGCTCGACCGCGGACCGAAAGAACGGCGACAATTCCCCCAGACTGTAAAGGTATTCAGGCTTCCAGTCGGTGAAGGGAACCTCGAAAGGCTTCTGGTTGATTTTGGCGTCTGCCATCAGGAATTCTCCCTTACGGAAAGGACCGCAACGCTGTTCATGGACAGATGCGCGTCCGTGCATTGCAGTAGCGCCCGTCCATGCCGGATCGGCACCTGCCGCGCGTCAGCTATTTCTCGCAATTGGCGAACGATTTCGCACGCGGCGTAGATGCCCGAGACACCGCCTGCATGGCCGCAGCCGATGCGCCCGCCGTCGATGTTGACCGGAAGCATGCCGTCCTTGTCGAACGCGCCTTCCTGCGCCAGCCTCCCCGCCTCTCCGGGGCCGCACAGGCCCAGTTCTTCGCAGGCGACCGCCTCTATCCCGCTGGTTATGTCATGCACCTGGGCCAGATCGAACTCGCTTGGAGGCTGTTTCACGCCGGCCTGCTCATAGGCATTCCGCGCGGCGATCTGCGTCCCGACGATCTGTCCGATATTGTTTGCATCGACCGTGTAGGACGAGTGGGTTGCAATGCCCATGCCCGCGACCCTGACTGCCTTGGCCCCAAGTTCCGCCGCCCGCTCGCGCGAGGCCAGAACCAGAGCACAAGCCCCGTCGCCATGCGCCGCGCACATAAGGCTCGTCGTATCGCCGGCAACCGGCGCCGAGGCGAGCACGTCTTCCACGGTAGGCACGGTATTGAGCTGAGCTTCCGGGTTGAGCGTGGCGTTGCGGCGGTTCTTCACGGCTATTGCAGCCATCTGCTCTTTTGTCGGGCCTCCATGCCTTGCCAGGCGTGGTTCGAGACAGAAGGTCGAAAGGAACGCCTCCTGGCAGGGCAGTATCTGCTGAAGCCAGGTCGCGTCGGTGGCTATCGTGTTGCCGCGCCTGTATCCCGTCTCCCGGGAATCGCCTTCCAGGTCAAAGAAATCCGACGTCTTCTGCACGGCAACGACGAGCACGATGTCGTCCTGCCCGGAGCGAATGCGGTTGCACGCGGTAGCGATCGCATAACCCTCGGTGGCAAACCCTGCCTCAAGTCTTGTGCTCGCCAGCCCCCGAAACCCCAGATAGTCCTGTAACAAAAGCGTCGGTATCTGCTGCAGCAACATCGCTTCCGAATGAATGGAATAGACGACGTGGCCGACATCGTCCTTGCCGATCCCGGCATCCTCAAGGGCGCGCCTGACTGAATCCAGCGCCATTCCCTTGTAGGTTCTGGACGCATTCCTTTCCATGAAGGGAATGGTGCCGATTCCTATGATGTCGACAGGTGTCATCGGTCTCCGTAGCCAAATGCTTAGGTCCCTAATCTAATGCCGTGTTCCGGAGGCCCTGTCAAGCGGCCTACCGGACCCGCTGTGTCGGGCGCCCGGCAGGTTGTCCACAGGAATACGCCGGCTGGTCACAAGCTGGATGTGGGCAATGCTCCATTTGCCCCAAGCGACTATTGGTAGGCACTTTCCCTGCGTTATAGTGAATGCTCAGGTCTGGTATTGCCCGCTCGAAGGCGGCGGCAGCCTGCCGGGCAATAATTTCTTTCAAGGCATGCAATTGTGAACTCTTTTCATTTCGACCCCGATGCACCGCTCAGTTCCAGCCTGGGATATCAGGTGCGCGAGACACACCGCTTGCTGGAGAGTTACATGCAGCAATGCCTGGTCCGGCACGATATTCAGATCGGCATGTGGTATGTCCTGCGTGTATTGTGGGTGGAGGACGGTATTTCGCAGCGCGAGATCAGCCGGCGCATCGGCATATCCGAACCCACCACCCTGGAACAGTTGCGCAGAATGGCGGCCCGGCGCCTGGTCCGTCGCGTCAAGGCAAAAGGCGACCGGCGCAAGAATCTGATTTACCTGACCGGAGACGGAAAGGAACTGCGCGAGGTTCTGCTTGGCTATCTGGAAGACCTCAATGACATTGCTGCGGGTGACATTCCCGATGCGACGATGGAATTGCTCGTCGAAACGCTCACCAAGATCAGGCACAATGTCCGGGGCCGGCTGTCCCGAATCTGATCTCCTAGCCCAGCGGCGCCCGGTCGCGCCTCAGCCAGCGCCCACCCTGCGCGAACCGTGATCAGCAAACCGCAAGCCCAGATTTTCGCGCAGTGTCGAGCCTTCGTATTCGCTGCGGAAAACGCCGCGCTCGCGCAGGATCGGGACCACCATGCTGCAGAAATCGTCTATGCCGCCCGGTATCGTCGCCGGCATGACCGCATAGCCGTCGGCAGCCTTTGCAAGAAAACGGCGTTCCAGTTCATCAGCCAGTTGCTCGGCCGACCCCACGAAAACCCAGTGCACCCGCCCGCCGGCAATCCTGAGATAGAGCTGCCGCAGCGTCAGGTTTTCCTTGCGCGCCATTTCCAGCACTGCCGCTTGCCGGGTCTGACTGGCGTTGGTCAGTTCGATCTCGGGCAGCGGTCCGTCCAGCGGATGTCCGGACAGATCGACCCCGCCAAGCACCAGTGAAAGATACGACAGGCCCACTGCCGGTTCGACAAGATCCTGCATCTCCTGGAACTTGCGCTTCGCTTCGGCTTCGGTTTCCGCCACGACCGGCATGACCCCGGGAAGTATCTTCAGGTCGCCCGGTTTGCGGCCCGCCTTCGCTGCGCGCTCGTTCATATCCTTGTAGAAAGCCTGACCCGATTCCATCGATTGCTGGATCGAATAGATGATGTCTGCGGTCTGGCTCGCCAATGTGCGCCCGTCCTCCGATGCGCCGGCCTGCGCGATAACCGGATATCCCTGAGGAGGCCGCATGATGTTTAGCGGCCCCTTTACGTTGAAGTGCTTTCCCTTGAAGTTCGCAACATGCTGCTTTGCGGGATCGACATAGATGCCGGCCGCCGGATCGCGGATGAACGCATCATCTTCCCAAGAGTCCCAGAGCCGGAACAAAACGTCGGCATACTCCATGGCGCGTTCGTAGCGATCGCCGTGCTCATAGTGAACGTCCCTGCCGAAGTTCTGTGCTTCAAGATCGGAGATCGATGTAACGACGTTCACACCGGCCCGACCCCCGCTCAGATGATCGAGCGAGGCAAACATGCGCGCGATGTGAAAGGGATGGGTGTAGCTGGTCGAAGCGGTGGCCACCAGCCCGATGCGGCTGGTCACGGCTGACAGCGCGGAAAGAAGGGTAATCGGCTCGAACTGCACGATGTAGTCGGCCACATGCTTCAGCGCCTCAGGATTTGTCTCCCGAACGCTGAGATTGTCTCCGATGAAGATCAGGTCGATCTTGGCATCTTCCGCCCTTCGCGCAACCTCGCAATATCTTGCCAGATCATGGATCATTGTTGCGTCGCCGCCGGAATGGCGCCACCCCGCCACATGGTGTCCCAGACCCATGAAAAAGACTGCCAGTTTCATTTGTCCTGTTTCGGCGTCAGGCATCAGCTTCCCCTTGTGATTTCCTGGATGAGCGCTGGAAGGCAGAAAGGTTTATTCCGAATGCCCTGTCCCAAAATTCAAACCTGCCGGAATATCCCAGGTCCATGATGGACTGCATGTGAGCCTGCGGCCCGAACTCCATGACCGTTCCCTGGCCGAAATCACCCCAGACCGGCAGTCCCTGTCCGTTCGGGTCTCCGCTGGCGGCGAAATTCAGCCAATAATCCGACATCATCCGCGACAGGGCATGGTCGCTCTCGCGCCAGGACCAGTCACGCGCCTCGAACGTTCCAAACACGTAGGGAATTTCCATGCCGTGCATCGCCGCGAGTTCGATGGCGGGATCGCCCGAAGTTTCCGCAAGGTCGATGCCGGGCGGAAACGGAGGCACATGGGCATAGTGAAAGCCGAATACGCGATGCCGTGAATGCAGTTGATGCATTCTCAGCAGTGTCCAAGTCTGCCACGCGAAAATCTGATCGCCAACCACTTGGCCTCCGATCTTTAGGGCCTCGGCGTCGTTACTGCAGGGATAGACGCGCAGGAACGCATCTGCCAAACTGCCGAATTCAGCCTTTGCGGCAGCGACGTGCTCTTCGCAGGTCTTCTTCCAGGTCTTGCCTCCCCCCTCGTTCCGCGTGAAGCCGGCCAGCAGCGGCACATCGATCTGCTTTCCCCGCTCGAAAATATCGCGCACCCCCCCCGCCGGGACCACATGGCCGTCAACGATCGGGTAGCCGCCGATAAAGGCGTTGTTGACCAGGCCGTTGCGCCAACTGATCTTCCCGCCATCCGACAGGGCAAACAGGATTTCGTCTGATGTTTTCTGGCGCATTTGCGCAATGTTCGCCGCGCCCACTTCCGACTGGATAACGAGACCGTCCTTTTCGGCATCGTCGAGATCCGACAGCGCCGGCCAGCCCTCGTTTCTCCAGGTTCGTTCGAATTGTCCGCCACTGTGAACGATGGCGCGATGAAACAATCCCCTGGCAAGCGGCGAGGTCATTAGAAGGTTTATGCTCGAGGCGCCGGAGGACTGCCCCATCAAGGTCACGCAATCGGGATCGCCTCCGAAGCTGGCGATGTTCTCCTGCACCCATTTGAGCAGTTCAATCTGGTCCAGCAGGCCGTAATTGCCTGATCTGCCATAAGGCGCCTCCCCGCTCAGTTCCGGGTGCGCGAGAAACCCGAAGCGCCCGAGCCGGTGATTGAAGGTGACGACCACAGCTCCCTTGCTCGCCAGATGCGTTCCGTTCCAGATCGGCCCGGCGCCACTCCCCATCAGGAATGCACCATAGAATATCCAAACGATGACGGGCCGCTTCTCGTGGCGGTCAGTCGTTCCGGACCACACATTTGCGTAGAGGCAGTCTTCGCTCTGCGGTTCCTCGCCTTGGTAGGTCAGCGTATTGGATGGACGCCGCGGCTGGACGGGCGACTGCCCGAATTGACGAGCGGGACGAGTACCTTCCCAATTTTCTGCGGGCAATGGAGCTTTCCAGCGAAACTCGCCAACGGGCGGCCGGGCGAATGGTATGCCCTTGAAACTGTGAATGCCTGAAGCGTCGGTCTCGCCAAGAAGAACGCCCTGAGAAACCCTGACTTTCATTTTCGCACCAGGTTTTGCCGGAACTCGATTGAGACCAGACCGGAATTCGGCCTGGTCTCTTTGCTAGCGGGCTGCTATTCGCCCATCTTTTTCATTTCCTCTTCGACATTCGCGATCTCGGCGCGATAGTCGGCCAAGACCTGCGCGCCGTCGACTCCCATCGACTTCACGCTTTCAATCCATTCCTCTTCCATCGGCGCCAAGGCAGCCTTGATGTTCTCGAGGAACTCGCCTTCGGGAACGACGAAATTGTGTCCCTTCTCCTCCATCATCTTCTGGGCGTTGCCATCGCCCTTGTCCCACGCCTTGCCGGCAATCCATGCAAGCGTTTCGCCCGAGACGGATTCGATCGCGGCCTGGTCTTCGGCTGAAAGCGAGTCGAACTTCGCCGGGTTAATGATGAAGAACATGGTGTCACGATAAAAACCTCCCGGCACCATGAGAGAGGACTTCAGGAAAGCATCCAGTTTGAAGGCCGGCACCGAGTCCATGTTGAAGATGGCGCCATCGGAAACACCGCTCGACAACTGCTCGTAGACCTGGCTTGCCGGCGCGAAGACCGGAACCATTTCGAGCCGCTCCGCCACCGTCTGGGATTCCCCCCCGGACACGCGAACCTTCAGGCCCTTGAGATCGTCGACCGAGCCGATATCTTCCTTCACCAGATGAATATATCCCGGTCCGACGGTCCACAGGCTCACAACCTTGACGCCGTCGTACTCGTCATGTTCCTTGAAGTATTTCTCGTAGATGCGCCAGTAGGCGACGCTTGTCGTCAGGGTGGAGTCCGACATGAATGGCAGACGCGCCCCAGCGGCCAGTTTCAGGCGGTCGGCTACATAAGCCTCGCCCATGAAGCTGACATCGGCAACGCCCTCGCGAACGATATCGAAATGGGCATTGGGAGCTCCAAGGGCGGGAATGATTTCAACCTTGACCCGGCCCTCCGTCTTTTCCTCCACCTGATCTGCCCAGACCTGCACGATGTCCGTGACGATCAGATGCGACGGCGGCAACCAGTTGCTCACACGTAGCACCGTCTGTGCAACAGCGCTGCCCGAATAGAGCAGTCCTGCTGCAATTGTTAATGAAACCAGAAGTCTGCGCATGACTAATCCTCCTTTTTCTCAGTTCATGTGCGTGGGTAGAAACAGTGAGATTTGCGGAAAGCTGACCAGCAGGATCAGCAGAACGAGATCGGCGATCACGAAGGGCAGCACACCGACGATGACACGCTTGACCGGAATGTCGGACTGGCTCGCCGATACCACGAAGATATTGAGACCGATCGGTGGCGTAATGAGTCCGATCTCGATGACCACCACCAGCACGATCCCGAACCAGATTGGATCGAAGCCGAGCTGCGAGACGATCGGATAGAATATCGGGATCGTGAGCAACAGCATGGAAACCGTTTCAAGTACACACCCCAGCAGGATGTAGATCAGGAGTATGATGCAGAGGATCGCCATCGGCGGCAGCGACATCGAATCCAGAAAGGCAGTCAGCTCCCGGGGCAGCCCCGCAACGTTGATGAAGTTGGAAAAGACAATCGCTCCGATCATCACGACGAATATGCTGGCCGTCGTGCGGCAGGTATTGGAAAATATCTGGAAAAAGCCGCTCACTGTCAGGGTTCTGCGTCCCAGCGCGAACAGAAACGCGCCGGCCGAACCAATTGCCGCCGCCTCCGTGGGCGTGAACACGCCCCCGTAGATGCCGCCGATCACGACCAGCAGCAGGACCACCACGCCCCACACGCCCAGCATCGCCTGATAGCGTTCCTTGAAGCTCGACCGCTCTCCCTGCGGACCCTTCTCGGGATTGAAGAAAACGACCACGCTGACAGCGGCCATGAAAAGCAGGAGCGCAACGAGGCCGGGAAGGATACCGGCTATGAACAGCTTGCCGATATCGTTGTTGGTCATGATACCGTATAGAACCATCGCCACGCTGGGCGGTATCAGAATGCCAAGCGTCCCCCCTGCCGCCACCGCACCGGCGGCGAGCGTATCGTGGTATTTGAATTCCCGCATGGAAGGTATCGCTACCTTGGTCATGGTGGCCGCCGTCGCCAGGCTTGAGCCGCAAACAGCGCTGAAGCCCGCGCATGCGACAAGGGTGGCGTGGGCCAGGCCGCCCTTCGTATGTCCCAGAAAGGAATAACTGGCCCGGTAGAGTTCAGCAGAAAGGCGGGATGACGCGAACAGGTTCCCCATCAAAATGAACAGGGGAAGAATGGTCAGGCTGTAGGAAATGGGCGTGTCGAAACCGATCTGGCCGAGCATGGCGCGCGCGGGCTGGAAGCCTATGATGTAGGCAAATCCCCCGACTCCGACCAGGATCATTCCGATGCCGATCGGAAGGCCCGCAAACAGCAGCAAGAACAGGATGACAAATCCGATAAGCGACTCAAGCACCGCGCTCTCCATCTGAATCTTCGGATTTCCAACGCGAGATAAGCAGGCAGAACGCGGCCAGGGTCGCAAATCCCGACATATAGGCGGCAACCGGTCCGAAGGGTATGTGCAGGCCCGAACTGGTGTCCCCGTAGTGCAGGTAGTCGGCGGCATTGCCGCCAAGTTCCAGGGCAAGGAACAACAGCACACCCACGCTGATTGCCTTCATCACCGCATTGCGTATGCGCTCGACCAGGCTGTCTTGCTTCAGTTGAAGCAGGTTCACCGTGATATGCTCGCCACGGTAGGAGATTACCGGCAGCGCGGTGAACACCAGCAAGCCGAGCCCGAAGGCCGCCATTTCGGTGGCGCCGAAAACCGGGCGATTGAGAAAATATCGTCCCAGAACGTCCGCGACGCCCAGCACCATCATGGCGAAGAGAATGATCGCCATCGCCCACTTGGTCAGCGGCTCGACATATCTTTCGAAGAATTCCCGCAGCATCGGCTTATGACCGAACCGGGCCTGCGTTAATTGCATCGCGGCGCCTGCCGCGAACGAAATCGGAAACTGAAAAAAACACCCCTGCTCCTCCCATTCTACTCAAAAGCTTTGAACTCGCGCTCCTTGGGGCGCCATGTCGGGTCCGCACCCCTCAGTCATGTCTCCATTCCAAAGAAAATGCCGGCCGAGGTCGCGAATGCTCCTGCAACCCAGGAGCCCCAGCGTCGTGTCCACCTCGCTCCGCAAGATGGCGATCGCCTTGTCGACGCCGGCCCGGCCCGCCGCCACCGCTCCATAAAGCGTGGCGCGGCCGACGAACACGAAGTCAGCGCCCAGGCACAGCGCGGCGACAATGTTCGAACCGCGCCTGATCCCGCCATCCATCATCGTCGGCACTCTTCCCTTCACCGCACTTTTCACCGCCGGCACCAGATCTACAGGCGCCGGCACGCAATCGAGCGATTTGCCGCCGTGATTGGAAATGATGACCCCGTCCGCGCCGGCCTCAACCGCCTGCGTGGCGTCGCCCGGGTGCATGATGCCCTTGACGACGAGCTTGCCCTTCCACCTGCTGCGGAACCAGTCCAGATCCTTCCAGGTCTGGATCGACGGGCTCTGGCTGCGAAAGAACGCCGCAACCGCCTTTCCGCTGGCCGGATTGTCGCTGTAGGGCGCCCAGTTGCCGAGCAGCGGCATCCCGCCATTCACGAGATATTCGGCAATCCATGCGGGATGGCGCAAACTCTCCACGACGGAGGAAAACTTCAGTTTCGGCGGCAGCGAAAATCCGTTGCGGGCATCGCGCTCGCGATTGGGCGTTACCGGATTGTCGATGGTGATCACCAATGCGTCGAACCCTGCCGCTTCCGCCCTGTCGATCATCTTTTCGGAAATGGCGCGATCGCGCGCGCAGTAGACCTGAAACCACGACTTTTCGGGAACGCGGACGACTTCCTCCATGGTGGCGATGCTGGCGCCGGAGACGATCATGGGAATATCCGCCTCTTCTGCGGCGCCGGCCAGCGCCTGTTCCGATCCCCGGCGGAACAGCCCTGCAGCGCCCGTGGGCGCGATGCCGAACGGGCAAGCGTAGTCCTTGTTGAACAGTGAACTGCTCTGGTCCCTGACCGAGACGTCGATGAGGCCGCGCGGCAGGAACTTGTAGCTGCTGAATGCCGATACGTTGTTCCCGATGCAAAGTTCGTCTTCGACTCCGCTTTCGATCGCATCGAACATGACGCGGGGAAGGCGTCTTTTTGCCATCCTCTCCAAATCGTCTATTGATAATGCGTTGTCGATCTTCAACTCGAGACACCTGTAGCGCAAGGGTCAGACAACCTTCGTCAGCCTGACGACCGACATATTAGTTATCTAATTAATCTAGCTTGCGCAAGCGTGTCTCCAGCATTGGAAAGTGCGGTGAAGCGACCTCCGGTCACGCCAAGGGTTCTCATAGGAGACCCTTGGCTGTCACAGGCGTCCGACAGGTTCGCCGGGACGCCAACGCCGCTTCGGACCGGGCGCTGCCCGGCGACAGGCAACCGAACTGCTAGGAAGCCGGTTCCTCCGCCGTGAGCATCGAAACCAGGGTTTGCTTGACCAGCAATACCGCCTCCGAAGCCAGAACGCCGGACCGTGTCGAGACCGCAAGTTGCATCGGCAGTTGCGGTTTGACGATCGTGCTGGCGCAAAGCTGCTTCTGGTCCACCAGCGCCTGTACCGCGCCCATCGGCAGTATGGTGCCGGCAAGACCCAGCCTGACGGCCTCGATGATGGTGCCGATCGATTCGACCTCGTAAAGCACCTGCGGGCCCCGCCCTCTTTCTTCGGCTATCTCCCGGATTTTCTTGTGCAGGCCATGTGTGTGAGGCGCGATGACCAGGGGAAACTCGCACAGTTCTGCGAATGTGATTCTGTCGCCGGCATCCGGTGTGAACTTCTGCAGGAAGACGGCATTTTCTTCACGGATGAGCTCCGCATTGGGATCCGACAGGTTCTCGCCAAAGGCATAGAAAATGCCGATATCGACTTCGCCGTCATGTACGTACCGTTCGATCTTGTGGCTGAGTGCTTCCACTATGTTGACCTTGATGCCGGGATAGACCTCGTGGCAGCGTCTCAGCAACTCCGCGCCATAGCCGAACTCCACGGACGGGTTCAGCCCGACCCTTACAAGCCCGTGCGGCGCACCGGCGAACTTGCTCATCTCCGAAGCGGTTTCGTCGAGAAAGGCAAACAGCTGTTCGGCTCGCCGCAGCAGATAGCGTCCGGCGTCGGTCACCTCTACCCCGCGCGAGTGCCTGATCAGCAATTCCGTCTGCAACTCCTCCTCGAGCTTGCGCACAAGGGTTCCAAGCCCAGGTTGTGAGACCCTCAAGGCCGAAGACGCCGCGGTAAAGCTGCCCGTCTGCGCGGTTACCATGAAATATCTGAGTTGCTTGAAGTCCACCGGCCTGTTCTTCCATGCTGCGGGTTTGCGATCGGTTTCTGCGACCGCAAACACCCCCGTATGCCTTTGCCTGCCGTCAATAGAGTACAAACCGCACGGCTAGCAATTGCCTCAACAGCCGTGCCGGCAAGCGAACCGCTCGACCAGGAGGGATGCCTGCGCCCGCACCGGTAAACAAAAAATATTCGATACGCCGCCTATTGCGAATTCGTAGGGCAGCCATGACTATTTCGTATTTTCTCGGTTGGCCGGCTTGCGCCATAATCGGAACAATTGTTTCAGCTTGGCAAGGAGCACATGAATGCAATCCCATCCGGCGTATCCTGCGGTCGTGCTCGTTTCGGGGAGTCCATCGGACAACTCGAAGACCGCTGCCTTGACGGATCACATTGCCCGGCTGATCGAAAAACGAGGGTTCGCGACAAAGCATATCAAGGTCCGGGACCTTCCCGCGGATGCCCTGCTGCGCTGCGACTTCGCCAATCCCGAACTGGCCGAGGCCATGAAGTTTGTCGAGCACGCCAGCGGGGTGGTGATCGCAACGCCGACTTACAAGGCGGCCTATTCGGGCATCCTCAAAAGCTTTCTCGACATGATGCCCCAATTCGGTCTGGCGGGAAAATCGGTGATGCCGTTTGCCACCGGCGGCACGCTCGCGCATGTGCTGTCGCTCGACTACGCATTGCGGCCGGTACTGCATTCGATGAATGCCCGCCATGTCGTACAAAGCTGTTTCGTTGTCGATACTGATCTTACGGTAGAGGATGGCGAGGTTGCGATCTCGGAAAAGACCGGAAAGCTGCTGGACAGTTCGCTTTCCGACTTTTGCGATTCGCTCCGTAGCTTTTGGCGGGAAGCTGCCGAATAGCCCCGTCACCTGAACAGTCGGGCGGTTCAGCCTCACGCCAGATCTTGCACCCGGTTCAACGTCGCGTCAGCGATCTTCTCTGCCACCATTACCGTTGGCAAATGCGTATTTCCCGACGGAACCGTGGGCATGACCGAAGCGTCCGCCACGACCAGGCCCCTGACGCCGTGGACCCGGCCTGCCGTATCGACCACCGCTCCGGCGTCGTCTTGCGGACCCATGCGACAGGTACCGCACACGTGAAACGTGCCTGTTATCGATCTGGTGATGAAAGCGCGCATCGCCTCCTCGTCGCCAATCAGGCTGCTCAGGGGCTTCATGTTCGCAAGACGCGAAAGCAGGAACTGGCCGGCCGCCGGCCAGATGTCCAGGGCTGAAGCGGCAAGCCTGGAGCGAAATGCATTCCAGGCCGAATAGCGGTTATAGGACATCAGCCGCGCTGCGTTTTCCAGGACGAATGGCTCGCCGCAGATCGCCCGCAGCGGCGCGGCCTCGAACAGCCGGGCGGCGAGCTTCATCCCCTCCACCAGCCTCTCCATGTCGCGCTCGTCATCGAGCAGGTTGAATTCGACCAGAGCCTTTTGCTCCGCGCTGAGGCTGACGCGACCCTTTGATGCCGGACGCATCAGCACCGGCGCCAGCATTGCCATGCGCCTTCCCAACGCATGCCACGAAAGAAACGCCCGGATGTAGATCGCCATGTCGCTTGGTGCACAACCGGGCAGACCCGTGCTCCAGCGCAGAATGGTGGATGCTGGCGGACGCTCGAGCGAGGCAGCGTCCGACGCATTCTTCAGCAGAGCTACCGCATAGATTATCAGGTGGTTCTCGAGATTGGCGCCGACGCCGGCCAGATCCGCGACCGTCGCTATGCCGGCATCTCGCAGTTGATCGCCCGGCCCGATGCCCGAACGCATTAAAAGCGCCGGCGTTTGGATTGCCCCGCAGGTCACGATCGTCTCGCGCGCCCTTACTTCCCGTTTCGAACCACCCCGCATCACGAGGGTCGCTCCGGTGGCCCTAAGACCGCTGAAGTTGACCTGGGCTGCCTCCGTTTGCGTCAATATCGTCAGGTTCGCACGCTGCCGTGTTGTCCCGTCGAGATAGCAATTGCCGGCGGACGCCCGGGCATCTTCGTGGCGGCTGACCGGCAGGGTGCAGTGGCCGTCGCGGAAATCGGCGTTCATGTCCGCGATCTCTTCGAAACCCTCATCCGCGGTGGCCCGGGCGACTGCTCCGGCAAACGCCGAACGATCTGCCTCGCGGCGAATCGGGATCGGGCCGTCGGCGCCGTGCAGCGGGCCTTCGAAGTCCCTGTCCGATTCCAGTTTTCTGAAATACGGCAGCACCCCGTCCCAGTCCCAGCCGGAGGCACCCGCGTCCGCCCAGCCGTCATAATCGGCCGGGTGGCCGCGCATGGCCCACATGCCCATGATGGCCGACCCGCCGCCGACAACGCGCCCCTGTTGAAACGGTGCCGCCGGGGAACTGGTCTGCCTGCGCCAATGAACCTCCAGCCCGGGCCACTGGTAACGCTCATTGTAGGTCGAAAGCGGAAACAGGGATCGCACATCCGCCGGTTCGTTTTCCGGCTCGATATCGAACCCGGCCTCGACCAGCAGCACCTTCGCCTTCCCGCTTGCGGACAGCCGGTTTGCCATTACGCAGCCGGCCGAGCCGGCGCCCAGGATCAGATAATCAACTTCCAGCATGCAAGCCTGCCATGACAAATGTTCCAAAAATGAGATGCGCCGTGTTGATCCTAAATCGCAACCCTAATATATGATTAATTAGTAATCTAATCTTTTCTGTGGAAACCCATGATCAGGGAGTAAGGCATGGACAAACAGCGGGTGGTAGTCATTACCGGAGGGGGGCGCGGCATCGGTGTCGCCGTTGCAAGACGATTTCTCGGCGAAGGCGCAAAAGTGGTGATCGCCGACCTGCTTGAGGATCGCGCCCAGCAGGTCGCCGATGAACTTTCAGACGGCGGCAAGCAGTCGGTCATGGGCGTCCAGTGCGACGTCTCCAGCAGCGCCTCGGTAAATGCGATGGTGCAAAAGGTTCGCGAAACCTTCGGCACGGTCGATGTGCTGGTCAACGCTGCGGGGAGCTATTTCCAGTACAAGCTGCCGCATGAGACGACCGAGGAGGAATGGGATTCGGTGATCGATTCCAACCTCAAGGGCATTTTCCTGTGCTGCAAGGCAGTCCTTCCCGACATGATGGAGAAGCGCGGAGGCAGAATCATCAATTTTGCGTCCAACGCCGCGCGCTCCGTAGCGACCGCACTGGGCGTCGAATATACCGCGGCCAAAACCGGGGTTCTGGGCATAACCCGGCATCTGGCCAAGGAATATGCAAGCTACAACATCCTTGTGAACACGATCGCCCCCGGCCCGACAGATGTACCCCGGGTACATGGCACAACGACGGCCGAGTTCCGCGATGCGATCGTGAAATCCATTCCGGTGGGAAGGCTTGCCGATCCCGACGAGATAGCGGCCGTGGTGCAGTTCCTTGCTTCCGATTCCGCCACGTTCGTTACGGGAGCAACGATCGACGCCAATGGCGGGATCATAATGGTTTAGGCTTTAACGGTATCAGGCTTCGGGCAGGGCTGAGGTCCTGCCTGTGGCGTGCCCGTTAACGCAGGTTGAACTCCCGGCGCAGAAGTTCGATCGGATCGTTTCCGTCGCGTCTTGCGCTCTTCCAGGTTCCCTGAGGAAGCGGCGGCGCGGCGGGCGAAAAAATCTGCTCGACAATCACCGTGCGCCTGGCAATCCGCCACAATCCTTCCCTGCACTGAAACAGATCGGCATACCGTCCATGGATATGGACAATCGGGTTCGCCCCTGGCGCGGCGAATCCGCCAGGGGCAGCTTCGCGCCGCGTCCCGGCACGCTGGTCAGATGTCTGAATGACAGTGAACTGGCTCTCGACCACCGCAGTAGCCGCGTCGGCAAATTCCACGGCAACCGCGTGCAACTGGTGCATCGATTGCGGGATCGACGCATGGCGTTCTTCCAGATGCGCGATCAGCCCATCGATGCCACCGCAATAATCTCCGTGATCGTCCTGCGCGTCGGCGTGATAGGCCGAGCGGAGAAGCTCCCAGTCGCGCCTGTCAACGCCTCGCGCGTTGCGGCATAGTGCGTCGTATATTTTGGCGCGGTCAGACAGGCGAACTGCGTCGGTCTCCATGGCAAACCCTGCTCTGCTGAAGATCTGTTGCGGCACCCTTGGCGCCTTTCGGCGGCGCAGGACGACTACAGACCCTGAAAGCCGGCGCGCGCCTTCCAGTAATCCCAGGCCCGGGCCAGCGGCATGTCGCTCAGCAGCATGCCGGCCGTCTTCTCAATCTCGCCATCGCTGAGATATTTCGGTTCGCCCAGCGCAAGCGTATCGAGAATGAGTTGCGCGTTGTCGCGCATGTAGATGGACACCATGCAGATTGCCCTGATGTCGGCAGCCGCGCATACCGCGCCGTGTCCGCGCAGCAGCGCGGCAGCTTTGTTGCCGAGCGTTTTCGCAAGGGATTTGCCCATTTCAAGTGTATCGACCAGCATGTTTGTGTCGCCGAATTCGGGCTGGCTGTCCCACACCGGTATGTCGGTTCCGGCGACCGCGCCCATGTGGTAGGCCGCCTTGAGCGGAACGCCGGTCAGCGAAAACGGAATAACCGGGGGAGCGTGGTGGTGCGAAACCGAATTTACATCAGGGCGCGCCATGTAGATCGCGCCATGAATAAACCGCTCGGCATAGGGACGATGTTCCCCGCCTGAAACCACGGTACCATCGAGATCGAACTCCATGATGTCCTCGCGCGTCACGATCTCGGGACTGCGCGAACGCGACAGCAGGAAGCGCTGCGGATTGGCGGGGTGGCGTACGCTCACATGTCCGAATCCGTCGATCACCCCTTCTCGGGCAAGAATGCGATTGGCAAGCACCAGGTCTCTGATCGCGTTGTCAAATAATACTTCTTTCGTCATTTCCCCTCTGCCTTCTGATCCGCGACCGGCGCGCCGACGCACTTTGCAAGTATCGATGCATTGCGACGCCAGCGTCTTCGAATCGTGATCCTTAGCGCCCTAAGAATACTTCTTATCCGCAATAAACGGGAGTTTCGAGCAGCAAAAAATCACCTCGCCGCTCAATTGACTAGGCGTTTCTTGCGCCTTATCTACACTGGTTAGCAATCTAATGATTGCCAAAATCGGAGGAAATCCATGAGGAAAACTATTACCGGCGCATTTGTTGGCGCCTTGGCTGTGCTGCTCGCCGGGACAAGCGGCGTTCAGGCGCAGACCTATAATCTGACGCTGTGCGGCGCAAGCCCCGGCGGACTGTGGAGCCTGCTTGGCGCGGGCATCGATGCTGCCGTCAAGAAATCCTATCCCGGTTCGACGGTAACCTATCAGACCTCGGGCGGTGGCTTGGCCAATGTCGGCCTACTGAACGAGAGCAAGTGCGATCTGGCAATCATTCACGACGCCGAAGCCAAGGCGGCAATTGCAGGCCTGGAGCCCTTCAAGGAGCCGATCGACAGCATGGCAACGATCGCACAGCTTTATACCTGGGCGCCGATGCAGGTGATCGTGAATGCCGAATACGCCAAGGAACACGGCCTGACCTCTCTCGAGGACATTGCCGCCAAGCAGTTGCCTGCGAAGATTGTTCTCAACCGGCGGGGCAACATTGTTAGCGACATCGGGCAGTCCATGCTCGTCGCCGCTGGCGCGGGTCCGGAGCAGCTCGAGTCGTGGGGAGGAAGCGTCCAGTATGCAGCTTCCGCCGAACAGGGCGACCTGATGCGCGACCGGCGCGTCGACGTGCTCATCAACTCTTTGTTCGTCAATCACAGTTCGATCCGTGAACTGGCCTCGGCAATCGACGTCACCTTGCTGGCCATAACCGACGAAACCGCCCAGAAGGTGATCGACGAATGGGACATCCAGCGCTTCACCATCCCCGCTTCGGCCTATGACTGGAGCGACAAGGACGTGCTTTCGGTAACGGTTTCCGCGCAGCTCTTTGCCCGCAAGGACGCCGATCCCGAGATGGTGCGCAACGTCACCAAGGCGCTCACCGACAACGTCGCCGATGTCCAGGGTGTTCACAAGGCAATGGCTCCGCTCGACGTGAAGCTGATGGCGGCCGCCAAGACTGTGGCTTATCATCCCGAGGCACAGAAAGTGTACGACGGCACCGGCAATTGAGGCCAGTGACGGTGTAATGCAAGGGAGCGCGGGGCAGGTTTCGCGCTCCCTTTTGATGTGCAACAGTAACAATCATGGTCGGGGACGTTGCTCAAATTCTTCTTTGACACGGGCGTGAGGCGCAAGCCGGAAGGCTGGGTTTCGACGCTCACCAGGATTTTTGCCGCCGGAACGGCGGTATGGGTGATCTACGCGGCAGCCTGGTCGCGCGCCGACGCGCTTACGTTGACGATGACGTTTCTGGCGCTGATGCTGGTGCTAACTTTCCTGCTGATCGGCGCCACTGCCAATGCACACAAATCTCGGATACCCGTGGCAGACTGGCTGCTGGCCGCTGCATCGATTTCTGCGGGAGTATATTTCGTCTCGCAGGCTGATTCCATTGCCCGGCGCATCACGCTGCTCGACCCGCTCAGCCCGTATGACATAGCGTTCGGTTCGCTAATCTTGTTGCTCTCGATGGAAGCGATACGTCGCACCGTGGGCATGGGCCTTACGACGATCGTTCTTGTGTTCCTTGCCTACAATCTGTTTGGCGACCGGATCGGCGGAGCACTGGGGCATGGCGAGATCACCTACCAGCATTTCCTCGACATAACCGTGTTCACGACCGACGGACTGTTCGGGGTCCCGCTGCGGGTTGCCGCGACCTATGCGTTTCTTTTCGTCCTGTTCGGCACGATCCTCGCCAAGGCTGGCGGCGCGAAATTCTTCTACAACCTGGCTGCATATCTGACGGGCCGGTCGCCCGGCGGCCCGGCCAAGATTGCAGTCGTCTCGTCGGGCCTGTATGGCACTATCTCCGGCAGCCCCACATCCGACGTGGTGACCACCGGAAGCGTTACGATTCCCATGATGAAGACCATGGGATACCGCCCCTCCTTCGCCGCCGCCGTGGAGGTCGCGGCCTCGACGGGGGGCAGCCTGCTGCCTCCGGTCATGGGAGCCGCCGCTTTCATCATGTCCGAGTATACCGGCATCGACTATGTCGATATTGCACTTGCTGCCCTGATACCCGCCCTGCTCTACTACGTGCCGATCTATATCCAGGTCCATTTGCGGGCGAAGAAGGAAGGACTTGCCGGCGTCGACCGGTCGCAGATTCCGCCGCTTGTCGAGATATTTCGCGAAGGCGGACTTTTCATCATACCACTGGTGGTGATCAGTTGGGCCCTTCTGGAAGGATACACGCCGACCTACAGTGCGGTTTATGGTGTCGCCGCAGTTCTGATCACCTCGTTGTTCAGGCGATCGACACGGCTTTCGCCGCTGGCGATTTTTGATGTGCTTTCGGAAACCAGCATAAGGATGGTTGCCGTTGCCCGCGCCTGCGCCGCGGCCGGCATGGTCATCGGCGGCATCACCATGACCGGGCTTGCCTCCAAATTTTCCACGCTGGTCTTCCTGATATCGCAATCCAACCTGCTGATTTCGCTGATCATAGCAGCACTGCTGACGACATTGCTCGGCATGGGAATGCCCACGCCGAGCGCCTACATCCTGGCCGCTGTGCTGATCTCGCCCGTCATGGCGCGGCTCGGGATAAACGAGATGGCCGGCCACCTGTTCATCCTCTACTTCGCGGTCATGTCGGCGCTGACGCCACCTGTCGCCGTTGCCGCCTATGCCGCCAGTGCGATCGCCGACGAGAATCCGCTCGTCATCGCCGTGCATTCGGTGAAGATCGCAATAGGTGCGTTTCTGGTGCCGTTCGCCTTCATCTCCAACCAGGCATTGCTGCTCGACGGCACCGTGTTCGAAATCGCCTACGCCGTTGCCAATGCGCTAGTCGGCTTGTTCTTCATTGCTGTCGCGGTGGAGGGATACCTTCTTTCCGCAATAGCGCGAGGTCCGCGCATCCTGTTCTTCCTGGGCGGAATGCTGATATTGTTCGGCGGACCTGTCGTGACGGTGATAGCCTTGGGCGGTATCGCACTCGCCTTTGCCTGGCATCGCTTCTCGCCGGCTGAACAGGCACACCCGGCCGACGAGGCATGAGCCACGGTTTGCAGGCAGGAGCCTGAAAGGGACGGACGCGATGCAGTTCCACCTCAATGGCTTCAGGCCGGGCGATCCCGAGCGCCGGGAGGCCGACGACGGTCAGCTCGCATTGCGCCGGTCGGATACTCTGCCGAAAGAGGTCGATGTCCTGATCGTCGGCTGCGGTCCGGCGGGGCTGACCCTTGCCGCCTATTTGGCCGGTTTTCCCTCGATCACGACACGCATCATCGAACAAAAATCCGGCCCGCTGCTCGTCGGTCAGGCGGATGGGATCGCGTGCCGCACAATGGAGATGTTTCACACCTTCGGCTTCGCCGAACGGGTGATGAAGGAGGCCTACTGGGTCAATGAGACATCCTTCTGGAAGCCCGGCGATGACGACCCGCGCAACATTGTGCGAAGCGGGCGAATACAGGATGTCGAGGACGATCTTTCGGAATTCCCGCACGTCATTCTCAACCAGGCGCGTGTTCACGATTTCTTTCTCGACGTGATGGCCAATTCGCCCACCCGGCTCCAACCCGATTACTCCTGCAGGCTCGCTGATCTGAGGATCGATCCGTCGCGCGAGCGGCCCGTCACCGCGGTGATCGAGCGCGACGAGGAAGGCAAGGGAAAGACCGAGACTGTCGAGGCGCGTTACGTGGTTGGCTGTGATGGCGCCCGCAGCACGGTCCGCAAGGCGCTCGGACGGGAATTGCGCGGCGATTCCGCGAACCGGGCATGGGGCGTCATGGATGTTCTGGCGATAACGGACTTCCCCGATATCCGGCTCAAGGCGGCTGTGCACTCTGCCGGCGAAGGCAACCTGCTCATCATTCCGCGCGAGGGCGGATACATGGTGCGGCTCTATATAGAACTCGACAAGCTTAACGAGAACGAACGGATTGCCAGCCGCAACATCACTTCGGACCACCTGGTCGCAGCCGCCCGGCGAATACTGCACCCCTATACGCTCGAGGTGAAGGAAATCGCGTGGTGGTCTGTCTACGAGATCGGCCAGCGCCTGTGCGACAAGTTCGACGATGTGCCGCAGGGCGACAGCCGCGCCCCGCACGTGTTCATTACCGGTGACGCCTGCCACACCCACAGCCCCAAGGCCGGCCAGGGCATGAACGTGTCGATGCGCGACAGCTTCAACCTGGGATGGAAGCTGGTATCGGTCCTGACCGGACGCTGCCCGCCGGAACTGTTGCACACCTATTCCGTCGAACGCCAGACGGTTGCCCGCGAGTTGATTGAGTTCGATCGGGAGTTCGCGCGCATGTTCAGCGCGCCGCCCAAGAAGTCGGCCGATGATGACGAGGGTGTGGACCCGCGCGAGTTCCAGAAATATTTCGTCCGGCAGGGACGTTTTACGGCCGGCACCATCATCCAGTATTATCCCTCGATCATCTCCGCCAAACCTGACTACCAGCATCTGGCGAAGGGACAGACCGTCGGCATGCGCTTTCATTCCGCTCCGGTGATTCGTCTGGCCGACGCCAAGCCCGTTCACATTGCCCACACGGTGAAAGCCGATGCACGCTGGCGCATATTCGCGTTTGCCGGACGCGAGGAACCCGCTGATGGCTCCTCGGCCATTGCCCGGCTGTGCCGGTACCTGGAAACCTCACCCGACTCCCCGGTCCGCAGATACACCCACCGGGACGGGGACATCGATTCCGTCATCGATGTGCGCGCCGTGTTCCAGCAGAACCATCAGGACCTCGCGGTCGGCGCCATGCCTTCCTTCCTGCTGCCGCGCAAGGGAAAATACGATTTGGTGGATTACGAGAAGATGTTCTGTCCCGACCTGAAAAGCGGCCGTGACATTTTTGAAATGCGGGGAATTTCCAGAGACGGATGCATGGTCGTGGTGCGCCCTGACCAGCATGTGGCCAACATCCTGCCGCTCGACGCCCACTCCGAACTCGCCGGCTTCTTCGAAGCGTTCATGCTCCCAGCATGAATTTGGCCGGTGTCAGCCGCCGCCTTGCCTGATGCCCTGTTCAGTTGCGACCGGCGCGCGATCAGTCATCGACTACGTGATCCTCGCCGATTTGCCTGAGCAGGTTGGACTGAACCTTCTTCATCGAATCGAGAAACACCTGCCGCTCGCTGTCGGAGAATCCCTCCACGGCCTTGCCGACCACTTCCTTGGCCAGGGGAAGCAGTTCCTCCTTGAGCTTGTGGCCGCGCTCGGTGAGAAAGACATTGATTTTGCGCTTGTCCTTCGAGTTTCGCACCCGCTTGACAAGACCGCCCCGCTCCATTGACCTGATGGCGGTCAGCGTTGTCGGCTCCATCGTGCCGACGATAACGGACAGTTCGCGCTGGGTGCGCCCGTCCTTGTCCCAAAGCGCACGAAGGAAATACCACATCCCCAGACTTACCCCGTGCGGGTCGATCTTCAGTTGCAGGTAACGCTGCATCAGCCGGTGGGTCTGCCTGACCTGGTAGCCGATACTCACATCAAAAGGGAGATAGGATTCACTTTCATCGGCTGCCGGGCTTTCGGATCTGATGTTCATGAAAAACCGCTTTCGCCTTGCCGGCGTCCAGCGCAGTCAGACATCACTTCCCCGGATGCCAGCCGGAATGCTCAGCCAATAGCCATGGTTGTTACATGCGCAATCACGGCTTTGCAATAGAAGCGTCCGTGATCGAAATCACGAACGCCGAAAACCGGACTGTTATCCGCAACTTATTTCGGCAACCGGCCCAGAAGTTCTCTCCACGCAGCCTCGACTTCAGGATTGCGCGTATAGAGTGGCAGCTCTGCCCGCATGATCCGGGTCGCGTTTTCCACCAGCACGTCGGGCATGACAGAGTAAAGATCGGTCGTATGGCCGAGCAGATGCGGTGTAAGTATCAATCCTTCGACATCACGCAGCGGATGATCGGCGGGCAGCGGTTCGGTTTCCGTGACATCGAGCCCGGCGCCGGAAAGGTGTCCGGAATTCATCACCCGCACCAGTGCCTCCTCGTCGACAAGTCCGCCCCGGGAAGTGTTGATAAGAATCGCATCCTGTTTCATCTGCTTGAGTTGGGCTTCGCCGATCATTCCCCGCGTCTGCTCGTTCAGCGGTACATGCAGGCTGATGACATCCGATTTGCCCAGCAGTTCTCCAAGATCGACCATGCGAACCCCTGCTGGCGCCTTCTCTGCGGGAAGATACGGGTCGTGAACCAGTATCTCCCCGACCTCCCATCCGGTCAGCCGGTCGACGATGCCGCCACCGATGCGCCCCAGCCCGATCAGCCCGATCGTGCGGCCACGAAGCATCCGTCCATGCATGACGGACGGTCTTGGCAGGCCCTCACGCAAGACGCGTTCGCTCTTGTGCAACTGATAGAGCAGCACCAGCATGAGCATGATGGTCGCTTCCGACATGGCCAGGAAGTTCTCGGGCATGGCGCCGTTGGCAACGATCAGGCCGCGCCTGGCGCATTCCTCGAGATCGACCGCATCGACACCGATACTTGGAAACACCAACCCCCTCAGACGCGGCGAGACATCAAGATCTTCGCTGCTGATCCGCGAGCGCGAACTCGAAACGATGATGTCCACACCGTCGAGCAGTTCCCGGCGTTGCTCCGCGGAAAGTCGTGACAGCACGCCCGGCGTGATCTCGGGTCCCCTAACGACATTCCAGCCCAGACCGGACAGTTTCCCGGCTGCGCTGTCGAGCTCTATTTCCAGGTTGGGATCGCGTGTGATGTAGATCTTTGCGGCCATCGTCAATCGCTCCTGGTCAGACCGGCAACCATGTTGGGGTTGTAGCCGGGCTTCACACGGGCATCGATCACCACGGCCTTGCCCTCCTTGACGAGCTTGAGGCCTTTGCGGATGGCTTCGACGAGGTCTCCGGAGGTCTCTACCGGGCCCATGCCTTCAAGCCCCTGCGCGCGGGCGACGCCGGCGATATCTATGTCGGGCTCCGCGATACGCTGTCCGATCCACTTGTTCTCGACCGGCCTGCTTCGCGCGACGGCCACGCGCTCCTGATGCACCTCGTCATTGTAGAAGGAGCGGTTGTTGGAGACGACCGCTAGGAAGGGCACGCCGTAATGGGCCGCCGTCCAGAACGCGGAAGCCGCCATCATGAAGTCGCCGTCGCCCAGCACCGCCACGGGAAGCCGTCCGGTTTCCTCCAGGGCAAGAGCGGCGCCGATGAGCATGCCCGGACCTGAGCCGATGCCGGCGCCGCCATCCGAACCCAGGAAATCCCGCGGATGCCGGAAATGCCAGGTTTCTCCTGCCCAGCCCAGTGGCAGGCGCACGATGGAAACGCATTCATCCTTGAGCCCCTCTCCGAGCGCGCCGGCAAGGATCATGATGTCCAGTGGCGTGTCGGGAGCCGGGGCATCGAGCGCCGGCAGCACCGGCAGGTCTTCGGGAACCGTGCCCTCGCCCACGCCGAGTTCGTCGGCAATCGCATGCACGGCGGTGTCTGGCGAACAGGCGAGGCTGATATCTGCAGGCGGAAGCCCCTGATGCTCCATGCCCCATCCGTTGTGGAGCTGGTAGTCCATCGAGACCTGAATGATTTTCGCTTTCACCTCGCCCGCCAGTTTCAGCGTTCCTGCCGGATCGAGCCAGTCAAGACTCAGGATCACGTCGGCGCCGCGCAGCACCTCGCCGGCCTTGTCATCGATGAAGAAGGCAGGCTTGCTGCGATGCGCGGGATGGTTGGTCGGGAACGAGGCGCCGATCCTGATGTCGGTAAGCACTTCGGCGTCGAGCTTCTCCACCAGCGCGACGCGGCGCGCCCAGTCCGCGGTGTCGCGCGAAACGCGGCCCGCCAGAACTACCGACCTCTTTGCCTTGCCCAGAAGTTCGGCGGCCCGCCTGACGCCCTCGGTCGATGGCGCGGCCGGCAATGGCGGCTGATAGCGCCCGTAATCGGGCAGCTGCGGCAGATCGTCGTGCTGCCGCTCCTGAATGGACACGTCGAAATTGACATAGGTCGGACCGGTCGGCTCGGTCCTGGCGATCACGTTGGCGCGCAGCATCGCCTCGATGCCGGCCTGCATGGAGCCCGGCTGATCGTCCCACTTGATGTAGTTGCGGATCAGCGCCGCCTGGTCGCGCGAGGTGTGTAGCCAGTCGATCCAAGGCCTGCGCAACGCCGCGTCCACCGGACCCGTTGCGCCGTAGATCAGCATCGGAACCCGGTCGCACCAGGCATTGAAGATGGCCATGGAGCCATGCATCAGGCCGACATTGCTGTGCAGGATGACGGCCATCGGTTCCCCGGTCACCTTCGCATAGCCGTGCGCGATCGCCACCGCATGCTCCTCATGCAGGCACAACAGCATCTGCGGGTCGCGGTTGCCGAGCCGGTTCACGAGGCTGTCGTGGAGGCCACGGAAACTCGAACCGGGATTGAGCGCAACGTATTTCACATCGAGACCGCGTAAAACTTCGGCGAAGACGTCGCTTCCCCAAACTCCGCCGCCATTGTTCGGTACCGGGACCTCAAGAGCGCTGTTTTTTTCAGCGGGCATGCATTTACCTCCAGACGAGAACTTAACTTGTGTAATCAGTGATCGGACAGAAGCTGGCCAAAGCCGGTAATCCGGTCACTGACGCCGATGGTCCGCAGCATGTGCCAGGCCATGACCTGGTTGCTGGTTAGGACGGGTTTCCGCAGATCGCGCTCCAGCGGTTCGATCACTTCGAGCGAGCGCACCGCCGTGCAACTGATGAAATATGCGTCTGCATCCGGGTTCCGGTGTTCGAGCGCAAGCTCGTACCATTTCTGCGGCTCCACCTCAGCCATCTCATGGGCGTGAAACAGGCCGAGACCAACCTCGTCGGCCACCTCGAAACCGTTGCGTTCCAGGAACGCTATTTCGCTTGCATTGATGTGATCGACATAAGGCGTCACAAGCACGATTCGTCTTGCCCCCAGTGTCTCCAAGACTGCGCAAATCGCCTGTGATGTCGCCACGACACTCACCCCACCCGCCGCATATGCGCGCTCCAAGATGGACCTTTCCAGTTCCGCGCTCGATGTCGAAACCGCGGTACAATGAAACCCGATCAGGCCGGGCTGCACATCGGCCACCAGCGACGCCGCTTCCTCGACATTGTCCGCCATGGCATTCAACTGCTCAGGCGAACTGCCGGTCAGGCGGAGCCGCGTGACATGAAGGGAAACGTCAAGGGGAAGCATCGCGGAAAATTGCGGCTCAGCAACAGCGTTGCCTGAAGGCATCATCATCCCCAGGCGGGCGCGGCGCCCGTGAGGGAGTGCCGCAAACGGGCCGGTCTCCTGTCCTTTGAAGCCGGCAATATCAGCTAGCCCTGCGCCCAAACGATAAACCCTTCGTTTACTAACTAATGCTGCGTCCACTCGTAAACAGCTAGCGCGCAATTGGCAACTCGTATCGACGGCGTTGAGATTTTTTTCGGCATCATCGACCGCAAAGACGCAGCAGTCTGAACTTCAGTTTCAGCCAGACACGGGAGTGCCCAAGAAGGTGAATTGCGGGCTCGACATGCCATCATGTGAAAGAAGCAGAAGTTGAAAGCGCCGTCATGCTCGAATGGATTGCATCCTCATCCCAATGACCTGCTCCCCGTCTATAAGTTAGCCTGATCCCTGAAGTGATGCGCTCTCAGGCGGCAAACAGATTGCTAAGAAAACGGTCATGCTGGTTGCAAGCCTGCTTCATCTCCTCCCAATAGGAATGCCGGTTGTATACCGCAGCCACACCAGAGATCGTACCCGACACATGATTGAGTAGTTTCTCAGTCACATAGATTGGAACGCCTAACTCGGCCAGCTTGGAACTATAGGTTCGGCGCAGATCGTGGAGTGTGTATGGCGCTAACTGTAAAGTCTTGTCGAAGTGCCGTTTGCACTTGGACCAACCGTTAAGCGGCTTCTCTTCATCAAGCCGCGAGGGAAACAACAAGTCAGTTTCGATATCAATCTCGTCAATGACTGCTTGAGCCAGCGAACTTAGAGGAAGGCGGTGTTCACGTTTATTCTTCGCAAAACCAGCCGGGAAGGTGACGACATCGCTATTGACCCAGCTTCGGCGAAGCCCGGCGATTTCACCCCGACGCTGGCCGGTCAGGATAAGCAGTTGAACAATAGTTCCGAACGGATAACCAACCTCCTTAGTCCGGTTCCAGACTGCTCTCAGTTCCAAATCAGACAGAACGCGCTCCCGCGCATTGCTGGCGAACTTCAAGACAGGCACCGGCGAGTGTTCTAAATAGCCATGCCTCACGCACCAGTTCATCATGGTACGAATAGCTACATATGCGTGTTGACGCTCGGAGGGCGTCTGAACCAGCGCTTCAAGCACACTCATCAGATCGTTGCGGCTGACCTCCAGCAGTTTCTTATCGAGTTGGAAATGACGCTCCAGTAACCAGCGGTAGGCCTTTGCAGTGCTCGATTTGGTACGGCCTGTGGTTTCAATAAGGAACCGCTCCCGCGCTTGGTTATAGTCTATTGGAAGGATGTCTTGGTCGGTCGCTGGCGTCTGCAAACTGAGGTCACTTTGCAACCGCTTGGCCACGACCCGAGCGTCTTTCAGAGTGATGTTGGGATAGCGGCCAAGCGTCTTTAGCTTTCGGCTTTTGCCATACATCACTACAAAGGACTTACTCCCACCCTGTGATACGCGCACACCAAATCCTGGCAGTGCATCGTCAAAGTATGTCTTCTGTCCGGTTTCAGGTGACCGAAGTTTGCCAATCTGAAGGTCGGTTAGTCGCATCCTAGTCTCCCAAAAATGCGGAAAAGCAGCGTTTTGCTATGTGTAGGAGAGAGTAGCGAGAGTGGCTATAGAGTCAATAAAAATAACAAGTTAGCGTAGCTATGTTCTGCAGTGAGAAGTCTTCAGCATCAGATTCCTAATCTGAGGGTCGCGCGTTCGAATCGCGCCGGGATCACCACATCTCAGAGCGTTGCCACTCACCCTCTGATGGCAAAAATCCCGTCCACCTCGACGCTGGCATTCATCGGCAGGGCGGCCACACCCACGGCCGCGCGCGCATGTGCGCCCTTTTCGCCCAGCACCTCGCCGATAAAGTCGGAAGCGCCGTTGATTACCTTTGGATGATCGAAGTAATCCGGCGCGGAAGCCACAAAGCCGCCCAGCCGTACGCAGCGCTCGATCCTTTCGAGATCACCGTCGCAGGCAACCGCCATCTGCGCCAGAATGTTGATAGCGCAGACTCTCGCGGCATCGGCAGCCGCCTCGGTCGTGACATCGCGGCCGACCACGCCGGCGCAGGCAAGCTTGCCGTCAGCCAACGGCAACTGACCTGAAACGAACACCAGATCGCCATGCCGCACAAAGCCAACATAGGCTCCTGCCGGCTTGGGCGGCTGTGGTAGCTCCACACCAAGGTTCTTCAGTCTTTCGGCAATGTTGCCGGGCATGGGCAATATCTCCTCAATTCGCACCCGCGCGGTGACCTGCATGATGGCCAATCC